>Ga0070733_10000884_pt1 | contig 23072 bp, 13 predicted proteins | sample Coa_R1_9_FD_66450 | JGI IMG/M metagenome (GOLD analysis project Ga0070733, IMG submission 66450) | Surface soil microbial communities from Centralia Pennsylvania, which are recovering from an underground coalmine fire - Coalmine... | ecosystem: Environmental > Terrestrial > Soil > Unclassified ...
CGAGAACGCGCACATCGCATTCAACGATCCACCCGCTGACTTCCAAACCGAGGTCCCTTACCTCATCGTGAACCTCGATGAAGCCTGCCGTCAGCAGCAGGTAGGCGAGGCGTGGTTCGCCGACATTTCCCAGGTGCCGAAGCGCGCCATCTCCATGTCGGCACGCCAGATTCTTAAAGCCAACGAGATACTGGCGGTCGTGCCCGGACCGCGCAAGGCCCAAGCCGTCAAGGCTTGCGTGGAGGGCGCGATCAGCCCCATGGCGCCGGCTTCGATTCTGCGCACGCATCCTAACGCTACCGTTTATCTCGACACGAAGTCGGCTTCGCTCCTCAGTTCCGCCTTGCAGAAGACGCTCCATGATGAATCACAGGTCGCAGTTGGTCCGTAGCGAGACGAGCGAGACTGCTTCACCGATACGGCACGAAGCCTTGCGTCTTCATCTCCAGCCGGTACACCGATGTCGTGGCCGTGATGTAGAGCGTGCGATAGTCCTTGTCGCCCCAGTTCAAATTCGCCGGTTGCTCCGGCATGACGATGGTTCCAAGATGATTGCCTTTGGCGTCCCAGACCCAGATGCCTTTTGGCCCAGTGACAAAGAGGTTGCCGTTCTTGTCCACTTTCATTCCGTCGGGCACGCCATCGCCCTTCCCGCCCGGCTCCTCGCCGAAGATGCGGCCGTTGCTGAGGGTTCCGTCGGCGGCGACATCGTAGACACGGATGTTTCTCTTTTCGCTGTCGTCGACATAGAAGTGCCTGCCCTCCGGCGAAAACGCGAGGCCGTTCGGCTGCGCGAGGTCTTTGGTGAGTAACTTCAGGTTACCCTTATCGTCTAGTCGGTAGACACCCTGAAACGGAATTTCCTGTTTCTCGCCGGCCACGAGATCCATGTTCGGATCGGTGAAGTACAGCGCGCCATCCGGACCAGCCACCACATCGTTCGGACTATTCAGCTTCTTGCCGTCGTAGTGATCCGCCAGGATGTTGTATTTTCCGTCGGGAGTAACTTCGATGATCGCTCGCAACACACTGGCGCAGTCGATCAGCCGATGTTGTCGGTCGAACGTGTTGCCGTCGGGATCGCCGAGTGCAATCACCTCCTCCTTCTTGCCATCAGGATGAAGCCGGAAAATCTTGTTGATGGTTTCGTCGCTCACGTAGAGAAATCCCGCCTCATCCCACACCGGGCCTTCGGTAAAGCCGAAGTCCGTGGCCACGAGTCCAAGCTTTGCGTTGGGATCAACCACCCCCCAGAACTTGGGCGATTCGGCTTGCAGTTTAAACTCCCGCGGCGAGCGTGGTGCGGCTGGAACGCCCAACGCTCCGACCGCAAGCAGCAGTGAAGCTACGATGATAAGAGTGCGCAGAAATTTCATGCTGCGATTCATAAGAATGTATCTCTCGCGAAATAAAACGGTTGAATTGACGTTCGCTGACTTAACTTCGGTGACCATCAACCGCGAAGAGTCGCACGAAAAGGCCGCTACGGCTATTCCTCTTCAAACTCCGGCGCAACCACCGCCTCGCCTACTCTGACGTTGGCCACCTTCATCAGATAGCTGACAAGATCGTTCAGTTCATCGGGACTGAGCGTGGAACCGTAGTCCGTGGGCATCAGGGCCTGCGAATTGTATTCCAGTCCCTCGAGATCTGACTTGACGACGGAAACAAACGCCCCATCCAGCGTTTGTAGTTGCAACGAGAAATTGTCTTCATTGCGAACTCTGCCAACCACTTTTCCGCCGTCGCGAGTGGCCGCCGTCACCAGTCGCGCTTGCCGGTCGCTCGCCGGAGCGGGAATTGTGATGGCGCCGCGAATCTGCTCCACCCTATGCGTGCGCGCGTACACGGACAGATCAGAGGCGATGAAGCCGCCTTTCCCGGCGACCATGTGGCAACCGGAACACCCTGCCTTGCCAAAAAAAACGGCCTCGCCGCGGCCCGGATCACCCGGAAGCTTCACCGTTTGCTTTGTCCCCTGAAGAGTGCGGAGATAAGTCACTACCGCTTTGACGTTAGAAGCTGCAAGCGAATGGAAGGCCGGCATTCCAGTGCCGGGAATGCCGTTCTCGACGATGCGCGCGATCTGGGCATCGGAGAACTTCTGCACCTTCGGATTCTCTACGATGTTGGGCCCGCGTTCGCCGCCTCGGCCATCGAGGCCGTGGCAATTTGCGCAGGTCGACGCGAAAATCTGCTTGCTTGGACCCCGCGTGCCCCGCGCCGAGGCTGGCGTCACGTTTTTCTGCTGGCCGCCGTGCTGTGAGGTTTGCGTCCATGCGCCGATGCCCGTTGCGGCCCATAAGGCCGCCAAAACCAGCGCCAGCAGGAACAGTGATCTAGGGCGTGGGACCATTAGCAACACCCACCGCCTAGAAAATCAGCTTCAAGGCAAGTTGCATAATGCGCGGATCGCGCGCGCCAGTCACAAATCCAAAACCGCCCTGTCCTGTGTTGTCAACCTGTCCCGATGGGTTCATGAACTGGGCGTGGTTGAAAACATTGAACGCCTCGGCACGGAACTCCAACTTCATACGTTCCGTCAACCTTGTATCTTTCAGCAAGGCGAGGTCAAAGTTGTAGATGCCCGGCCCACTGAAGAACCTGCGCATGGCGTTTCCGACCTGCCCAATTGGTTCGGGTTGGAAGTAAGCCGGGTTGAAATATGGCACCGTAGTTCCACCTGGACCAGCTTGATTGCGCGGATTACGGTTTCCAAAAAGAGGACCGCCAACAATGCTAGGCTCATCAATTGTGGCATCGAATGTGCCACTGAGAGAATTGTCATCGGATTCACTAAGCTGTACCGGTTCACCTTTGGCGAAAGTCGCGATCCCAGACATCTCCCATCCGGCCGTGAGTATCTTTGCGGCGCCGCGAGTAAGCTTCTCGAAGGGCAACTTGACGCCGCCGCTCACCGTTAAGTCCTGCGGGACATCGAAAATAGATAAAGCGCGACTCAACCGGGAGTTAAAGAAATTGGTCGCATCAAACGACGTCGAACCATTGTCGATTGATTTTTCGTAGGTGTAGGCGACCAGGAAATTGGTGAATTTCGTGTTGTGTTTCAGGCTTACCTGCAGAGAGTTAAAGCTCGAGCTGGCAACCGTCTTCATGTCCGCATTGCTGCCGAAGTTACTCGTCGTGGGCGAATTCAGTCCGGTGACCAGGCGAGTGCTAGCGAACGACGTGACCCCGGGAAATCCGGGGGCAAACACGCCATTCGCCAGCTGTATTGCCGCGCCCGTACCTGGATCCTCGCCAGATGGGCCGCACGATGACGGAGAGGTGGGACTCAGGTTAGCCGGATTGCTCAAAAACAGGCAGAGCGCTGGATTACCCGGGTTCGCGTCTTCAAAGGTCAAGAGGTGCCGGCCTACCGATCCCACATAGCTGACGCTTAGAACTGTGGACGCTCCCAGTTGGCGTTGCAGAGACAATTCAAACTGCTGGACGCTGGGTATTTTATCGTGGGGATTTAGGTAATCAGACCCGGAAATGGGCGTGGCTTGTGTCCAATTAAAGGTCGTGTCTGGATTCTTTGGCGAGACGTTGGTTGAAGGAAACACAAAGGGGAACTTCTGGCCCTCATTGTTTCCCGTGGCACGGTCGATAAATGGGGTTGCCATGAGCGTGGGTGACGGAGAGGAATAGTACAAGCCAAAAGGGGCGTCCCCAACTTCGACGAAACCGGTGGCGTCTTCGATGGAGCTGTAGAAGATGCCGTAGCCGGCGCGAATGCTACTCTTGCCGGGCCCGCCAAAAATCTTGCCGAGTAAGCCTTCTGTAGTATCCGGCGAATACGCGAATCCAATTCGCGGGGCAAAGTTGTGGTACTGCGTGGGAGCCAGCGTTGACGGCACATGCGGATCTCCCGGAATTACCAGCCCGACGGGAGCAGTCGGGAAAGATGCCGATTGCTCGCCGGGGATCACTGTTTCCAATTTTTTCTGGGTGTCATACCACGGCATCATAATGTCATAGCGGAGACCGTAATTGATGGTCAGGGTTGGCCGTGCTCGCCAGCTATCCTGCGCATAAGCTCCAAAGTATCTGCTACGTGAATCGAGAAGCTGCTGGCTGGCCTGGGTAAAATTTGCGGGAGCACCAATCAGGAAGTCGGCAAAGTCCAGGCCTGTCTCTTGCCCGCTAAAGCCAAACGCCCCGTTGACATCGTCGTAGTTGCGCTCGTTAATCTGATCGTAATGGACATCGGCACCGAACTGGAGCGTGTGCGTCCCTACAATCTTCGTGAAATTATCCAGCACCTGGTACGTATTGTTGAATTCGCGCAAGGCATCTTGCGGGAGCCCAAACTCATAGTTATTGAAGAAGAAGGATGGAACCCCTTCCAGTGCTGGATTGATGGTGGCTATACCACCGTTGAAGCTGGCGCCCGTACCTGCAGGAGCCGTGAAGCCTAAGGACGTCAGCGAGACGCCTTTGCCACCGCCCGGAACTCCTCCGAAGTAACGGTCACGCAGGAACACGAGTCGAACATCATTGATCGTGGAGTTGTTGATCGTCGTTGTAAGGCCCAGATTTATCATCTGCGCACGACCCAGAACGCTACTATCAAAGCCGGGGAAACTGATGCCCTGGGCGTAGGGAGTGGTCAATGAGAACTGATCGAAAAAGTAGTATCCGAACAAAGTACCGAGGTGCGTGTTCGCATCTAGCCGAAATCCACCTTTGTTGTCCGTTATCTTCTGCTTAAACGCAGAAGTTTCGTAATTGATGCTTCCGTTCGCATTGGGCGCCTGGATGTATTGCAGGGTAGCCTGCGCGACCGGAGACCACGCTGTCATCGGAATGACTGCGTTCGGGAAGACGCAAGGCGTGGGACCGGTGGCACTACCTGTGGTAGGGGTACAGTCGACTCCGGTGCCTGGAGCGGCGTACGGATCGTTCGCGGCGGTGTAATAATATGGCTCTCCTGCTGTTACCGTGTACCCCAGTTCCTGCGAGAGTGTACTGGCCCAAAAAGCCCCGGTCACTGGATTGGTGAGCGCCCCTGCTTCGTCGATCAAATTTCCCTGGCGATCTTGAGTGGTGGGGACGGCGAAAGATTGTGGGATGCCTTTGATCTGTTTGTTTCCCTGATAATCGGCAAAAAAGAAGACCTTGTCTTTTTTTATCGGGCCGCCGATGGTTCCACCAAACTGATTCTGGATAAAAACCCCGCGTGCTCCCGCATTTTCGTAGTTGGCGGCGTCGAAATCGGTATTGCGGACGAAGTCGAACAGGTCTCCGTGATATAGATTGGTTCCAGACTTGGTGACGACATTGACCTGGCCGCCGCTGTAATTTCCATATTCCGCATTGAAATTATTCGTGATGATGCGAAATTCGGAGATGGAGTCAAGATTCGGAAGAATGGCCGCTCCGTTGTGGACGCCTTCTTGCGCGTCGGCTCCATTCACCATGAAACCGTTCGAACCGAGCCGGCCTCCATCTACCGACTGAGTTCCGTTAGTTTGGTCGCCGGATAGCGTTGCTGGATCCATGCCTATTCCCGACGTCATCTGATCCGTGCCTTGATAAGGCGAAACGCCAGGCTGCAGAGCCAGCAGATCAATAAAGTTACGGCCGTTTAATGGCACCGAGGTCATCTTGGCGCCATCGATTACCTCGCCCATCTGCGTGCTCTCGGTCTCCACTTGAGCCGCGTCAGTGGTCACCTCAATCTTCTCGCTAATCGAGCCGACGTTGAGAATTGCGTCCGCCCGAATCGCCGAGTTGGCATCGATCACGATTCCGGTCTTCCGGTAGGTCTTGAAACCTGCCTGCTTAATCTCCAGATCATAGGTGCCGACCGCCAGCGTTGGAAGATTGTAGAAACCCTTGGCATCGGTCTTGCCGGTCGTCTGGACCCCGGTCAGAGTGTCGGTCGCGACTACCGATGCGCCTGACATCACCGCACCCGACTTGTCGGTAACAACGCCGGAGATACTGCCGGTAATGCTGGCCGACGCCACCGCGAGCGCGAAAAGGACGAATGCCAGAACTGCAACAGCCGCGTGTATCTGGTTACGCATTAGCTGACTCCTGCCGGAAGAGGCTCTTGCCGATTCAATGCCGTCCTGTTTCGAAACTTTCACCCAATGAAAACTGACCCTTGGTTATGAAAGTCCGAGGTGGGATGGAATGAGGGTTTATCTCAATCGCGGCAGCTGTGTCAACCTTTTTTCGTCCTGAAACCAGTCGCGTGCCCCTGCGATTAACACGATCGCCGTGGAAGACATGAACAGCCTTGACTGTTCTGGTGCGTATTGTAATCTGCATTTCTGTTCCCCTCGCAAGAGTTGGATTGGCTCTTCCGGGTTGAGGACAACCATGTTACATTCCGCGCACATGTGCCTGGAGGAAAAAATGAACAAGGTTCGCCGTTTCGCGAAATCCCACGCCATCGCGGCATCTCTTCTATCCATTGGGGTTTTGTGCGCAATATTCTACGGGGCCGAACTTCTTTCGGCGCAAGCCAACGGAACAACCGCATCGCAGTCCGACAGCGCTTTGATTGCAGATTATCGTCGTGTCGAAGTGGCGTCAGTCTCGGACGCCCTGGAACAACTGACCGGCAAGCGAATGTACATGAGTCATCGCATGCATCCCATCTTCACCACAAAGTTCGCTGGTTTTGCGCGGACGGTCCAGCTCAAGAAAGACGAGGGCAACAGCGATCCCACCGCCTTGAATGGAATGCTCGCAGCCATCGATCAGGGCTCCACCGACGCCGTCTATGTGATGGCGGTCGAGGACGGCGACGACATCGCCGGCATGGGCGGGCTCATGGGCACCGCCATGGCATCGCGCGGGTACTCTGGCGCGGTGATCGATGGCGGAGTGCGCGACGTGGCCTATTTGCGCAAAATCGGATTCCCAGTCTATGCAACTGGCATTGTGCCTTCTACTTCCGTACATCACTATCGCTTCGCAGGAGCGCAGATTCCAGTGGTCTGCGACGGTGTAACGGTCAATGCGGGCGATGTCGTCGCCGCCGACAGCGACGGTGTGGTGGTTGTGCCGAGGGCCAGGGCCCAGGAAGTGCTCACTCTCGCGCAACAGATGGATTTCAAGGAGCACTCCATGTATCCCGTAATCGAACAGATGAAATCGATCGTAGAGGCAGTCAAGAAGTTCGGGAGACTGTAGGCCAGAAGAAGCTCATTGCATAAAATCGATTTTCATCAGATAATTCGCACTTTCATTTTGTCAGCGTCTATTCCGTGATCTTCGTTCCGTGATCTTTGTGGCTTTTCAATGGCCGATCATCCCAAGCGAAGTTATAACATTACGGCGCTGCAGCGCGGATTGCGGCTTCTGCAACTCTTCAGCGAGTCACCGCACGGCCTCACGGCCAAACAGGTCGCGGGCCGATCGCGGCTGCCGGTGAGCACAGTCCACCGTTTTCTGGCCAACTTGGAGAGTGCGGCATTCTTGAGTTGCAGCGGGAGCGGTGTGTACCAACTGGGAATCGCGTGCTTCGCAATCGGTCAAGCGGCGCTCGGTCAGCTCGATATTCGCCGCGTGAGCCTCCCCTACCTTGAGGAACTCAATCGCAAAACCCGGGAAACGATTCATCTGACCCTACGGCACGGACTCTCGGCAGTGTACGTCGAGAAGCTCGATTCACCGGAACAGTTGCGCATCCACTCACGCATCGGCGCCGCCGTTCCGTTGTACTGCACGGCGGTAGGCAAGGTCATGCTGGCTTACATGTCCGACGAGGAGCGGGAAAGGGTACTCCCGCTATTGGGACTGAAGCGCTTGACGCCGAACACGGTGGGAAACCTCCAGGAGTTGTCAGCAGAACTTTACCGTGTGAGAAAGAATGGCTATGCCTGCGATCTCGAGGAACACGAGCTCCACATCCGCTGCGTTGCGGCGCCGATCTGGGACCATCAGGGAGAAGTCAGCGCCAGTGTCAGCATTACCGCGCCCATGGTTCGAATGGCAGTCACCCGCTTACGACAGCTTGCGCCTTTGATTCAGACAGCGGGACTGCAAATCTCACGGGAACTGGGGTATCCAGCCGTTGGTGGCCACCTGCCGTTGCGAAAGACTGATAGCCGGGAGGCAGGACTTGCAAAACCCGTCTAAACGCAACGGCGCCAGTTTCGCGTTCCGAAGGTTTGGCTGCAACGGGACTCGAAGCATGCGGATGGCAGTGCTAATCGCCGTGTTTTTCACTTGCCTTGCAGCTCGGGCACAGAACGACGTCACATCAACGGCTATCGATGTTCGGTCCGAGGATCTGTTGAATCAACCACCCACGGCGAATTGGATTTCCTACAACGGAGACTATTCTGGCCGGCGTTATAGCGCTCTTTCCGCCATCAACCCGGGCAATCTCTCGGGATTGCGCGCCGAGTGGGTGTTTCATGCCGGCAATACGAAACGCCTGGAAGTCACGCCCGTGGTGATCAATGGAGTGATGCTGGTAACGGCAGCCAATGATGCCTTCGCGCTTGACGCCCGCACCGGCCGAGTCGTGTGGCACCATTCGTGGCCGATTTCGGACGGGTTAATCGATGACGCGTCGCAGCACGTCAACCGCGGGGTCGCGGCGTGGCACAACCGTGTGTACATGGAAACGGACAACGCCCATCTTCTTTGTCTGGACGTCCGCTCGGGCAATCTCCTCTGGGACGTGCCGTATGCGAATTGGAATAAGAACTACGGCGCAACCAGCGCACCTCTTGTCGTGAAAGACAAAGTGATCGTTGGGACGTCGGGCGGTGATGACGGGGTGCGGGGCTTCGTTGCTGCATATGACGTACTGACCGGCAAACTGGTCTGGCGATTCTGGACCATCCCCGGCCCCGGCGAATTCGGCTCCGACAGCTGGCCCGGGCAGCTGTACCTGCATGGCGGCGGAACCACGTGGATGCCGGGAACCTATGATCCGCAACTCAACACGATTTATTGGGGTACCAGCAATCCCGCGCCCGATTTCGAAGGCGGCGCGCGGCCGGGCGATGACCTTTACACCGACTGTGTGTTGGCGCTCGATCCGGATACTGGAAAACTAAAATGGCATTTCCAGTTCACGCCCCATGATCTTTTCGACTACGACGCGGTCGAGACTCCAATTCTGATTGATGTGGTCTATCAGGGCGCGCCTAGAAAACTGCTAGTGCAGGCGAACCGGAATGGCTACGTGTATGTACTCGATCGCACCAACGGCAAGTTTCTCTCCGCAACGGCATTCGTGGAGAAACTGAATTGGGCAAAAGGGATCGATGCGCAAGGCCGGCCGCTGTTGACCGGCATCCAGCCAACCGCAGAAGGATCGCGGGTTTGTCCCGGCTATGCGGGAGCCACCAACTGGTTCGCGCCTTCATACAACGAATCGACCCACTCGATTTATTTCATGGCCCTGGAGGAGTGCGAAACTTATTTCTTCAAACCGCAGGCGTTTCAGGAAGGTCGGGGATATTATTCGACGGGAGTAAAACGCATCCCTGGCGAAACTGCCCAGAAGGTTCTGGTTGCGTTCAACCTGGATACAGGTTCGATCGCATGGAAATATCCACAAACCGGTGGAGGACACTCCTCGGCCGGAACCATGACAACTGCCGGCGGCGTAGTGTTCTTCGGCGATGACTCCGGTTCTTTTGAGGCTGTGGATGCGCGAAGCGGCAAGCCGCTGTGGCATTTCAATAGCGGCCAAGACATGAGTGCGTCCCCGATGAGCTATGCTGTCGCCGGAAGGCAGTACGTCGCGATTGCAGCGGGTAGTGACGTTTTCAGCTTCGCGCTGCCTTAGTCGCACCCGGATTTCGACGAACCAATTTGTGACGATCAATTTGTGACGACCAATTTGTGACGACCAATTTGAAAAGGAGACTCACATGAATTTGACTTTCACTCGCAGAGCATTTGCCGCTCGCTTCGCCTCCGTGCTTTCCGCCTTGGGCGTTACAGCCGCCGTGCTGCCGGGCTGCGCGTTGGCTCAAAGTTCAGCACAGGATGCGGGAGGAATCCGCAAGCTAAATAGCGACGGCAAACCGGGCAGCGAGAAAGACGCCATCATGCCGGTGGTTATCCATCACGGATTGATTTACGTCGCAGGGCAAGGCGCTCACGATAGTCGGGATTCCAAGGAATGGACGATCGAATCTCACACCACCATGGTCATGGATAAGATCAAGAAACATGTGGAGATTGGCGGAGGAACCATGGACACCATTCTCTACCTGAACGTCTTCCTGGTGAAGATTGAACACTGGGACGGAATGCACAAAGTATTTTCGACGTATTTCCCTCATGGCGGCCCGGCGCGCACGACCGTCGCAGTGGCTGCACTTCCTGGAGATTCACTCGTGGAAATCAATTGCATCGCCGCAGTAGCTGGCAAGTAATCCGGCAAGGGACCGGCAAAGGAGCTTCATTCATGCGACTAACTTCAAAGTGGAACCGCCGCGGTTTTCTCGGCAGCATTGGAGCGATTGCCGGCTCAATCTTTTCTGGTGCGGCCTTTTCTGGTTCGATTCTGGCCCCGCGCAAGCTTTTTGCCGCGAGTCGCGCAGCCGGCGCAAACGCGCCAGTGAGCGGTTTGGGACGCACCGGTAATCCCTACGACGAACTCGGCGTGACGACCGTGATTAATTGCGAGGGGACCATGACCATGCTGGGCGGTTCCCTTCCCCACCCGGAACTCGAAGCGGTCATGACCTTGGCCGGGCGCCACTTTGTCAGCATTCCGGAGCTGGAAGTGGCCGCGGGCAAGCGTATCGCAGAAATGCTCAAGTTGCCGGATGGTTATACCGCGCTCGTCACTTCGGGCGCGGCGGCAGCGATTCAATCGGGATTGGCGGGCATTCTGACTAACGGAAATGAGGCGCTCATCCGGCAATTGCCCGACCTGACGGGTATGAAGTCGGAAGTGATCATCCAGAAATCGCATCGCAACCCGTTCGATCACCAGCTACGATCCACGGGAGTCAAGCTCGTGGAAGTTGAAACAGCCGATCAAGTGCGAGCCGCGGTGAACGATCGCACGGCGATGATGCATTTTTCGAACTTCGCCAACGCCGCTGGCCAAATCAAAGTAGACGAGTGGGTCAAGCTGGGGAAGCAGTTCAACATCCCCTGCATGAACGACGCAGCGGCCGACACACCGCCGGTCTCGCACCTCTGGGACTACACCAACATGGGCTACGACCTGGTAACCTTCAGCGGAGGCAAAGCGATTCGCGGGCCACAATGCGCCGGCATGTTGATTGGGCGCAAAGACATGGTCGCAAACGCGCTGCTCAACAACAGCCCACACGAAGACACGCTGGGCCGCAGCCAGAAGGTCGGCAAGGAAGAGATCGTCGGCATGGTCAAAGCGCTCGAACTTTTTCTCGCCGAAGATCACGACGCCCTGGCCAAAGAATGGCAGGATCGGCTGGAAGGGATCTCTCGCGAAATCAAGAAAGTTCCAGGTGTCAGCACGTCGTTCTTTGTCCCCGACATTGCCAATCACGTGCCCCACATGAGCATCACCTGGGACGCAGCCCGCATTTCATTGACGCCTCAGCAGGCATCCAAGCTGCTGCGCAGTTCCAAGCCGTCCATTGTGCTAGGAACCGGTGAAGAACGGCCGGGGCTGAGCATGAACTCGTTCATGTTGCAGCCGGGCGAGGATAAAGTCGTCGCCGAACAGTTATCCCGAATTCTGCGCGAACACGCTGCATAACCCGAACGAACATTGAAGCTTGAACTCGAGGAATGAACTTAGAAGAATCTTTCGTGCCCGGCAAAGATTCAGCGATGACCCTCGCTCGAACCAGCCGCGTGCGTTGGTTTCTCGTGTTCTGGCTGTTCGTCCTGAGCGCGGTGTCGTATCTCGACCGGGTCAACATTTCCATTGCCAGCGGATCCATCGCGGACGCCTACCATCTCAGCGATGTGCAACTCGGAAAAATATTCAGCGCCATGCTGGTTGGTTATGCACTCTTCCAAACGATTGGAGGAAGGCTGGCGGACCAATTCGGACCGCGGCGCGTGCTCGCCTGGGGAGTGGCGTGGTGGGGAGTCTTCACTGCATTAACTGCTTTCGTCCCTTCGAAAATTACGGGCGCACTATTCATTTTTATGGCGGTCCGCTTTCTTTTGGGCGCCGGCGAAGCTGTCATCTATCCCTCCGCCAATCAATTCGTCGCCCGCTGGATTCCAATCTCAGAACGCGGCATCGCCAATGGCTGGATCTTCGCCGGTGTGGGAGCGGGCGCCGGCCTCACGCCACTGATCATCACCTACATCATGGTGCATTACGGATGGCGGTCGTCGTTCTGGGTATGCTCGATCATTGGATTCGCCGCCGGCGCAGTCTGGTTCATCGCCGCCCGCGACGCGCCCGCTGAACATCCCGGAGTATCGCAATCTGAGTTGGCGCTGATTCGCTCCGGTCTGACGCAGCCGAGGCAGTTGCCATCGAGGCAGGTGCAGTCGAAGCAGGTGCAATCGAAGGATCAGGCAAAAGATCTCGTACCCTGGGCGCGGGTCGTGAAAAGCAAAGAAGTCTGGGCGGTCACAGTCAGCTATTTTTGCTACGGCTACGTTGCGTGGATTTTTTTTAGCTGGTTCTTTCGCTATTTGGCCAAGGTGCGAGGTTTGGATCTAAAGGCGAGTGCCTTCTACTCCATGTTGCCCCCCCTGGCCATGATGGTGGGCTGCCTGCTCGGAGGAACCATCAACGACCGGCTTTCGAAATGGCGCGGATTGCGCGTCGGCCGTTGTGGGATCGCAGCGTTCTCGATCGCCGTAGCGGGGATCTTCATCGCCTTTGGCTCGCAGGTTCAAAGCGCGCGGCTGGCCAGCGTCGTACTCGCCGGTGGGGCTGGTGCGCTCTATTTGTCGCAGAGTTCTTTCTGGTCGGTTACGGCCGATATTGCAGGCTCGTCCGCGGGCTCGGTATCGGGCTTCATGAATATGGGCAACCAACTCGGCGCCGCACTCACCGCTTCTCTTACTCCCTGGATCGCGGCCCGATTCGGTTGGACGACTTCATTTCTCGTCGCAGCAGCGTTGTGTCTGGTGGGTGCCGCAAGTTGGCTGGTCGTAGATCCATCGCACCAGCTCATCACCTTACCCGTCGTCGCGGCGCCCGGGATATCACACCCAGGTCAATGAGGATCGACAACCAACGACCCATCAAGATTCCAGCACTCTCCGAATCGCGACGGCACGCAAAGAATTACGGCGTCACGGTGAAAATCGCGGCGCTCACTGCAGTCCCGCCCGCAGTAACGATATCGATCTTCCCCGTCACCGCACCTGTCGGTACGGTCGCGGTAACCTGCGTGTCTGAATTCACGGCGACCACGGTCGCCCCTACTCCGCCAAAGATGACACGCGTAGTTTGGCTCAGGCTGACGCCCGTAATGACTACTTGCGTTCCGACCGGACCGTCCGGAACGTTGAAACTTGTGATCTGTGGCTTGACGCGGAATTCCTGGTTGCTCTTCAGCGTGCCGCCCGGAGTCACCACACTTACGTAGCCCGTGGTCGCCCCGCTAGGGACGGTCGCCGAAATGTACCCTCCCGACCGAACGGTGAAGGTCGCCGCGGTTCCGTTGAAGGAAACACTCGTAGTCCCCGTGAAATCCTGGCCGAGAATCTTGATGACCGCTCCGACCTTGCCCGAAGGTGGAGACAATAGTACGAACGGGGCCAGACCTTCCGACAGACGGAAGACGGTCCCATAGCCGCCGGTTCCAAAATCGAGAGTTGTCCCGTAGAAGTTTCCATCGGTTGCCTGGAGCAGTCCTCCTCTTGGGTTTCCTCCGCCGGGGCAACTGCTCTGTAGGCAGAAACGACAAAGCGTGGTCAGGGCGCCTCCCGTCGTGATCTTGAAGAGAGTCCCACCGCTGTCCACGGTCCCGCCTTCGTACGTTGCGCCGTACAAGTTCGCATCCGTGGCCTGCACCAGGCCGGCTAAGGGACTCTTGCCGTCGCTGCAGCCCGTTTGTGAGCAAAAGGTATAAATCGTCACCAACCCGCCGGTGGCAGTCATCTTGAAAACGGTTCCAACCGTGTTGGCACCGCCGACTTCGGTTGTGCCGTAGAAGTACCCATCTGCGGCTTGAACCAGCCCTCCCAGTGGGAACGACCCATCCGTATCGTCAAATGTATGTATGGTGGTCAGAGTTCCGCTGGAGCTGATTTCGAAAACCGTGCCGAAACCGGTTATGCTCGCCGAGGTTGTCCCGTAGAAATTTCCATTCGTGCCCTGAATCAGGCCCGCGAGGAAGGGATTGAATCCGTCGTTGATCGCCCCGAAACTATGCAACGTCGTCAGCCCGCCAGCCGGGCTAATTTTGAAGACCGTACCGCAGCCGTTCGGGCAATAGCCCTCGTAGTTTCCACCCAACCAGGTTGTCCCGTAGAGATTCCCGTTCGTGGCCTGGATGAGGCCTGCATTCGGGGCTTTTCCGTCGGCACAAAGTGCCAGAGCGCAAAAGTTGTAGATCGTGGTCACCGCGCCAGTGGGGCTAACCCTGAAGACGGTTCCGCCGTTGTTCGCCCCGCCCTGATTGGTCGTGCCATACAAGTTTCCATCGGTCGCCTGAACTAGCTTGGCGTACGGACTGCCTCCGTTCGTGAGGTCGAAAACGTACAGCGTGTGCGGAGTCTGCGCCGACAACGAGAGAGACAAGGATAAGAATCCAAACACACAAACCATGCGAATCGTTTTCATTGTGATCTCCTCCGCTCCGTCACTGAATGGAGCGTCATGAGCGCACAGCCAGCCGGAAGGCATAATCCAACAAAGTCGAACAGGAGGATTTCCCGGGACTACTGCATTCTGTACTGCACGTTGATTCTCACGTTCGACGCAGCATTTCCGGATGGCACGTTACAGACAGGTCCGCCACCACCGAACTCAAATGAAAAACCGCTGGCGGCGATCGCCACGTTGTCACCCGCAGGAAAAGCGAGGTTTATGGGCCCTGAATCCCACGTGCCTCCATTGGTGAGCACCAGCGCATAACCGTTGCCGTTGCTGTCGCCGACAAGGACACAGCCTACGTCGCTACTAGTTTCGTTCTCGCTCGCGTTGATGCGGGTAACCACAATGGGTTCCTCCGTCCAGATGTCGCCCCCGCTACAGGCCGGATAGTTACTGCCAAATATGCCCCCTGTCGAACAATCCAGTGAGCCTGCGATGAAAGTGGACCACACCATCCTCGGGCTGTGGCTCATGGGGACGTCTCCGCCGATCGAGAGATTCCCGTTCACAACCATGTTGGTGCGGGCAGTGACCGTGCCGTTTACATCCAGCGTAGCCTGGGGTGAAGTTGTGCCGATGCCGACGGCGCCTGAGTTAGTGACCGACATGCGGGGAGTGAAGTCGGTGTAGAAATCAATCCCGTTTTGATTGACAGTACCCGCGCGGTCCGAGGAGATGCCCTCGCCGGTGTTGCCGAGTCCAAAGCGAATCCCCGGTGTGTAGCTTCCCGTGTTGAAGCCGTCGACGTCCACTAGAGTGTCGCCCACTGCGGCGATGGAACCATTGCTGCTCAGGAAGTTAGCCGTCACGGACGACGATGTCAGGCCACCATTGAAGGTTTGACTGCTCGTGAAAGTATTCGCGCTGCCTACGTCGGCCACGCCTGGGAAAGTCTGCCCGGCGGCGAACGTGACCAGGCCAGTGAAGTTCCCGGTGCCATGCACGTCCAGTGTGGCGGCAGGCGCGGTCGTGCCAATGCCCACGTTCGTATTGGCGGTCGCGCCATTTATGCCACTGATGCCGCCCAACACCAGTGCATAGGGCTCTGTAACTTCCGCGTTGGCACCGATGGCGGTTGCGTTTGTGACGGAACCTGTTCCGAACCTCGCTCCGGTTCCAACTGCTGTGTTATAGGATCCGGTCAAGTTAGAGGAATCCACGGTTTGCCCGGCAGTCTCGCCGATCGCCGTGTTGAAGCTGCCTGCGGTGTTGGAGTAGAGAGCCTCCACTCCCACCCCGGTGTTGCCTCCACCGGAAACGTTATGGGGGAGCGCGAAGACACCGACGGCGATGTTTCCCGTGCCCGTCATTGTGGTGTTCCCGCCGAAGCCGAGAAAAGAGTTCTGATTTGTGTAGTTGCCGAAGGCGAATGCGTTGCTGCCGACATTGAAGCTGTTGCCGGTCACCATCCCGCTGACGACAAGGTTTCCGGTGACGCTTTGATTCCCGGTGAAAGTGTTGCTACCCATCGTCGCATAGGCCCCGGCGGGCTGAAACGCGGCGGCCGAGAATCCTCCCAGGTAGCTCGCATTCAGGTTCGGAACCAGGGTCGTCGAGCTAAGTTGCAGCGGGGCGGTTCCTTGCGCCGCCGTCGAGATGAACTGGCCGGCCGTTACGCTTCCGTTCACGGCTTGATTCGCAGTGAACGTATTGGCCGCAGCCAGTTGCGCGTAAGCGCTTCCAGCCAGACCGCCCAGTTCATTCGTATTGGCCGCCGTAACATTGGTCAGTCCAGAGCCATTGCCGATGAACGCCTGGCCGGTAGCAAATGTGATCTGACCCAGGTTGTTAATCTTCAGCCCGGTTTCGGCCGGGACCGCCGTGCCCGATCCGTAGAGCAGATTCAACGTTCCTGAGGTGGTGGCCGTATCGTTGCCTGCAGGTTCCGCCTGCAACTGAAACTTCTCGTTCACGGCGGTCGCAGTGCCGCTGTTGAATGCGGACGCGATCATCACCTCCGGCTGCGAGTTCTTTCCCGCGGTCGCCGTAGCCACTCCGGTGGAGGGCAAAGTGAGTGGGCCGCGCACGTACGCGCCTCCCTTCACATCGAGTGTCGCTGCTGGCGTGGCGATGCCAATGCCAATCTTGGCCGTCGCTCCGCTGCCGGTCTGCGTGATCACAGAATTCTGAATATCGGTTGAGGTGCTGAATAGCGGAATTGTGTTCGCCGTCCCGCCACTTGTAGTCACATTGGAAGATGCCGCTGGCGTCGCGGTCTGCGCCGTCGCGCTCGCATTCGTCCCTGCAGACGCAGCATTCACCGGCGGCGCGGCCAGCACAAAGGCCGAGGGCGGGAGCCCCCCCAAGGTCTCCGCGTCCCCAGCCTTCAATGCATACGGAGCGCTGACCAACAGCACCCGCGCCTGCTCGGGCTGCCCCGAGACCTGTACGCCGACCCATCGTGCCTGCTCCGTCGTAAACATTTCGGCGGGCAAGCCGTCCGGCTTAGTCGAGCCCAGCAGCGCCATGTAGTGGCCGCTGCTATCGGCGGTGATGTTCTGCGTTTCGAGCCAAAGTGGAGCATCGCCGGTTTGCTCCGAGTAGAGGGCGAACGTGACGCCGACGATGCCGCTCAGCGGATTGCCGTTGACGTCCTTGACCACGCCGCCAAAGCGGACTAGGCGCGGCAGAGCCGAAGCAGTCGCACTCTGCGTCTGCCCAATGGCCACCGGAATCCACGACACAACCAGAAAAAGATAAGCGGCAAGAGAAACAGACACTAAACGACGTTTCATACAGGCTCCTCCCCCATTACAGCCCCACAGAAATCAAATTCTCAGTTCGCCAGATCACCAGGCTCGAGGACCCCTGTGTTCCCCATGTCCCCTGTGGTTAAGCCTTTAAGTCGTTAGGGTGCGTCCACAAATCGCATGAGCGGCGATCCGCGGCCCGGCCGAAAAAATTCTGGGGAGGAGTAAGATATGCGGATAGAAATCGAAATCACTGCCCCTTTGGCTTCCTCGCGTTCCGCAAACGAATCTGCCAGCCCCAGCGACCGCAATTTCCGGCCGCGAAATGGGGATGAGCATGCGCTGCATCCGCCGGCAACGTCAATCTACGGTGGTAAATTTAGTTCTCTACTAAGTCTTAACCGGCATCCCATGGAAAATAATAGAGTTACGTTGAACTTTTGTTTTGCGAAGTGGCTTACAATCGAGGACCGCAGTGCTAGAATTGGCGACGAACTCGTGGTTGTCCCCCAAGGATCGCTCTGGCAGAGCAGGCTTCGAGTCCGCCAATGCTCAAATTTGGTCCCTACGTTGTCGACCTGGCAGCCGGTGAGTTGCAAAAGAATGGCTCTCGCATCCGTCTGCAGGAAAAACCGCTGCGCGTGCTGGTCCTGCTGGCCGAGCGGCAGGGACAACTCGTCACTCGCGAGGAACTGAAGAATCGCCTGTGGCCGGAGGAGACGTTCGTCGATTTTGAGGCCGGGCTAAACACCGCGGTCAGCAAACTGCGCGATGCCCTTTCCGATCGCGCCGACAAGCCCCGCTATATCGAGACGATCCCGCGCCGTGGATACCGCTTCCTGACTCCGGTGGAAATTGTCGGTTCGAGCAGGAACTCGACCGGCTTGCTGGCTTCGAGTGCTCCGCCTGGCGAGTTCCCATCAGCCGCTGAAACCATTCCCGCACCGGTTGCGCCATCCCGGCCCGTCGACGAAACTCTCGCCTCCGAATCGCTTACCGGCAGACCTTCCGTCGAGGCTTCCAAGCAGCCTTCGATGGAAGACCAGATTGCCAGGATTCGATCGACTCACTCTCTTTGGATTCGAGCAACCATCGCCGTCGCGGCGCTGATTCTGCTGTTTACCGTTTGGTGGCTGACCCCGCTCCCGGATCCGCACGTCACCGACATCTTTCGCGTCACGCAATCCGGCCGCCTGGACTATCTGGTGCGTCCTGCCACCGATGGGGTTCGCATCTTCTACGTGCAACGAGCCGGCGACCACTATGACCTGATGCAGGCGCCGGTCAACGGCGGCGAAGCGCAAAAGATCGATCCTCCGTTTCCCAATACGCTGGTGTGGGACGTTTCGCGGGACCGCTCCCGATACTTAATCACCAGCTTTGCCCGGCGCGGCGAGCCTGCCCCGCTATGGTCCTGGCCAACCACGGGCGGAATACCTGTAAAGATCGGCGACATTGTTTCCGGCAGCGCCGCGTTTTCTCCGGACGGCAGGCAGATCGCCTATCACATCGGCAACGACTTGCTGATCGCCCAGGTGGACGGATCACGCGTCCGGAAACTCGCAAGCTTTCCCGCACAGCCCGATTCGCCGGTCTGGTCCCCGGATGGAAGCAGCATTCGCTTCGTTCTCATCGATCCGCAGCGCAATACCAGCTCGATCTGGGAGATCTCGCCGGACGGCCGCAACCTTCATCGCGTTCTGCCTGATTGGCAAGGCCTGCCAAAACAATACTGCCCAACTTGGACGCCGGACGGCCGCTACTTCATTTTTGTCGACGGTTCCCAGTCGGTTTCCCGCCTCTATACTCTCCGCGAGAAGCAGGACTGGTGGCGGCGCAGCCCCAGGGGACCGTTCCTGTTGGCTGCCGAAACCACGGGCTCGTGGAGCCCGCTTGTGGGTCTGGACGGCAGAAGCGTCTATTTTTACGGAACGAATTTTCAAAGCGATCTCGCAACCCTGGATCTCTCGACCCAGCACTTTTCCGGCGTGCTCCGTGAACAGCGAAGCGCCATGCTCAGCGTTTCCCGTGACGGCCAATGGGTAACTTATATTTCGCGAGTCTCCAGGGGGATCTGGGCAAGTCATTTTGACGGAAGCGCCGCGCGGCAAATCGAGTTAGAAAACATGGAAGGAGCTTTTCCACGCTTCTCTCCTGACAACAAGCTCATCGCCTTTACAGGACTCAGACCTGGAATGCCCGACGCCGTTTACATCGCGCCTTCCAGCGGAGGCGCGCTTCGGTCCGTAGGTCAGAACTCGGACCGAACGAGTGACCCGGACTGGTCGCCCGACGGTTCGCGCCTGGTGGTGGATCGCAGCGCAGCGGATCGAAGCGTCGCAGCCTCGCCACAGCAGCCCGGTTCCACGCTCGCGGTCCTGGACCTGGCAACCTCTGCCGTTACCGACCTTCCGGGATCTGAAAATCTTCGTATGCCGCGCTGGTCGCCCGACGGGCGCCACATTGCGGCCCTGAGCGACACTCGTACCGAAATTCGGATGTTCGACACCGCGTCTCACCGATGGAGCACGCTCGCTCAGGGAAAAAGTCTTGGCTTTCCCGTCTGGTCCGCCGACGGTGCCAGTCTTTATTACCAGGACGTCCTCGCGCCCGGTGAGCCGCTGTACCGACTTCAGATCGCGAATGGCTCTCGAACCCTCGTGGCATCATTTCAGAGCGCCCTCGACAACGGAATTTCACGCTGCGTTTTCGTCGCCCTGACCCCCGAAGGCATTCCTCTGATCGCGCAGGATCGGAACCACTCCGATATCTACGGCGCCCGATTGCTGCTCCCCTAAAATCTCTTTCCGACCTACCGGAAAAGAAATTCGACTCCCCCGCCCGAGACAGGTTTCGCGGGAGGACATTCGATAAAGGGAAAAAGAAATCGAGAAGAGGCTCCGCAAGGCTTGGATCAGCAAGCCGTTAAAGGAATGGCTCCTCAGGTAGGATTCGAACCTACAACCCTCCGGTTAACAGCCGGATGCTCTGCCATTGAGCTACTGAGGAGTGTGGTTGGCCAGGCGCTGAGAGCCCGGCTTTCGGCTATTCGATCCTCATCATAGCATCTCTGGCCAGATCGTGAAAACCGTTTGCCAACGCATCCAATCGAGGCTCATTCGGCCGCACTCGGGAATCGTCGGCCGCATTTCTGTTACGCTAAATCGTTGGTCTGGCCACTCCGCTCGCCACGTCCCAACGGCTTTCCCTCGAGGTCCTATGTCAGGAGGTCGGCGTTTGCTCTGGTCTCTTTCATCCCTGTGTTTGCTCGCGGCCGCGGTATACGCGGGCGATGACCCTAAGTCTCCGAAAACGCCTCACGCCGCCGCACCTCCCACCGCACCCCCCGAAGCCGAGATCAAGCCCATGTTCGAGATTCTTCACGGCACGCGCATCGTCGACAATTACCGCTGGCTCGAAGATGGCTCCACTCCGGCGACCCAGAAATGGGTCGCCGAGGAAATGGCCTACACCCGCGCCGTGCTCGATCCCCTCGCGGGACGCGAACGCATCCACAAACGCCTGACCGAGTTACTCTCCATCGGCAGCGTTGGCGTCCCGCAGATCGCCGGCCGACATTATTTTTATACGCGCCGCGAGGGCATGCAGAACCAGCCCATCCTCTATGTGCGAGATGGGCTCGACCGTCCCGACCGCGTCCTGCTTGACCCCAACCTGCTCGCCCCCGATGGCACCATCGCGCTCGACTGGTACCAGCCCAGCGAAAACGGAAAGTACGTCGCCTATGGCCTGTCGTCCGGCGGTTCCGAGATGAGCACGCTGCACATCATCGAAACCAAAACCGGCACTGTTCTTCCCGACACCATCGAGCGCACCCGCGCCGCCAGCATCGCCTGGAGGCTCGACAACTCCGGCTTCTACTACACCCGCTATCCGAAAAAAGGAGACGTCCCCGCCGGCCAGGAAATGTACAACCGCCACGTCTTCTATCACGAGATCTCCAACGACCCCGGCGACACCCATCCCGAAGATGAAGACCCACCTATTTTCGGCGAAGGCCGCGACCCCGAAGACTGGCCCAATGTGCAACTCTCCAACGACGGCCACTGGCTGCTCATCACCGTCGAACAGGGCTGGACCAAGTCCGAGCTTTATTTGATGAACCTGAAAGCCGGCACTCCGCCCACGCGTGTCACTACGGGCAAAGATTTTCTCTACGGCGGCGAGGTCTACGACGGCAAACTCTACATCACGACGAATGAAGACGCCCCGCGCTATCGCCTCTTCGTCACCGACGCGGGGAACTACGATCGCGAGAACTGGAAGGAATTGATCCCGCAGGCTGATGCTGTGCTTCAAGGTGCCGCAGTATACGGCGGAAAACTTTTCGCGCAGTACGAGCAGAACGCGACTTCCCAGCTGAAGCTCTTCGATCTCGACGGCAAGAAGCTGAGCGACGTCGAACTTCCCGCGATTGGCACAGTCTTTGGATCGGGCGGCCATTGGGATCGCGACGAACTGTTCTACGGGTTTCAGTCATTCACCTTCGCTCCATCGATTTATCGCCATGACCTGAAAAACAATTCCACTTCACTCTGGACCAGGGTCGACGCCCCTTCGATCGATCCCTCCGCCTACGACGTCGCGCAGGAATGGTTCAAATCGAAAGACGGCACCCGCGTGCCCATGTTCGTTGTGCATAAGAAAGGCGTGGCAAAAGACGGAAAGAATCCCACGCTGCTCACCGCCTACGGCGGATTCAACGTCAGCCTCACCCCCACCTTCAGCCGCACCGCCTATCTCTGGATGGAGCACGGCGGTATCTACGCCGTCGCCAACCTACGCGGCGGGGCAGAATTTGGCGAAGACTGGCACCGCGCCGGCATGCTCGAAAAGAAGCAAAATGTTTTCGATGACATGGCGGCCGCCGCCGAGCACCTCATCGCCGAAAAATATACCGACAAAAATCACCTCGCCATCCAGGGCGGCTCCAACGGAGGCCTGCTCATGGGCGCCATGATCACCCAGCGTCCCGACCTGTTCCGCGCCGTAGTCTGCCAGGTCCCGCTGTTAGACATGATCCACTATCAGGATTTCCAGATCGCGAAGTTGTGGATCCCCGAATACGGGACATCTGAAAGCGCGGAGCAATTCAAATGGCTCTACGCCTACTCCCCCTACCACCACGTGAAGTCCGGCACGGAATATCCCGCCATCCTATTCATGACCGCCGACACCGACACCCGAGTCGACCCCATGCACGCCAAAAAAATGGCCGCCCTAATGCAGGCGGAAGCGAGGAACGGGACGAGCCCCACGCGTCCGATCTTGTTGCGGATCGAGAGCAAGGCGGGGCATGGCGCGGGAAAGCCGGTGACGAAGCAGATCGAGGAATTTACGGATGTTTATTCGTTCTTGTTCTGGCAGTTGGGAGCGAGGCTGTAAAGGCCCCAGACCAGCAAATCTCATTCAGGCAAACGAATTCCCGAGAGGCTCTGGAAAAGCTGAACTGCGAACCTGTCGGTCATCCCAGAAACATAGTCCGTAACCGTGAGCAGTCGCTCGTATGGCGTCATAAACTCAAGAGCAAAATCTATTGGATCCCTGCCCTCTCGCGCGACGCGGTTTTGGTGCGCTCGCCAAACAAAATCCCGAGGTAGCAATCTCCGAAGCTTTTCGTCCTTGGATTGGTCGTG
>Ga0070733_10000887_pt1 | contig 23057 bp, 18 predicted proteins | sample Coa_R1_9_FD_66450 | JGI IMG/M metagenome (GOLD analysis project Ga0070733, IMG submission 66450) | Surface soil microbial communities from Centralia Pennsylvania, which are recovering from an underground coalmine fire - Coalmine... | ecosystem: Environmental > Terrestrial > Soil > Unclassified ...
CAAAGGAACACCTAACACCATGGCAGAACAAGGAACAGTAAAGTGGTTCAATGACGCCAAAGGCTACGGCTTTATCAGCCGCCAGTCGGGCGAAGACGTTTTCGTGCATTTCTCTGCGATTCAAGCGGGCGGTTTCAAGAGCCTGCAAGAGGGCCAGACCGTGCAGTTCGACGTGACCAAGGGCCCCAAAGGCTGGCAGGCTGAGAACGTCCAGCCGCTGTAAACCATCCCTTTTTGCAAGAGGCGATCTCCTCGGAGATCGCCTTTTCTGTTTAGCTCGCCCGCAACAGCGCCAGCGTCACGCCCCTCACCGGCATCCCAATCCCCCTATGGCCTCACCTGCCATTAGTAATTTTGTACCTGATGGGTTGGGTCATGGGAAAATGCTTTCCGCACCAGTGGGCCATTGTAGGGCGGTCCATCCAATGGTATGACCTGACGGAAGTTGTAAAAAACTCGAAGGTCTGGCCAGATCTATGAATTCCAAGAGCGTCGTCAACCAGACGGCTCAGAGTTCGGGACGCGTGTGGCGCTTCGCCGGCTGCGAATTCGAAGAACTCAGCCTGCAGCTTCGCGTCAAGGGGCGCCCTGCAGACCTCGAACTCAAGCCGCTTGAGGTTCTTCTGCAACTCCTGCTCCGCGCCGGAGACGTAATTCCGAAGGAAGTGCTGCTGGATTCAGTGTGGCCGGATCTCAACGTCGTCGATGGCTCGCTGGCGACGGCGGTGTCGAAGCTTCGCAAAGCCCTGGGGGACGAAAACTCGGAAGTCATTTTCACCGTCCCACGTGTCGGCTATCGCCTCGCTGTTCCCGTACAGACCGAACAAGTCGCCGCTCCATCCCTGTGGCGAGAAATCGAATTCGATCCCGGCGCCGCGGTTCCAGGTCGCCCGCAGTGGAGGCTCAGTCGACGACTTGATCTTTCCCTCCATAGCGAGGTCTGGCTCGCCGAGCATGGCAAGACTCACGAACTCCGTGTCTTCAAGTTCGCCTCCAACGAAGGGCGTTTGAAGGGATTAAAACGCGAAGTGACGGTCGCCCGCTTTCTTCGCGAAACTCTCGGTGAGAGGGCAGACTTCGTCCGGGTTCTCGAATGGAATCTCGAAAGTCCTCCCTACGTCATCGAAAGCGAATACGGAGGTCTGAATCTCGCCGAGTGGGCGGAACAAAATAAAAGCCTCGCACAAATACCTCTGCCCGTAAGGATCTCGGTCATTGCCGATGTATGCCGAGCCGTAGCCGCCGCCCACGATGTGGGAGTCTTGCATAAAGACCTCAAGCCCGCCAACATCCTGGTCAAGTCTCTCCCGGACGGAACACGTCAAGGAACCTGGCAGGTCAAAGTTGCGGATTTCGGCAGCGCGGCTCTCCTTGACCCATCCCGGCTCGAAGCCCTGGGCATCACCAACCTTGGCCTTACGCAAACTGCCACCATGCAGTCCTCGTCTCTCACCGGAACCTTGAGTTACCTTGCACCCGAAGTTCTTTCGGGTCAGCGGGCCAAAGCCACGGCGGATGTGTATTCACTCGGCGTGATGCTGTACCAGATTGCCACCGGGAACTTCCAGAAGCCGCTGGCGCCGGGCTGGGAGGCCGACATCGATGATCCGCTGCTGCGCGAAGACATCGCCAAAGCCGCCTGCGGCGACCCATCCCGCCGCCTGAAGACCGCCGCGGAACTTGCCGACCGCCTCACGAATCTCGATCGCCGCCGCTCCGAACGCGAACAACAAGCCGAAGCTGCGAGGCGACTGCAAATCGCCGAAACAAAACGCGCCCAAGCCCGCGCCCGCATTCCATGGTTCCTGCTCGGGTTCCTGCTCGCGGCTGTCTTGATAGTAGTGGCAGGCCTTGCACTTCGCGCCCTCCGCAACAAGCCGGTATTGGAGGTCCGAGGCGTCCAGACCGTTGCCGTGCTGCCTTTCCAAAATCTCAGTGCCGAACCCAGGATGGATTTTCTGCGCCTCGTGCTCCCCGATGAGATCGCTACGGCACTGAGCTATGTCCATCCCTTGTCGGTCCGGCCGTCCACGACCACTCGACGGTACGCTGCTCCCAATCTTGACCTGCAAAAGGCGGCGAGCGAGATGGGCGTTTCGGTGGTCATCACCGGCCACTTCCTCACTGAACAGAATCAGTTGCAGATTACCTACGAGGCCGTCGACGTCGCGGACAATCACATTCTCTGGCGCGACACTATCGTCTCTCCGCTGCAAAATCTAATCGACGCCCGTCAAAAGCTGTATCAACAGGCGCAAGGCGGGCTGGCCGTGGCCTTAGGCGCGCGGCCGCCCGATGGTTCCAACCCTACGGCCACGGTTCCAACCAATGAGGAAGCGTATGACCTGTATGCGCGCAGCCTCGCATTTTCCGCAGATGCCGAATCCAATAGCAAGGCTACGGCGATGTTGGAACGCGCCGTTCAACTGGACCCCGGTTTCGCTCCGTACTGGCTTACCTTGGGTGCCCGCTACTATAACGACTCCCACTACATCAAGGGAAAGATGAATGACGAGATGCGAAACAGGGGTTTAGCCGCCGACGAGCGAGCGTCAGCCCTCGATCCACACTATGGCTTCGCTCAGTACGGATTGGCGCTGGAATATGCCGAACGCGGCGACCTGTTGCGCGGATACCAGGTTGCGGCCAACATGCTTCGCGAAAACCCGGGCAGTGAGATTTCACCTTTCGCGCTGGCCTACGTGCTGCGCTATGCCGGCTTGGACAAGGAGGCCGAAACCCAGTGCGAGATCGCGTACTCGTTTGACCGCCGCAATGGAAATCTGCGTTCCTGTGGCGTCGCCTTTCTGGAGCACGGCGACTATGAAAAAGCGCTCGAGTACATTCACCTCACCCCCGACACAAACTGGAGCAACGCTCTGACCATCAATATTCTGTTGCGCGAGGGCAAGGAAAAAGAGGCTTTGCAGATTGGCAATCCGCAAATTTTGGCATGGCCCAGTTACGAGATGCTGCTGGCCTGCGCCGCCCATAAGCCCTCCGGCGAAATCGCAGCCCTGGCCGCCCGCGTACAGCCCGAGGACGATCCGGAGAGCAACTATTTCGCCGCCACCCACCTCGCCTATTGCGGCCAGACCAAAACCGCTCTCGACATGTTGAAGCGGGCGGTGCGGGCCAACTATTGTGGCTATCCCGCCATGGACACTGACCCCATGTTCGCCAGCATCCGCTCGCTACCCGAATACGCCGAGATCCGTTCCATCGGAATGTCCTGTCAAAACACCTTCCTTTCTGAGCGCGCCAAAATCAAGGCGCCCAATTAGGTGATAATGCCCTAATTCCCGGTTAGCAATCGTAGCGCCGCCGTTTGGCGGCTGTCCGGTGGGCATCACGCCCGCCGCGTCGATGCCGCCCTCAGTTACTCCGTGACGGTAAAGGTTCCCTTGCTGGTGCCTGTTCCTCCGGGGGTCGTAATTGCAATGGTTCCGGTTTTCGCTCCGGTGGGCACGACCACCTTCACTTCTGAATCGCTGATGACTTCGAAGCTGGTCGCATCCACGCCATCAAATGCTACTTTGCTGGTTCCGGTAAACGTGGTTCCGGTAATCGTCACATCGCCCCCCACCGCGCCACTCGTAGGCGTAAAGCTGGTGATGTTCGGCTCGACGGCAAACGGTCCTTTGCTCGCCGATCCTCCGGCCGTCTTGATCACGATGTTTTGGGCGTTCTTCGCGCCAGCAGGTACCACGGCTGTCACTTCCGTATCCGAAACAACTTTGAAGGTCGCGGCCTTACCGCCGATGGTCACCGATGAAGTCTGCGTCAAGCTGACTCCGGTCAGCGTTACCGTACTTCCCACCACGCCGCTGGCTGGGCTGAAACTGGTGAACTGCGGCGTGACCTTGAAAATGGTGTTGCTCTTGTAGGTGGTGGCAAAGGTCGTTACTTCAACTGTCCCCGTCAGCGCACCGCTCGGGACGGTCACGGTCATGTAAGTGTTGGAGACGTTGTCGAAGGGGGCCGTCACTCCGTCGAATGTGACTCCAGTCGCGCCGGTGAAACCCTGGCCCAGAATGTCGATGGTTTTGCCAACCGGGCCGTAACTGGTGACGAGTTCCACGAACGCACCCAGGCCGTCTCCAAGGGTGTAAGCGGTGCCTAAGTTCTTGCCTCCCGTTTCAAATTGAGTAAAGCCGACCGGCGTGGCGCCCCAGAATGCTCCGCTGGTGTCCTGCATCAAGCCCCATGGTTGGGCGCCGTCGGTGGTGTCTCCGAATTCGTGAAGTGTGGTCAACACGCCGGCTGGAGTAATCTTGAATACCGTGCCGCAGCCGGATACGCAACCCTCACCGCCGTACGCCGCAGTCCCGTAGAAATTCCCATCGTGGCCCAGAATCACGCCTGAGACTGGATCGGAGCCCAGATTTCCGGCCGTGAAATAATCGAAACTGTGCAGCGTGGTCAGTTTGCCGGAGAGAGTAAGTTCGTAGAAGGTCCCGTCACCGTATGCCCCGCCTCCACTGGCGGTGCCATAAAGGTTGCCATTTGCGCCCTGCACCAGCGGGCCGCCCGGAGCCACGCCATCTGCACAACTGGTTAGCTGACAAAAACCGTAGAACTTGGTTCCGACCCCGGCCGAAGTAATTTTCCAGATGTTGCCCTCGCTGTATCCATATCGCCCATAGTCCGTGAGATAAAAATTGCCATCACTCGCCTGGAACAGATTGACCGGGCCATACACAGCGGACGCGGGATAGTCCCACAACGCGGTCTCTTTGCCAGCCAGACTGATTTTGAAGACAACGTTACCGCCCACACCGTAGAGATAGCCGTTCGTGCCTTGAATCATTGCGCCCCTTGGGTAGCCGCCGTCGGCGCACCCTGACAGGGTGCAAAAGTTGTAGATCGTCGTCAGATCGCCGGCGGGCGTGATCCTGAAGACCGTTCCGTAGCCGTGCGCGCCGCCATTGTAGGTCGTGCCATATAGGTCTCCGCCGATGACCAATGTCAGACCTCCGTTGGGGTGCGAGCCGTCAGGGCAGCCGCTCTCTTTGCAAAAGCTCCACACGGTCGTAAGCGCCCCTGAGGGGCTGATCTTGAAGATGGTCCCGTAGCCGTACGCGCCATCGTTAGCGGTCGTGCCCCAAAGGTTCCCGTCGATGCCCTGGACGAGCGTCAGGTTGGTGGGATTCGCGCCATCAGTTCCATCGAAGGCCACAAGATTCTTGAACGTCACTGACGCCGAAGCCACCGCGGCTGTGGCACAGAGGATAACCAGAGCCAGGGTCCGCATCCGTAAAGAGATTTTGCACTCGATCATGACTTCCCCCATCTTTGAAGTTGTTTTCGGAACGTTGTTCCTACCGGTTCGAAGTGCGCTTACTGCTCAGTGAACCTTGGTGGACAAAACTCCGGGACCGCCGATTCGGAATATGATCCGACCAAAGAGCAACGGCCCAGCGGGCATATCCTGCACGAACACCAGTCAGCTGTCCTGACGGATTTCTAAAGAACTCTAAAGGAGGTGGAACGGCATGGAGCGTGGGCGTTTAGAACCGGTTCCCTGAAATCGGAGTAACTCGGATCCCTTCTTAGTGTGCAGGCTCTTGCATTCCCCGGCGTCACAGAAAGAACTTTCTGCAGGGACCTCCACGGAGGGAAACCGGTTGGGCTCTCCGGCTTGGGCTCTCTGGCTTGGCTTTCAAGAATGTTCGACAACCGTTGTAAAATCATAGTGTTTCGCGCCACTCAACGACCCATTCGCCCGTCCAGTTCCCCAATCCTGCCATTGAATTCATTCTCCGGCTTTTAGCGTCAAAATCGTTGCGTCTCCAAGGGTGGTCTGGTAACCTTTTTGTAGGACTTCTTCTCGAGGCGTCGCCCCGTAGCGGCCGCGTGGATTTCTCCCCAGGTACAAGAGTCCAGAGTCTGCACACCCCCGTGCGATAGCGTGCAACAAGGAGACATAAAACTTGCCATCAAAGAACCGGTATTTGTTCACTTCTGAATCCGTGACCGAAGGCCATCCCGATAAGATCGCCGACCAGATTTCCGATGCCATCCTCGACGCCTGCCTGGCCGAAGATTCTGCCAGCCGCGTCGCCTGCGAGACCCTAACCGCCACCGGGCTGGTCGTCATCGCCGGAGAAATCACAACCAAAGCTTACGTCGATTTCCAGCAGGTCGTCCGCGGCACCGTCCAGTCCATCGGATATGACAATGCCCTCCACGGCTTCGATTGCAACACCTGCGCCGTCATTTCCAGCATCAACAAGCAGTCCGGCGATATCGCCATGGGCGTAGACACCGGCGGCGCCGGCGACCAGGGCATGATGTTTGGCTATGCGGTCGATGAGAACGAGGAGTTGATGCCGACTCCCATCGCTCTCGCCCACAAGCTGACCATGCGGCTCTCGCAGGTTCGCAAGAACGGAACTCTTCCTTACCTTCGTCCTGACGGCAAATCCCAGGTTACAGTCGAATACGACAAGAACGGCAAAGTCCTTCGTGTGGGTGCGGTCGTCATTTCAACCCAGCACTCCGAGAACGTGGGCAACGACGAATTGCGCGCCGGCATTCTGAAGCACGTCATTCAGGCCGTGATCCCCGCGCATCTGCTCGACGCAGACACCCAGTACCACATCAATCCCACGGGACGCTTCGTCATCGGTGGCCCTATGGGCGACACCGGGCTAACTGGCCGCAAGATCATCGTCGATACCTACGGCGGCATGGGACGTCACGGCGGCGGCGCATTCAGCGGCAAGGATCCGACCAAGGTCGACCGCTCGGCTGCGTACATGGCGCGCCACATTGCTAAGAATGTCGTGGCTGGCGGACTGGCCGGCCGTTGCGAGGTGCAGCTGGCTTACGCGATCGGAGTTGCCGATCCAGTCAGCGTGCTGGTTGAGACTTTCGGTACGGCGAAAGTCGATCCGGAAATTATCCCGGACCTGGTTCGCTCGCACTTCAAGCTGACGCCGCGCGGGATTATCGAATCGCTCAATCTGCGCCGCCCGATTTACAAGAAGACCGCCGCCTACGGCCACTTCGGCCGCAGCGACGCCGACTTCACCTGGGAAGCCACCGACAAAGCGGCGAAGCTGGCTAGCGATGCCGGTTTGCGGGAACCGGTAACGGCTCGGAAATAGTTTTCGGAAAATCCCCACTTCTCGCGCCCAGAACGCGCGAGAAATGTGGCACCCAGTTTTAAATGAGATCAAAATCCCCACCCTGTCTCGCCAGAGAACGGCGAGACAAGGATGGGGCACCCCGGGGAACGAAGCGAACCAAAGTGCCATTCCGGGCGTGGGCCGAAAGCTCATGGCCGAAAGCGCGAGAAGTCATCCTGACCGCATCACCGAGTTCGTGTATTCTGCAAAAAACGACAGAGTTTTTTTCATAGGTAAGTAAACTTAAAAGTTTTTCCGCCGCTTCACAGCGCGCCACACAGGAGAATCATGTCAACCGCCGCAATCAACTGCGACATCAAGAACGTAGAACTGGCCGATCTAGGCAAGAAGCGCATCGAGTGGGCTAACCAGTCGATGAAGGTCCTGCAGATTATCCGCAAGGAGTTCATCAAGAACCAGCCCCTGAAGGGCACGCGCATTTCCGCCTGCCTGCACGTCACCGCCGAGACCGCCAACCTGGCCATCTGCCTGCGCGATGGCGGAGCCGAAGTCGTGCTCTGCGCCTCGAACCCCCTGTCCACACAGGACGACGTGGCCGCCAGCCTGGTGCGCGACCACTCGATTCCCGTGTTCGCCATCAAGGGTGAGGACAACGACACCTACTACAATCACATCCTCGCCGCCATTGACCACAAGCCGCACATCACCATGGACGACGGCGCCGACCTGGTGACCCTGCTGCACACCAAGCGTACCGATGCCCTCGACGGCGTAATCGGAGGCACCGAAGAGACCACCACCGGCGTCATTCGCCTCCGCGCGATGGCCAAGGAAGGCGTGCTCAAGTTCCCCATCGTGGCCGTCAACGACGCCGACACGAAGCATCTTTTTGACAATCGTTACGGTACCGGACAGTCGACCATCGACGGCATCATCCGCGCCACGAATTTTCTTCTGGCCGGTTCGAAGTTCGTGGTCGCTGGCTACGGTTGGTGCGGTCGCGGACTCGCCAGCCGCGCCCGAGGCGCCGGAGCTGAAGTCATCGTCACCGAAGTCGATCCCACGAAAGCGCTCGAGGCCGTGATGGACGGCTTCCGCGTCATGTCGATGGCCGAAGCCGCCAAGCTCGGCGACGTGTTCTGCACCGTCACCGGCAACAAGAGCGTGCTGACGAAAGAACACTTCGATCTGATGAAGGACGGCGCCATCATCTCCAACTCGGGCCACTTCAACGTCGAAATCGACATCCCTGCGCTGGATAAGATGTCGTCTTCGAAGCGCACCACCCGCACCTTCGTCGAAGAGTACTCGCTGAAGGACGGACGCAAAATCAACCTGCTCGGCGAAGGCCGCCTCATCAACCTGGCCAGCGCCGAAGGTCACCCCGCTTCCGTGATGGATATGTCCTTCGCCGACCAGGCCCTCTCAGTCGAATACATGGTGAAGAACCACAAGAAGCTGGAGAAGACGGTCTACCGCGTCCCCGACGAACTCGACAAGCGCGTCGCCAAACTGAAGCTGGAGTCGATGAGCATCAAGATCGACAAGCTGACGCCGGAGCAGGAAGAGTATTTGGCGGGCTGGAGCGAAGGAACGTAATTCAGTTGTCAGTAGTTAGTGGTCAGTAATCGGGAGCCCCATTTCTCGCGTCCTTTGCGAGAAGTGGGGTTTTCTATTTTGGGAAGGAAGAAATCACTTTGGCCGCGCAGCATTGGAGTGATTCTTGAGAGTTTTTGAGGGGCGGTACTTTGCCGCCCCTTCTTTATGGTTGTGCGTTGGGGGTGAAACTAACCTTTGAGGATGGACCGCCGCGCTAATAGCGGTCGTCGGCGACCCAGCGACGGACCTGATCTTCCACTGAAAATCTTTCCGCGGCGGGGCGCAGGAATTTCGACGCCAGCGAAAATGCGTGGACTTCCAGCGGCACCGTGAAGTGGGCCTTGGTCTTGATGAAACTGTGCACCCAGAGTTCGGCGTAGCGCTCCAGTCCGAGAACCTGAATCTGGATGGTGTGCACCAGCGCGTGGAACAGCGATCGCTCGGTGAGTTCCTCGTTGAACACGATCACGTCGAGAAAGGTGAGCGAGTCCATGTGGCTGACCTCGGGTGGTTCGAAACCCAGAGCGCGGATTTGCGCGAAGAAGTCGGGGATGGCCACGCGCTCGCCTTTGAGTTCGACGATGCGAATCTGGTCGAGCAGGGCGACGGAAAAGTAGGGCCACATGGACGCCCGGAGTTGGTTGTGAAGCGGCGCGGCTGCCCCGAGATAGCGTTCACGCTGGGCCCGCAGGTAGGAGGAGAGCCACTCGACGGCTTGCGCGATTTGCTCGCGGGTGGGTTGCAGGGCGGCCGGGGCGTCGACCGCCGGGGATGGAACCTTCTTTTCGATGGACGAATAAAACTCGCTCAGAGCGCTGGCGGCCTCGGCCGACTTGCGCAGCACGTCGCGGCGGCCGAAGCGGGCGAGATCGTCGGGGGAATAGTGCAGGCGAAGCTGATGGGTGGCGCAATGGGCGCTGAGCAGCTCCAGTTGAGCGTGCTGCAGCTCCGAATTCATTTGTAGAACGGAAACCCGGTCGTCGGGATTTTCATACGAGTACATCTAAAAAGCTCCTGAAAAATTGAACTGTGAAAAACTGCAGGGAGGGCCCAAAAGCTTACTTTTGTTTATACATTGTTTCGTTTACAGTGTCAACATAATAATTAGGAATAAACCCGGCCCAAGAGGCGCGGGGGTGGCGAGAACCGAAGCAGCCGCAGGGCATCGCGGCTGGCCGGGGCCGCCTTTCCTGACAGGCACCTGAGTAATTATGGGGGGAGGACTTGTATCCATAGGTGTAACAATGTTATGTATACGTCGTAAACATAATATTGCAGTGGACTGAGCTTTGCCCTGGAGGAGTTACCATGCCCCGGCAGCCGGATCCCGACCTCGAAGACCGTATCCTGAAAGCCGCCCACGTGTTGTGGAAACGGGGAGGCGAGAAATCGCTCACCATGCGGGCCGTGGCCCGGGCGGCGCGGACGAATACGCCAGCCGTGTACCGCCGGTTCAAAGACCGGGAGGATCTGCTGCGGGGGCTCCTGTTGCACCTCGCGGCCCGCATCCGGAGGGACTTCGAGGCGGGGGAAACCCTCGAACAGATGGCGGAGGCGTACGTCGATTCCGCGCTGCGGCAGCCTCACGATTACGAACTGTTCTACACGCATGCACGCCAGCTTTCGCCGCGGAAAGGGTCGGGGAAGCCGCGGCCGATCCGGGAATCGCGGCCAAACTTCGCATTTTTGGAAGAACTGCTGGCCGGGCGGCTGGGCGGCGTCCCAGAGGATCACACGCAGCTGGCGTTGGCGATGTGGGCGACGCTGCATGGGACGACCATGTTACTTCTGTCGAAAGCGATTCCGGAGGGGCATGAAGAGGAATTGCGCTCGGCGTGCCGCTCGGCGATAAAGACGGTGATCGAAGGGGCGGCCAGGTTCTCCGAACGGAAGTCGTCGGCCACGCACTGCCCTTGACCCGCGCCGGCGATTGCACCTCGAACAGTAATAACCCATTCAATCCTCACTAACGCGGAATGACGCGGCCAGGCGCATACTAGAAGCCAGCCCCAGGTGCGACAGGAGGTCGAGATTGTGGCGGTGAAGGTGCTGCTGGTGGAAGACAGCAAGTTCCTGCGGGTGTCGACGGAGCGCGTGCTGGCCGCGGCTGGCTATCAGGTCGTGTGCGCCGTTGATGGAGATGAAGCCCTGCGTCTGGCGCGTCAGGATTCTCCGGACCTGATTTTGCTGGACGTCATGCTTCCCAAGATGACCGGGCCGGACGTTTTAAAGGCGTTGAAGAAAGACGCGGCGACGGCGGCAATTCCGGTAATGATGTTGACCAGCCTGTCGCAGAAGAATGCAAAAGCGATGGTAAAGGATGGAGCTGCCAGCTTCTTCGAGAAGTCGGACGCGATGCTGGGGACAGGTCCGGAGTCGCTGGTGGCGGCGATCGAGAAGATGATGAAGAAATGAGACGGCGGCCCTGCCACCGTGGTTAGCGCATTTTCCCTTCTCTGAGTTTCGACGCAATTCGCGTCTCGCGATTTTTCGTCTCAGCTGCCTCTGCAAACACCTCTGCCTTCCTCGCCGCGAGCCTCTCCGGTTGGTTTCAGATTCTTAGTACACACTAATTCCTCCAAAGCTCACTGCTGATTTTCCGCAATCTTGCCGATAAGTAAGGGTGATGGCTCTGCAACCCGCTGGCGGAGAGATATGCCGTAGCGGGTTCGTCGGCCGCGAACCTTCGCGCGTGCATCGTTGCGCCACGCAACGCGGGCGCATAGCGCCGGAGAATGAAGTGGGACTCATGACGAAGATTCTGCTGGTGGATGACAGCAAGTTTCTCAGGCTGGCGACGGAGCGCGCGCTGGCGCGGGCGGGCTACGAAGTAAGTACAGCGAAGGACGGAGAGCACGCGTTGGAGTTGGCTCGAGAACAGGGCCCGGACCTGATCCTGCTGGACATGTTGTTGCCGAAAATGACGGGGCCGGACGTATTGCGGGCGTTGAAAAAGGACCCCGCGACGGCGGGCATTGCGGTGGTCGTTTTCACGGGGCTGTCCAAAAAAAACGCAGCTCATCTGCAACAGGACGGAGCGTACGCGTTCCTGGAGAAGTCGGAACTCGAGTTGGACAAGGGATGTGAGACGTTTCTGGCGGCGCTGGCGGAGATTGTTCGCAAGCTTAAGCTGGAGGCTCCGCACCCGCTAGGGGCGGCGAAGTGAGTGCCGCGCGTGCGGTCCGTACTGGCGAGCCGGTTTATTACAGGCGTCTTCAAAGGGCGCGACATCTTTCTGATCGTCCAGCCCAGCGGAACTAACGGGAACATTTTGGGTGAGCGCTCCGGGACCGGGGTTGTGTGAGCACACTTTCTCGGAGCGATTTGGGATCGGCTCTCGACTCACCCGCGGGAAGTCCCTGGTAACCAGGGGGCTGTGACTTCTCCGCTCTTGACAGCGGCAACAACCGGCTGGGAGTCCCCCTTGCAACTTTGGATACTCCTTCTCGTTCGTTGAAAATAAATCACTTATAGGTGGGAACCCTAGCCCCCCGGGCGGAGTCTATGCTTATTGAGAGTCTGGCCTCCGATTCCAGTTGGCCGGAGTGGGCAGCGCATCTGAAATATTGGGGCGCGGTAGGGTGGAAAATCCTATAATCAGGGGACGCCATCATGGCGGGAGCAACCACCTTGGGTGATCTGGCAAGTGCAATTGGAGCACGGTCGCAGGAAGAAGCCGCGATTGTCGCCGAGCTGAAGGCCGGTTCGGAAGCGGCCTATGCTTGGCTGATCGGCGAGTTCCAGCAGCCGGTATACGGGCTGGTGTACCGCGTCGTGAACGATCCGGCGGACGCTGCCGACACGACGCAGGATGTGTTCCTGAAAGTGTTTCGCGGGATGAAGCACTTCCACGGTGGATCGACGCTGAAAACGTGGATCTACCGCATCGCGCTGCACGAAGCGGCGAACCGGAGACGGTGGTGGTTCCGGCACAAGGCGAAAGAGACATCGATTGAGCCGGTCGAGTCAGACGGGCCGAGCCCGGGAGAAAACGCGATGCAGGTGGCGTTGACCGATCATGCGGATTCTCCGTTCGACAATGTGGCTCATCATGAAGTGCAGGCACGGGTGGAAGAAGAGTTGAGGAAGCTTCCGGAACCTTATCGCACCACGCTGATTCTGCGCGATCTGGAAGATATGTCGTACGAAGAGATTGCCGAGGTGCTGGAGATTTCACTGGGAACGGTGAAATCGCGGCTCACGCGCGGGCGGGATGCGTTGCGGCAGCGGCTGACGCCCTATGTGCGGGAAGTAGGCAAGGAATTGGGGTTGACAGTTCCGGCTCAGGAAAAAGCAGGGCGGAGTTCGGGACAGGCTGTGGGCGGGGGTAGAAGGGCTGAGGTGATCTCATGAGGATGACGGGCACGGAGAAAATCACGGAATTGCGGTGCCCCGAGGCGAAGCGGTTGTTCTCGCCTTATTTGGATGGAGCAGTGACGGGCACGGAGATGCTCGCACTGGAGCGGCATCTGGCGGCGTGCGTGGCTTGCGACGAGGATTATTCCTCGCTGCGCGAGACTCAGCGGCTGCTGGTGAGCGTGGGACGTCCGAACGCTCCGGCCGATTTGGGATTGAAGTTGCGGCTGGCGATTTCGCGGGAAGTCGCGCAGGCCAAGCGGGTTCCGTTTGAAGGATGGTTGGTGCGGTTGGAAAACACGATCCAGGCATTCATGGTTCCGGCGACGGCTGGCTTTCTGAGTGCGTTGATTATTTTTGGAATCGCGATGGTGTATTTTGTGGCGCCATCGACTTTGCAGGCAGATAACGCCGACAACGACGTGCCGCTGGTCATGGTCAACACCGCGCCGCAGTTGCAGCAGACTCGGTTTGGCATGAACCAGATCGACGACGACTCGCTGGTCATTGAAGCCTACATTGACGTCAATGGGCGCGTGCAGGATTACCGCATTCTTTCCGATCCCGATGGCGCCAAAGAGTTGGCGCCGCAGGTGAAGAGCATGCTGATCGATATGATGACGTTCACCACGTTCCGTCCGGCATTGTCGATGGGACGGCCGACGCCCAGCCGCGCCGTGCTGTCGTTCTCGCGGATCAGCGTGCGGGGATAGGCGGGCGATCAGCTCCCAGCTGTCGGTTCTCGGCAGTGACCTCTCAGTTTTCTTCAGGGCTCCAGTTCTCGCGGAAGACGCGAGAACTGGCAGGAGAAAAGAAGCCCGTCCTTCGTGATAACTAACCAGTAGAATCCATGCTCGGCTTGTTGGCTTAGCAGCTTCGCCCGCGCTAAGGCCCGTGCTCACAACAGTTATCAATATCTAGGTTATCTAGGATTTCTGTAAGGATATGAAGGCGAACATGGCGAACCGCGGCATTTGGGACTCCAGCATGTGTTCAAGCCTTGCCCACGCGGCATGGGTGAAACCCGGCATCAAACTTCGCAACCCCACACCGCCAGATACCAGGTAACGAAATGGCATGAAAGGACGAATCCTCTCAATCAATAAGCCGGGGAAAAGGGATTCAAATCGGGTGCGATCTCTCACGAACAGAATCCAAGGAATTGCAGAGTTGCTGCCAGAAAGCGGACCGGTCGAGGAAAAGGACCAATCCTCTGCCTCGGGCCGAAAAGGTTCGTGATGCAGGCGCGTATAGATCAGCCGGGACCAGGGCGTGACCCACGGTTCGATCATGAGAATTTTCCCGTCCTTACGGAGACATCGGGATGCCTCGACGAAAAAACGCTCCGCGTGTGGCATGTGATGCAAGACGTCCGTCATAACAATCGCGCGCAACGACCCGTCGGCGAATGGTATTTGTTGCGCGTCCGCAACAACTTTCGCTCTGGAACAGTGAAAGATCTCTGAGGTGATTAAACCCGGAATGAATCGCTCGCAGTACCCCGCGCCCGAGCCCAACTCCAACACCTGGCCTTGTCCCGCGGGGAGCTCTTTGGCCAGAGTGCTGTACCACTCGTCGTAAATGCATCTCAGGAAAGGCTTTGAGGCAATGATTTGATTTCGCAACTCCGTCGTGGCCGGATCGTCCAAGGAGAGTGAAGCCGTCAGCGGATGGGCAAGCAAACGTCGCAGAATTGTCACGGAAAAAGGAACTACCCTCCCAGCCGAAACCAGGCGTGCCAACAGATGCGCAACATCCGCAGTCCGTTGGAGAACACCTTGGTCATCTTGGTTACGCCATGAATTCGTTCCTGATAATGCACGGGAACTTCGACAATCTCCAGGTGCAGTTTGCTCGCACCGAACAGCAGTTCGTAGTCGCCCCACAAATCTCTGATGCCCCACATGCCGAGATTCATTTCCATGTATTCCCAGTCCTTACGCCAGAGCACCTTGGTGCCGCAAAGCGTGTCCTTGATACGTTGATCGAGCAAGAAGGAAAAGACTCGTCCGAAAAGCTTGTTGCCGATAGTGTTTGCGAACTTCATCGCGAGCTGTGGCAGAGGGTAGACCAGACGGCTCCCGTTGACAAATTCACCTTGTGAAGTGACGAGCGCTCGGACGAACATTGGCAATTCTTCCGGCATTACCGTTAGATCGGCATCGAGAATCACAAGAATATCGCCGGTAGCCGCGCGAAACCCGGCCCAAACATTTTCCGCTTTGCAGATTCCAGGCCCTTCCACCAAACGAATGTCTTTGCCTGGATAGAGCGCCATCATACGCTGAACCTCATCGGCAGTGCCATCCGTCGATTTGTCGTCGCAAAACAGAATCTCCGTGTGCTTCCCCATATTGGGGATACGTTCCACGGCTTGTTGTACGTTGCCAACTTCGTTCCGGCAAGGCACCACGACGGATACCGAGACTTCGTTTTCGGGCTTGGGTTCGGTGACCAGTCGGGCCACCATGATCTGCATGAGGCAAAGCTTTCTCAAACCGGGCAGCCGGGCAAGGAACTTATTCAACAACTGCGACAGACCTGGAATCCATTTCGGAAACAGCATCAAGCGATGTAACCGAACGGGCCGGAAACCGGCCAGCTTCAGAAGGCCGCGGATATCGTTTTCGCCGATCCAGTTGGGTTCGACAAATTGCGAGCGCAGCCCGATCCTGCTGGCAATTTCGAGAATGGGTGTCCAAGAATGGTTGTAGTTGATCACCACAATCCGCGTTTCGGATGTGCAGTGCCGCTTGATGCGTTCGAGTGCGCGAAGAATATCGACGGTGTCAAAAATGTGGTTGAAGAGGATGTAATCGAAGGTTTGGTTCAATTCGAGGTCTTCGGGATCGCACTGTGCGAAGTGCAGCTCGGGATGCTGACCCCGCGCGCACTCGACCATCGCAGAGCTGATTTCAACGCCCACACCGTACGCCGGCCTTACGGAAGCCAGCAGGTGGCCGGTCTCACAACGAACATCAAGAACATGTTTCCCCGGCTCAACAATGAATTGCAGCGCCCGCTTAAGATGGTCGTAGAAATAGCCGTTGGATTGAATATACTCGCCGCGATGGGCGGTGTTCGTCTCTTGATGTTTGCGCCGAGCGTCGCGGACTTCGGCAAGCGCTTCAGGCCCCCAGGTCTTTCTGCTAGTAGGCTCCGTGTGCTGGGTAATCATAGTGTTCCATCGGCGCGCGATGCAGTCTGAAGCAAGAAAATAGTCGAACTCCCAAACTTCCTACGGCCAACATCCGAAGGCGCAGTCCCACGGAGCTTGTAACTGCGCCATCTGTGGATAGCACCGCACGAAGTAAGTTGCGGCAGCGATCAGCAGAAGGAGAGTGATGCGCACGCCGAAGACACGATCCGGCAAGCTGCGCAAGGCAACTGCTATCGCCACCCCAAGGATTAGTAGGGAGGGATAGTAGTAGTAATAAAAGACTCCCTTTTCGGGAGTTACGGCCCATTGAAGATAATTTGCGGCGAAAAGAAGAAAGACGAATCCTTCCTGAAAAGTTATCGCTTTGCAAAAGCGCCATACGCAGATCGCCATCGCTGCCAATCCGCCCCAACCGACTACAGGATTGGCCACCAGGTACGAGAGAGCGCGCTGCGGATTCAAGTTAAATGGCCAAACATACCACGGTAAAGTAATGGCCCGATTCGAGATCGTAGTCGTGTTGAAATGCCAAATGGAAATGTGCATCGCGATCAATTCGTGAACGTTGAATGGTCGATGAATCGCTATGCAGAGAGGCCAGTACGAGAGGCTATAGGACGCGATAGGAGCCACGATCAAGCCAAGCAGAAGAACGGGAACCCCAATTTGCCTGATTTTGTCGGCGTAGCCAAGCAGTGAAGAGTTCGCATTTGCCGTCGGGCGGTGTGCAACCCACAACAGCCCGAAGGTGACGACAACAAAAACGGCTAGCGTATCGATAGCATTCCATTTGCACGCGCCTGCTAACCCCAGCAAAACGCCGGAGGAACAGAAAAGAAAACGACGCCGTCCAACACTCAAATCCAAGACGAGAGAAGCCGTGAAGGCCACCAAACTCCAGGTCAGGAAGAGCATCAGGAATGCATCCATCATGCCGATGCGTGACATCACAAACCAAAAATTGTTGAAAACGGTCAGCCCCGCCGCAAGGCAGGCAAGCTGCGTATCTCGCAGTAGCACGTAGGTCCAAAGAAAGACCGCGACCAGTGCCAGGGCGCCACAGACCGCGCCGGCGACACGCCACCCGAATGCATTGTCTCCGAAGGCCCTAATGCCGAGAGACAGAAGTAGCTTACCGAGAGGAGGTTTCTGCTGAGGAGGATCCTGCGCGCCGTGAACAAAGACTTTCGCTTCCGGGACGAAGTAGCCTTCGTCATAGAACATCATTGGAGGCGTCGAGATACCGAACAACAAAAGCGGAAGGGCCACCAAGCCGAAGATAATCGCGATCGCGATGGGATGACGATAGATGCGAGCGGGAACTGAGACATCCCTGGATGAAGCACTGGAGCCGGCGAGGCCCGCAGGAATCGCTGGAGAACCGGTTGCCGGCGACAATCTAGCCTGCGGTTCCAGGGTGGCGGTCCGGCCATCTGCGACACTATTTTGCATTTAAAAAACTATATCGAACGGCTAGGGTGACGACCCCTTACGAAGGTAATGCGACCTCGGTATGCGTGCGGTCCTCGCCACAAGAAATCCCTAGTCTTCGTCTGGGACGCGGAAACAGGAACACCCGAAGGGCTGCTCAGGATACTGAGATTTTTATAGAAGACCGTCCTTAGAACTTTCGCGGAAACTTCTGAAAGTTTCCGGGGGGAATGGTCTCGGTCCGACGCTACCGGCCAGCGGCAGCATGGCGGGCCTGCTCCGACCCTGCCGTCACCATTTCTTCGAGGATCGAATCCAGTCCGCGGGTAATCTTCCAGTTCGGGTAGTGGTTCTTAAACTTTCTCAAGTCAGAAATGTAGCAAACGTGGTCGCCCTTCCGTGCTTCCTCAACATATCTCCAACGCACCTTGTGCCCGGTCATTTGCCCGATTCGCGCGATGGCATCCAGCATCGAAATGCTGTTATCCCGCCCGCCTCCTATGTTGTAAACTTCCCCCGGCCTCGGGTTGTCTGCAAATTCCTCCATGGCGCTCACGACATCGCAACTGTGAATATTGTCTCGAACCTGCTTACCCTTATAGCCAAACACTGAGTAGTTCCCGCCATTCAGCGTCGTTTTGACGAGGTAAGAAAGAAAACCATGCAACTCGACGCCTGAATGCGACGGCCCCGTAAGACATCCGCCGCGAAAGACGCCAACATTCATCCCGAAATAGCGGCCGTACTCCTGCGCCATCAGATCCGCCGCGGCTTTGGACGCACCGAACAACGAATGCATGGAGCGGTCGATACGACAGGTCTCGTTCACGCCCGCAAAGTCTTCTGGGCGCGCGTAGTCGTAGCGGGTTTCTCGCTCTACCAACGGAATCTCATTGGGTGCGTCGCCATAGACCTTGTTCGTGCTCATGAACAAGAAAACGGCCTCAGGGCAGTGCTGGCGTGTCGCCTCCAGCAGATTCACGGTTCCAAGCGCGTTCACTTCAAAATCGATCACCGCGATGTCGCACGCTTTGTCATGCGACGGCTGTGCGGCACAGTGAACAATCAAATCAAAGTGGTTCGAACGAAAAAGCTCGTCAAGCCCGCGTCGATCTCGAATGTCGAGGTCGACGGGAGTGAATCGTTTGGTTGAGATCTTCAAACGCTCCAGATTCCATCGCGTATCACCCGCTGGGCCAAAGAACTCGCGGCGCATGTTGTTGTCCGCCCCAATCACGTGGTGTCCCTGACGGTCGAAGTGCTGTACTGCCTCCGATCCAATTAGCCCACTGCTCCCGGTTACCAGTATGGTCTTCCGCTTCATCGCCAATTCCCCCTACCCCAGGAGTTCCATTTGACCCGGTAGAAACATTCCACGCTTTTTGCCTAGTTCGTCGCCCTCTTCATTATTCTTGGCATAAGAAGCGCTTGAAAGTTACCTCCGTCACACGGGGGGCGCTCTGAGACCCTCCTTTTCCCTCTTCCCGGATGGGGTTTGACCCTCTGCTGCTCAGCCCTTAAACTGAAAGGGTTCTCCGCCTATCTTTACCGTGGCTGCCGGGTGGCCATCTTGCGGGAGGGATTCCTGAGTCGCTTCTTCCGGAGTCGTTTTCTGGGTTGTTGGGTTCGAGGTTTGGTTGTAGCGGCCGGTCTGGGGCTGCTGGCGCCGGTTTGTCTGGCGGACAATAACAATCCCATCACGCTCGATACCAGCGAGACCTTGTTCGCCGTGCTGACGGCGATGAATACCTGCGGGTACGACGTCGACCTGAATATTTCCGATGCGCAGCGGCTCAATGTGCGGGCCGAGGTGTTGAAGAATATACAGGGGTCCGACGACGCGCAGAACGCGACGGCTGCGATGTGCGACTGGTACCTGGCGCATAAAGGAAGAGATGCAGCTCACGATCTTTCGCAGTATGTTTCGCTGGCGCTCTATCTCGGGGGACCTCCGCATTTTCTTCCCAGGGTGAAAGAGGATGAAATGCCTCCGGATGCTGGGCCGATTGCTGGCTTCGGCGCGCAACTGGAAAAGTTCTACGACAAGGCCGGGCTGCACGGGATCTGGGAGCGGCACCGTGCGAATTATGCGGCGCTGGTGGAGCGTTATCACGTGCCGCTGGCCAAGATGGTGTTCGATACCGACATTTATCTGAAGCTGCAGTCGGGTGGATACTTGGGACGGGCGTTCACGATTTATCTGGATTTTATGGGTGATCCGAATCAGGCCAACGCGCGCAACTATGGCGCCGACTACGATGTGGTGGTGTTTCCCTCGCCGGACCCGACTACGCTCGACCCGCTGAAGATGCCTCAGATCCGGCATACCTATCTGCACTACGTCCTCGACCCGCTGGCGGAGAAGCATTTCGGTTCCATCAAGCAGATTGAACCGTTGCTGCAGTCGGTCAAACGGGCGCCGCTGGAGGAAAGCTTCCGCAACGACATTTCGCTGCTGGTTACCGAGTGCATGGTGCGGGCGATCGAAATTCGGACCAGCGGAAACAAGCAGACGGCCGAGGCTATGCGGTTGCAGGCGGTGGACGATGCGGTGAAGCAGGGCTACATTCTAACGCGATACTTTTACAACGCGTTGCTGGCGTTTGAAAAGGATCCGGCGGGATTGCGGACCGCGTATGGGGACATGCTGGACGGCATTGACATAAAGGCGGAAGAGAAGGCGGCAAGTTTGGTGCAATATGCCGATGTGACCGCGCCGGAACTGGTGCAACTGTCGCGCATGGAAGACCGGCAAATGCTGATCACGGCCGAGAAACGGCTGAAGGCGGGCGATCCCAAAGGGGCGCAGGAATTGGCGCAGCAGGCATTGGACAAGAAGGTTGGCGACCAGGGGCGGGCGCTGTTCATCCTGGCGCAGGTGGCCGTGGCCAACAAGAATATGGAGGGAGCGCGCGACAACTTCCAGAAGGCGATCAACACGGCGCAGGATCCCAAGGTGATTGGCTGGTCGCATGTGTACCTGGGAAGGATCCTGGACCTAAAGGAAGAGCGCGAGGCGGCGCTGGTGGAATACCGCGCGGCGCTGACCACGAGCGGCGCTCTGCCCGAGATCAAGGCGGCGGCGGAACGCGGACTGGCGCAGGCGTATGAGCCTCCGGCGAAGCCGCAGTAAAGCAGCTTTCAGGCATCAGCCATCAGCTGTCAGTAACACCTGAGTGCGCTGCGATAGAATGCACGGTGCGGAATTTAAAGAGTGCTGTGAAAATCGAGAACCGGCTTGAAGCCGAGGTGAAGGCATGAAGAGGGCAGCAATCGTTGTCGCGGTGCTAGGTATCAGCGTCTGGAGTTTCGGGCAGAGTAACGACAAACCTGCAGGGCAGACTCCTGCGGCGGGGCAGGCAGCTGCACCCGCGGCAGCGGCGCCGCAGGGCAAGCGGCCCCCAGCGGCGAAAACACAGGCGGAGTTTCAGGCGTACAAGGATGCGCTAGCGCTGACCGATGCGGCCGCCGCAGAGAAGGCTGCTGATGATTTCGCCACGAAATATCCCGACAGCGAACTGCGCGTCGTGGTCTACAAGTCGGCGATGGCGAAGTACCAGCAAGCCCGCAATACGGCGAAGGCAATGGAAATGGCGCGTAAGTCGCTGACTTACGATGCCGACGATCCGGAGCCATTGCTCGGTCTAGCCGAGGGTTTGCTCGACAGTACCCGCGACGCGGACCTGGATAAAGATCAGAAACTGGCGGAGGCAAAAAAAGATGCCGAACGAGCCCTGGTCACGATCGATACCGACGTCCCCACTTCCGGATATCCGCCGGAACAGCTGACGGCGTTCAAGGCGTATTCACGGTCGGAAGCGTACGTCATCCTCGGCACCATGGCGTTCAATGCGAAGGATTGGACCGACGCGGAAGGCAATTTGCGCAAGTCGATCGACGCATTCCCGCAGCAGCCCGATCCAATTGCGATTTTCCGGCTGGCGGTCGCGCTCGACATGCAGAACAAATATCCAGAGGCACTGAAGTTCGCCGATCAGGCAGTGGATTTGACCAAGGACCGGCCGGACTCGCCCGCGGGCAAGGCGGCGCGGGATGAGAAGGATCGGCTGACCAAGTTGAATATGGGGGCGGCTCCGGGAACTCCGAAGAACTAGATCGGCCACAGCGAGCCTGGGTCGTCGGTTGGCGCGCGAAATTGCGCGCGAAATTGCGCACGAAATTGCGCACGAAAGAGAGGCGAGCTTGTGTTCGCCGGACAACCAGGGGCGGCTGTCCCCACAGTATGAAGGAACGGGAAATTACGGCGCTCGAAGACGGGCTGGGATATCACTTCCGGCAGCGGACCCTGATTGAGCAGGCGGTCACGCATAGTTCGCAGGCGCGGGAGCAGGAGTCGCAACAGGCGGGCGAGAGCAAATATAAAGTCAGCGACAACGAGCAGCTGGAGTTTCTGGGGGATGCGGTACTGGCCCTGGTTACGAGCGAGGAACTGTTTCAGCGGTTTCCGCAATTCCGTGAAGGCGAACTTTCAAAGCTGCGGGCGCATCTGGTCAGTGAAAGGCATCTAATCCGGGTGGCGCAGAAGCTGGAGCTGGGCCACTACCTGAGACTGGGGCGGGGCGAGGAAAAGAGCGGGGGACGTGGCAAGACGGCGCTGCTGGTGGACGCGCTGGAGGCGATTCTGGCGGCGATCTATTTGGATGGCGGGATTGAAGTGGCGCGCGAGTTCGTTCTGCGCAATGTGATCGCGCCGGAAATGGAGCGCATGGAACGCGGCGGCGGCACATTGCCGGTCACCGACTTTAAATCGGCGCTGCAGGAAGCGTTGCAGAGCCTGGGTTTACCGCAGCCTGCGTATGTAATGGTGCAGGAAGCGGGGCCGGAGCACAGCAAGACGTTTACTGTCGAGGCGCGTCTGAATGTAAAGAACGGTAAGGAAGCAGAGTTTGTGGGACGCGCACAGGGCTCGACCAAGAAAACCGCGGAGCAGGATGCGGCACGGCAACTGCTGACTTTTCTGGCATCGCGGCCGAAGGCAGCGGAAACGAAGGCGGTGGCGCGCGGCCTGCAGACGGGAGAATTGCGCCCGGTAGAATTGCATCCGGCAGACAAGTAGATTTCATGGATTCGTCACAACACCCCGTCGTTGCGGCAGGTGGACCGATTGTTCCACCGGAAATCTCCGTCGAAGCGACGGATATTCCCATCGATTCGATGAACGGGTCTGGTGCTGCGGCCGAAGTTGTCGTTGCTGCGGATGAGGCTCCTGTCGTCTCTCCAGACGCGTCCGTCGATGCGCCGAAGCTTCCTGTGCCAGCCGCAAGCCGGCCGATGGTAAGCACGTTCGGCGCCGACGTGATTGGATCGCTGCAATCGCTGCTGGGCACGATCGTGATTGCGGTTTTCGTGATCACTTTTATTGTGCAGGCCTTCCAGATTCCTTCGCAGTCGATGGA
>Ga0070733_10000888_pt1 | contig 23052 bp, 16 predicted proteins | sample Coa_R1_9_FD_66450 | JGI IMG/M metagenome (GOLD analysis project Ga0070733, IMG submission 66450) | Surface soil microbial communities from Centralia Pennsylvania, which are recovering from an underground coalmine fire - Coalmine... | ecosystem: Environmental > Terrestrial > Soil > Unclassified ...
CAACAGCCTGCGCAGCCACGGAGTCAGCACGTACATACAAGATGACATTCATGTCGTACCTCGGCTGCTGCTCAACGTCGGCATGCGCTATGAATACAACAGCCCTCCGGTCGAAGCCCTGAACCGCTTCAGCGTTCCCGACCTGATTCCGTGCGCGGAACCCTGCAGCCTGTTGCCGACGTTCAACCTCGCCGGCACCGATGGCATCCCGCGGGCAACTTTCTCCCCGACCTACACCGATTTCGCTCCACGCATCGGCGTGGCCTGGCGGCCGCTCAAGTCGGAACGCTGGGTCGTGCGTTCGGCGTATGGCATTTTCTATGATTCGTCCATTGCCAACATCAATATCTTCCCGCGCATCAATCCCCCGTTCTACAACCTGGCGCTTTATCCGCAGAATCCGGCGGGATGCGGCGGGCAGTTATGCGTGGTGCCCGACATTCTCACCCAGTCAGGCGGCGGACAGACTTCCGGCGTGGTGCAGGGCAACATGATTTCTCCGAAGTTCCGCGACGGCTACATGCAGCAGTGGAACGCCGACCTGCAGTATGAGGTGCTGCCCAACTGGATGGTGGACGCGGCTTATGTCGGCTCGAAGGGAACCCACCTCAGCGACACGCTCGACCTTAACCAGCCGAATCCTGACACCGGTCCACTTTACGCCCAGTTTTCTTCGATCCTGTTCGCTGAATCGAATGCCAACAGCAACTACAACGCCCTGCAGCTGCGCTCGGAAAAGCGCATGAGCAGCGGCTTATCCCTGTTGCTGGCCTACACCTACTCGAAGTCGCTGGACGACATTTCGTCGGTTTTCGGCGGCAGCGTGGGCTCAGGCCTGCCCCAGAATTCGCAGGATCTGCCGGCCGACCGCGGTCCCTCCGACTTCAACGCCACGCATCGCTTCTCCGGAAGCTTCGTCTACGATCTGCCGCTGCAGCGGCTCTGGGCGCATGGCCCCACCTGGAGCGGCCGCGTGCTCAACCACTGGCAGGCGGGCGGCATCGTGACCGCGCAGACCGGATCGCCATTCACGGTGGTGCTGGCCGGCGCGTCGGCTTCGTCGGCGGCGGCGTTCGGCAACCCAGCCAGGCCCGATGTAGTGGGCAATCCCTTTGAGCCGGGCGCGGTCTCCGCCAACCCAGCCTGCCCGTACGCCGCGCCCGCCGAGGTGCGTGTGGCCGAGAGCTGGTTCAATCCCTGCGCGTTTGTAAACCCACCGGCCGGACTGTTTCCCAACACTTTTCAGTTCGGCAATGAGGGTAGAAATAGTCTGGTCGGCCCGGGATTCACCAACATTGATTTCGGATTGTCCAAGAGCATGGCGCTGGGCTCGGAGAATCACCGCCTGCAGTTTCGCGGCGATTTCTTCAACCTGCTCAACCATCCAAATTTCGACATTCCGAGTCATGTGCTGGGTGGATCGAACTTCAGCCAGGTGCTTTCGGCGAACGCCTATGGCGACAAGCCGCCGCGCCAGATTCAGTTGAGCCTGCGGTATTTGTTTTAACCGCTCGTGCGCTGACAGTTCGCGGCTAGGCGGTAGGTTTGTCGCGCGGGGGTTCGACCGCGAGAAAGTCGTGGACGAAGCGCTCGGCGTAGCTCTCGAGCAGAGCGGGAATGCGGTCCGCATCCGGCGAGCGCAACACCAGCCCAGCGTGATGGTGCTTCCTGATCCGCAGGCACACCTCGGGGTCGCTGTAGGCGGACGTATCGGGATTTTCCTGCCGCGCCAGCGACAGAATGACGCCGGCATATTCCGCGCGCGTCGGCGGCAGCTTGTAGGTGCCGTCTCCGGCCGCGACTTCGATGCGGGCCCACTCGCGCCATAGATTGACGCCGGTCGCTGTTTCGACCATCTCGTTGATGTAGGCCCCTCCGACGCGGGCCGCGCATTCCAGGAAATAAAATTCGCCATTGGCGTGCGCCTGGATGAACTCGGCGTGCGCCACGCCGCGCACCAACCCGAGAGCCGCGATCAGGTCGCGATTGATGGCGCGCAGGCTAGAATCGGCTTCGCTGCCTCGTGTCACGGTATAGGTGGTAAACACGCCACCATGCGCCACGTTCATCGGAGGCTTGCCGTAGCGGCTGACGTTGGCGAAAACGACTTCACTCTCCGAAACGGCCGAATCCACGTGAAACACATCTCCCGGCACGAATCGCTCGAGCACGAAGTTTGACTGCTTGTCGCCGAGTTCGTCGAGCACGGGCCAGAGTTCGTCCGGCGAATGGATCTTGCGGATGCCGATGGCCGACGCCTCCTGCCGCGGCTTGAGTACCCACGGGCCGGCAACGTGCTCGAGATAGTAGCGGATGTCGTCGTGATTCACGACGGGAACGAAATCAGGAACGCGCACTTCGCGGTCGAGGGCGCGCATGCGCATGGCCAGCTTGTCACGGAAATACCGCATGGTGGTCAGCCCCATGCCCGGAACCCGCAGATGCTCGCGCAGGGTCGCGGCGGTTTCCATGTCGTATTCGTCGAGGGCGACGATCCGGTCAATCTTGTGCGACCGGGCCAGATGCGTGACTGCCTTCACAATATCGGGGATGGCAATTTCGGCAGGCAGGTAGAAAGTGTCGTCGAGGCTCTCGCGCGGCCACTCGGCATCGCGCAGTTTCTCGGCGGTCAGCAGGAGCACGCGGCAGCCCTGGCGCTTGCACTGGCGCATGAATTCCTGACCCTTTTCATAGGTCGTGATGCACAGGATGGTCAGAGGGCGCGGGTCCGGCATGTCTGATCGCGAATCAGGCCTAGGAGGATATCACGGCGCGGCCAGGGGTTAGTATCGCGATTCGCAAAAGCCAGGATTCGCATGAGGCCGAACGGTTCTTTTCATTCCCGCGGGCTTGCGCTATATTCACCCCCGGCGCGGCGTGAGCCGCTGCCGGCTGGGGAGGCATGTCATGAGTACGCAGACCCGTTCGGAAAGCAAAGCCCGAAATTTCGGCGAGAATATCGAGAGCGACCTGGCCTCGCGTTTCCTGCGCGTGGTGGAAATCGCCGCCATCGCGTCGGCGCGCACCATGGGTCAGGGCGAGCGCAAACTCAGCGACGAAGTCGCGACCGAAGCCATGCGCAAGACCATGGACTCGATCCCGATGCGCGGCACCATCGTCATCGGCGAGGGCGAACGCGACGAGGCGCCCATGCTCTACATCGGCGAGCGGGTGGGCGCGGAATTTCCCGACGGCACCGAAGTCCCGGAAGTGGACATCGCCGTGGATCCGCTGGAAGGCACAAACCTCTGCGCCACCGGCGCTCCCGGTTCAATCACGGTGTTGGCGGCGTCGGAACGCGGCGGACTGCTCAACGCTCCCGACTGCTACATGGAAAAAATCGTGGTCGGGCCTTCCTGCAAAGACGCAGTGGAACTGGATGCGCCCGTGGCCGACAATCTGAAGAACATTGCCAAGAGGCTGGATCGTGACGTCGAGGATCTGGTGGTGATCGTGCTCGATCGCCCGCGGCATGAAAAGCTCATTGCCGACATTCGAGCTGCCGGAGCGCGCATCCGCCTGATTGGTGACGGCGATCTCTCCGCCGGCATCGCTGCCGCGGTCATCGGCACGGGAGTGCACGCGGTGATGGGATCGGGCGGCGCGCCGGAAGGCGTGATTACCGCCGCCGCCATCCGCTGCCTGAACGGCTACATGCTGGGCCGCCTGGTGGTGAAGCCCGAGCAGGAAGAGCGCCTGGCTCGCATGGGCGTGAAGGACAAGAACCGCATCTATGAAGCGGAAGACCTGGCTCCGGGCAAGCAGCTCATCTTTGCCGCGACCGGCGTGACCGATGGCGCGCTTCTGAAAGGCGTTCGCTTTTTCGGCGAGGGAACGCGGACATCATCGGTTATTTTGACCCTGCGCACCGGCAAGGTGCGGTTCATCGAGAGCATCCACCTCGAGAAAGGGCCGGATGTGAAGGTCAGGTTCTGATAAGCCTTCCCTGAACCTTCACGAGTGATCTGACTTATTTCAGGTACTCGGACCCTTTCTTCAGATCCTCCGGTATCGGTGGGAATGGCGGCCAGTCCTGCGAATATCCCTTGAGCAGGGGCGTCGCCACTTCTGACCGCAGCGTGCCATTGTGCACCGAGAATTTGTGCGGACGGCCCGCCGAATATCCCTCCCAGAGACAGACCGCGGCATAGGCGCCGTCTTTGCGCAGGATGTAATAAGTCATGTCAACGAAACGTAGCTTGCTCATGTCGCCGTTATAGTTGCGCACGATGCGCTTGAGGGCATCCATGCCGGCTTCCTGAGGCGACATGCCGTGACGCATGTTCTCGACAATCGTGTGCGCGCCCGCGACCTTGATATTCTCTTCCCCGCTGCCCGTGGCCCCGGCCGAACCCACATCCTGATCGGTGTAGCAGCCGGCGCCGATAATCGGCGAATCGCCGACGCGTCCGGGAAGCTTGAAAGATAGTCCGCTGGTCGTGGTGACGCCGGAAATTTCGCCTTTCTCATTCAGCGCTGAACAATGAATCGTTCCCGTCGGAGGAAACAACACACGACGGATCGCGACCAGCCGGTCTTCGGGGGCGATGCCCAGATCGGCCGCGCGTTGCTGTAACTGCTGGATGCGATCCTGCCAAAGCTCGGCCTGCGGTTTCGTGTCCGCCGGCGGGTGCCAATGCGGATCGGCAGGCCCGGGGCCCCACCAGTCGCGATCGGAATTGAATTCTTTCCAAAGCAGCCAGATCTTGCGCGAGTGCTCGGTCAGCAGATTCTCACGGGGAAAGCCCATGGCCACGGCGAAGCGCTCCGCGCCTTCGCCCACCAGCATCACGTGGCCGGTGTGCTCCATCACGGCTTTCGAGACCAGCGAAACGTTCTTGATGTTGCGCACTCCGCCGACCGAGCCCGCACGCCGCGTGGGACCATGCATGCAGCAGGCATCGAGCTCGACCACGCCTTCTTCGTTGGGCAGTCCGCCCAGGCCGACCGAATCGTCGTTGGGATCGTCCTCCGGCCCTTTGACTACACGCATCGCGGCGTCCAGCGTGTCGCCGCCGCTCTTGAGAAAAGCGTACGCTGCTTCCACGTAGGCATAGCCGTTGTTCGCGCAAATAATGATTGGGAGTTTCCCTGCCTCGGCCGGCGGCTGAGGCTTGGCAGCGGGGACAGCGTCGGCCTTGCCGGCCACTCCGGCCGCGACTGCTCCGAGCACCGAATTCTTTACGAAATCACGACGTGAAAAAGTCACGGAGTCCTCCACTGGGGCGGTCTTGCGAAAAGTTATAAACGAGCGGGTGAACGCGGAAGGATATCACGGAGCGAGAAAGGATTCTTCGCGATAAACAAGCGGTTCGCGGCGCCCCAGTTGCCGAACTTAGCGGCTGGCAAAACGCCGCAGACGTCCGGGATACAGCGCGCCCGCCTGGCGCAGTTGATCCGCGACCGCTGGAAGGATCTGCGCCACGTCATGACTCCGGAAACGGAGCAGCGCCGCGATGTTGCCGACGCGGTCGAATTCCGGGTCGCTCTTCACGTAGAGCAGTTCAACGTCACTCGATATGACACGCGGCAGAATCGCTTCGGCGACGTCCACCACGGCCTCGGTCGAGCGACCGCAGACCGGGCACATGCTGACCAGATGAGCATCAAGGTGTCCGCAGCCGCGGCACTCGACCGCGTGCGCCTGCAGATTTTCCCCAAGCAGCAGCGTCTGCACCTCGCCCAATTCGAGCGCGCGCAGAACGCGCCGCAAGCCGGTTGCGCCGCGGCCACGGCTGCGAGCTTCCGCCAGAGTTTGCGCAACCAGCGTCGCGCAGCGGTTCGACTGCCAAAGAGCCAGAGCTTGCTCCGCCCGGGCGCGCATCTCCGAGCGCGAGATGCGAGCGAGATCCGCGGGAAAGTGCCCGATCAGCGCTTCGGCCACGACAGGGTGCAGTTGCGCTTCCACGTGGGTACGTTGAGTCTCGTGACAGCCCAGAACCCATTTCTCGAAGACGCCTCTCTCGAGCGAATCCTTTAGAACCGCGGCAACCAGTTTGTAGTGATGCCGGACTTCATCCTCCACGCGGCGTTGGGCATGTCCGCCTTCGTAGCCGGCAAAGCCATCGCCGCGACCGCGGCGCGGCAAAGGCCGGAACATGCCTTCGCGTTCGGTTAACTCCGCCCCGACCAGATCAAAGATGCGGGCGCGGTGACGATCTACGAGCGCGATGCCAAGACGAGGCAGCGCGTTCAGTTGCTCGGCTAGCGGCTTCAGATGGAAATGGCGCCCGATAAACAGCTGCGGGCCGGAGAGTGTTGCGGGCAGGTCGAACTCCCGCCAAAACTCTTTTCCGTTGCAGGCAAACATAGCTTTGGCCTGGGTTGCTTTCCCGCGCAGCTCTTCCCAGCGCTCGAGTATGTGATCTACGGAGGAGCGGGCCGACGCGCCGGCGCCACTGGCCGCAGCGCCAGTCAAAGCTTCGCGCGCCAGATCTTTGAGAACGATCCCGTCTTCTTTGTGGGCCCGATTTCGAGCCGCTGAAGGTTGAAAGTAAAAGCTGACGGCGGAGGCCGACGCATCTTCAAACTGCGCCAGTTCGCGGACTTGCTCACGGGTTATGGTCATAAAAATCCCTCCCGTTTTAATTCGTTTAAGCCGCGCCGCTCTGAGCCATCCGAGCGTGGAACTCTCCGGCCAGGCCGGGAGCGCCGCGCAAATGTTCGCGGGCGGCGGCAATGAATTCGACGATGCGGCCGGAGGGAAAGCCAGTGATGGCGGTGATCTCGCCGACCGTAAAGCCCTCGACCGCGTGCAGGATGAACGCCTCGCGCGGCCCCGATCCCAGGTCGCGCAAGGCCGAGGCGATCAGCCGCAGAATCTCATCCGAGGCCATGATCTGCTCGGGAGTCGCCGCGCGCGCGTCGGGGATGACGGTCTCGCCCGTAATCGCCTCATCGGGCTGATGAAACTGGAGCTCGGGTTCGTAGGTCGCCTTGACGTTTTGCGGCCGGGCCGAATCCTCCAGGTGAACCGCGTGGCCGTCGGTTTCGTCGGCGCGGGAGAGCTGATCGAGCGCTCGCAAGGCCAACCGGTAGAGCCAAGGCTCAAGCGCCAACCGCTCCGGCTTCTCCGGACCATCGCTGAGCGCGGCGGCAATGGTCTCGTCAATCACCTCCGCGCAGGTGACGGCATCGGGCTCCAGCATACTCTGGGCTTCGCGGAAATAGATTTCACGCTCCACGAAACGCTCTAACCGGGGCAGGTTGGCGTTCACGTACGAGCGCACATCCTCCGCCGACACGGCCGGCAGAAGTACCACGGCCAGAGTCTCTTCAAATGGGACCTCTCCGACCGGGGGCGTGGCGCGCGCCGCATCACCCCGCTTGGCCCGCTGCCATTTGTGCGAGGCGCGCAGCATCTCCTTGTGCTTGTTCACTTGCTGCAGCAGATCCTCAAATGCGTGGCGCACGGCCAGAGCGGCCGTAGGAGCCGAGATCCGGGCCGAGAGTTGGCCGGAAGGCAGGCGCAGATTCAGGGATACGCTGGTCCCGGCGCGCGGGGCGACTTCTTCAATCGCGCCTTTGAGGTGCACCAGCTCCGGACGGAACACCTGCAGCCGTTTCCGCACTTTTTCGATCTGATGTTGGATATCTTTTTCGACCGACGGGACTTTAGGAAGGCGGTAACTGATGTGGACGTTCATCGGGCCCTCGGCTTTGCCAACGAAGTGCGCAACCAAGTGCTTTCAAAAAAATTGTACACCCGCGCATACGCCGCGGAAGAAGATTTGCACATCTTTACTATCGAGGCGGTGCGGCTTCGGGAATTGTTCCTGATTAATTTCGAAGCATCGCAATTTGCCGCGGGCGGCGTGGCAACGGTATCATCCGTGCCCATGACCCTTTTCCGATCCTTGTTCTGCCCCAGGTTCGTCCGCCCGTGGTTCGTTAGCCTGCTTTCCCTTAGCGCGATTTCACTCGCGCAGGCCCCCACCCAGAAGGAAGTGGATTCCGTTTATCCCGATGCCCACGCTCTTTATCTCGACATTCACCAGCATCCCGAGCTTTCCGGCCACGAGACGCAGACTGCCGCTAAGATCGCCGCCCGATTGCGCGACGCCGGCTACGAAGTGACCGAGCATGTCGGCCACACCGGCGTGGTTGCGATTCTGAGAAACGGCTCAGGCCCGGTCATCCTGCTGCGCACCGAACTGGACGCGCTTCCCGTGGAAGAGAAGACCGGCCTGCCTTACGCCAGTAAAGTCCATGCCCAGGACGACGCGGGACATGACGTCCCGGTCATGCATGCCTGCGGCCACGACCTGCACATGGCGGCCCTGGTCGGCACCGCTGAAATCATGGCGCACAGCCAAGACAAATGGCACGGCACGCTCATTCTGATTGGCCAGCCCGCGGAAGAAACCATCGCCGGCGCGGAAGGCATGGTCAAGGACGGCCTCTTTACCCGCTTCCCCCGGCCCGACGTCGTGGTCGCGCTGCATGTCGGCAACGAAGTGGCCGCGGGCATGGCCTCGATTACTCCCGGAACGCTCTCGACCAACGCCGACTCTATCCACATCGTGATCTACGGCAAGGGCGGGCACGGCTCGGCCCCGCACACCGCCATTGACCCGATCGTGATCGCGGCCCGCACCATCCTGTCGCTGCAGACCATCGTGTCGCGGGAGATCCGCCCGGGCGAGATGGGCGTGGTGACGGTCGGCTACATTCGCGCCGGAACGAAAAACAACATCATCCCCGATCAGGCGGAAATGGGATTGACCGTCCGCACCTACAAGCAGGAAGTCCGCCAGCAGATTCTGGCGGCGATCACGCGCATCACCAAGGCGGAAGCCGTTGCCGGTGGCGCCACGCAGGAACCGCTGATCGAACGCACCGAAGGCGCAGACTCGGTTTACAACGATCCCGCGCTGGCCGAGCGGCTGCGCGTTCCGCTGGAAGCTGCGCTGGGCAAGGACAATGTGGTCACTGAACCGCCGACCACAGCGTCAGAAGATTTCTCAGTGTATGTGGAACAGGGCATACCCGGCTTTTTCTTTGGTCTGGGCGGCGCCGACCAGGAGAAACTGGCGCAGGCCAAGGCTTCCGGCACGCGGCTACCCTCGAATCACTCGCCCTTGTTTGCGCCGGATGTCGAACCTTCGCTGCGGGCGGGAATCGAAGGCGAAGTGGCGGTGCTGCGCAACCTGCTCAATTCGTCGCCGGAAGAACTGCACAAGCTGACGTCCGCTACACCGCGACCGTAACCGAGGTCTCGGTGCGGGTTACGGGGCGATAAAGCGTGTCGCGCTCGATCGGCTCGCGCCCGGCGGCGCGAATCAGGCGTTCCAGTTCCTGCCGCCGCATGCCCTGGGGGGTGGTGGCGCCGGCATCGTGATAGATCTTTTCTTCGATGACGGTGCCGTCCATGTCATCGGCGCCGAAGCGCAGTGAAATCTGCGCCATCTTGGCGCCGACCATCTGCCAGTACGATTTCACGTGGGGAAAATTGTCCAGCACCAGCCGGCTGACGGCAATCTGCTTGATGTCGAGCATGCCGGTGGTTTTCGGCAGATGCTGCAGGGGCGTGTTGTCGGGATGGAAGGCCAGTGGAATGAACGTCTGGAAGCCTCCGGTTTCATCCTGCAGGGCGCGCAGCTTGAGCAGATGATCCACGCGGTCTTCGTCGTTTTCGACGTGGCCGTAGAGCATGGTCGCGTTCGATTTCAATCCGATCTGATGCGCCAGCCGCGCGGTTTCGAGCCACTCGCCGCCGTCAATCTTGTGGTCGCAGATGATGTGCCGCACCCGGTCGGCAAAGATTTCCGCGCCACCGCCGGGTAGCGAGTCCACGCCCGATGCCTTCAGTTGCACGAGCGTCTCGCGGATCGAAAGCTTCGCCCGCCGCGCCAGATACGCGACCTCAACCATGGTGAACGCCTTGAGATGGACCTGCGGAAAACGCTGCTTCAGACCGGAACACAGATCGAGGAAATATTGAAAGGGCAGATCGGGATGGAGGCCGCCGACGATGTGAAACTCCGTGACTGCCTCGGTGTATCCCGAAGCCGCAGTCTCGAAGGCCTCTTCGAGCGCCATGGTGTAGGCGCCGGGCGCGTCTTTCTTGCGGCCGAAGGCGCACAGGCGGCACGCCGCCACGCAGACATTGGTGGGATTGATATGGCGGTTGACGTTGAAATACGTCTTGTCGCCGTGCATCCGCTCGCGGACGTAGTTCGCCATCCAGCCCACGGCCAGAATGTCGCCGGTGCGGTAAAGGGCCAGAGCATCCTGTTCGTCGAGGCGCTCGCCCGCCATCACTTTGGCGTGGATCGGCTGGAGCCGCCGGTCGTCAGTCTGGAAGGAATGCGTCATTTCAACTGATCATATCGTAGATCGATGAGAACTGGCGGTGGCAGTGTCTTCGGGCGTTCGAAGGGGATGGCATTTATTGCTATTTAATGCTATTTTCTGACTAGCAAGGTGCGCTGCCGTGAACATATCTCTGACTCCGGAACTCGAACGCCTGGTAGACGATAAAGTGAAAAGCGGCCGCTATGCCACGGCGTCTGAAGTAATCCGCGAAGGACTGCGACTGCTGGAAGAGCATGAACAATTGAAGGAGCAGCGGCTGGCAGAACTACGCCGAAAGATTGACCGTGGACTCGAACAACTTGATCAGGGTCTGGGCATCCCTGGGGCTGAGGCGAGAGAGCGTCTCCGGCGGAAAAAAAGCGTAAAGTAGCGGCGATGTCCGCTTATGTGATTTCGCCGGATGCTCTCAATGACCTGCAGGACATCTGGGATTTCATCGCGGCAGACAACGTACGTGCTGCGGACAAGCTTCAGGATGAGTTTTTCGAGGCGTTCGATGAATTGGCCCGGCGCCCCGGAGTCGGACACACCCGGCACGACCTGACCAAGCGTGAAGTGAGGTTTTGGCCCCTCGGTTCCTATCTGATTGTTTACCGCGAAATCCCTGACCGGATCCAGATCGTGGCCATCTTCCACGGAGCGCGTGACATCCCCACGGAAATCGCCGGGAGATAATTACTCACACCCCCAGCTTCCGCTTCGCCAGCGGCCGCGCAAAAGCGTTGGTGGGATTGTGGCTATTGATCTCCAGCACTTTGCGGTAGTAGTCGCGAGCTTTCGCCGCGTCTCCTGATTTCTCATATGCTTCGCCGAGCAGCGCCAGATTCAGGGGATCCTGCTGATCGGCCTTCTGCAATTCCGCGATCGCCGTCTTGTAGTCGCCGGTATAAAACGCGACGTAACCCGTGAGGTACGGGTAGAAGCGCATCTGGTCGGGATTGTTCGCCCGGTCGAGCGCGGCCTTGGCCGCCGCCAAGTGCGCTTGCGCCTCGGACGCCTGGCCGCGGCGCGCGGCGATGCGCGCCTGCGCGCTTTCCCAGCGGAACAGCCACAAATTCTTGTCGGCTTCGGTCAGGTCAGTCTTGCGGGCGGCGGTTTCGTTGCCCATTTTGTACCACTTCTCAGCGCTGTTGGCATCGCCCGCCTCGAGATAGATCCGCGCCAGTTCGTTGCAGATTTCTGCTGCCCCGATCCAATCACCGCGATTTACCCGTCCGCTGAATACCTGGGACTCATAGTCAGCCGACCTGCCGGGCTTGCCCTCGAACGCATAGGAGATGGCCAGCGCGCGCAGCGCCTGCGGGCGCGAATCGGCCGGCGCGGTTTCCACGGCCAGGTTGAGATGTTCCTGCGCCTCGGCGTACTTGCCTTCGAGGTCCAGAACGATGCCCGCGCCCATGTGCGCGAGATAAACATTTGGCGATTTCGGCGACGTCTCAATGGCCTGCCGGTAGAGCGCGAGCGCTTCGTCCAGTTTGCCCGCCCGGCTCAGCTTCTGCGCCTGCTGGATCAGATCCTCGGCACTGCCCGGCACCGGTGCCCGTTCCGGGATTGCCTGCTGCGCCCATGCCGTGCCGGATAGAGATGCGCTCAACAATGCCAAGCTCAGTGCCACCACTGCAATCAGAGTGCGAACCATGATGCCTCCTCGCGCGAACCGCTGGCTAATGACACTCTTTCTACTAGGATTTTCGCAACAGTATGTCGCCCGCCACGAACAGGAAGAACAGTACCGAAATGACTCCGTTCATGGTGAAGAATGCGGCGTTCAGTTTCGACAAATCATTCACCTTGACCAGAGAATGCTCGTAGAGCAGCAACAGGATCACCACCACCAGTCCGGCCCCGGCGATGCTGCCCAATCCGAATGCGATCAGTAATGCCACCAACAACGCGATCATGACGAGATGGAATAAACGCGCCACCCAGAGCGCGCCGCTGACGCCGAAATATCGCGGTACGGAATGCAAGCCAGCTTCGCGATCGAATTCAAAATCCTGGCACGCGTAAAGCACGTCAAACCCCGCGACCCAGAAGGTGACCGCCGCGGTGAGCAACAACATGCGCGGATCAAGCGATCCACGAACCGCAATCCACGCCGCCGACGGCGCGATGCCCAGCGCCAGTCCCAGGACCAGATGCGACCAGCGCGTGAAGCGTTTGGTATAGGAATAGAGCAGCAGCACGGCCAGAGCCACCGGAGACAGCCACAACGAAAGCCGGTTCAACTGGCTCGCCGCCAGCACGAACACTCCGCTCGAAACGATCACGAAAATGGCCACGAACGCGGGCGAAAGATGCCCTGCCGGCAAAGCTCGCGTGCGGGTGCGCGGGTTGGCCGAGTCAATCGCAGCATCAGCCAAACGATTGAACGCCATCGCGGCGGAACGCGCCGCCACCATCGCGACGACGATCCACAACAATTGGTGCGCCGTCGGCCAGCCGCCGGCGGCGAGCATGGCTCCGCACAGCGCAAACGGCAGCGCGAAAACGGAGTGCTCCCACTTGATCATCTCCAGCGTGACGCGCAGATTGTGAAGCAGGGGCACGATGCGATTGTAAATCCACGCGGGGTTGTGGTTCACGGCTTGCCAGAGTTGGAGGGCTCGGCCACGCCGGGCTTGGCGATGCCAGGCTCTGCCACGCCAAAGACGAGCGGGACAAACCGGCAGTACTCGCCCAACTGCACGCTGAGTTGCCCGTGCCGCTGAATCAACTGCAATTGCTGAGTGTCCGCCGGGCCAACCGGAATCACCATGCGTCCGCCTTCCGCCAGTTGATCGAGCAGCGCCGGTGGTACCTCGGCAACTGCAGCCGAGACCAAAATCGCGTCGTAGGGCGCGTTCTCGGCAAAGCCCCGACTTCCGTCCGCAACGATCACCCGCACATTTTTGTATCCCAGCCCGATCAGCAAATCGCGAGCAGCATCCCCGAGCGCCGGATGACGCTCCAGCGATATCACTTGCGCGGCCAGTTCCCCGAGCAGGGCCGTGACGTAGCCTGAGCCAGTGCCGATTTCAAGCACGCGGTCTGTCGGTGCGATCGCAAGCGCATCCAGCATTTCCGCAACCATGTAGGGCTGCGAAATCGTCTGGCCATCGCCGATGGGCAGCGGATAGTCCTCATAGGCCTGCGCGCGATATCTCGCGGGCACGAATTCGTGGCGCGGCACGAGAGCCATGGCCGCCAGCACGCGCGCATCGGCGATGCCGCGCGCACGCAGCAATTCCACCATCTGCCCGCGGGGTGTCACAGTGTTTTCGGAAGTTGGAAAATGGGGCACTCGCCCCGATTCTACTTCTTGCGCCGGCGGATGCGCAGGTCCACGCTGACCACGCCGTTCCAGTCCCGCAGAGCCACCGCCGAGATATCGCGAGTGAAGAAATATTCTCCCTGGATGATCTGCTCGGTGCTCTGCGAGACATTCGTGCTGTAGGTGAGAGAGATGTTATTGGCGAACTGTTGCTCGATCGTGACTTGAGGACCGCGGGCCGTGGGATTGGTTTCAGTGGTCAGTCCCTGGGGATCGATCTTGATGCGGCTAACGCCGAACACCTTCTGCAGCCGGCTGCTCACCGTGGAATTGATGGCCTGATTGATGATCAAAGCGCTGGCTTCGTCGGTGAAGGGAGTCTGCCCGCCCTGCTGTTGCAACTGCGCCGATTCCTCGCTGGTCCGGCCCAGGGCCAGCAACGCGATAATATCGGACTTCGGCAGAGGCGGCTCGGAGCGGTAGTTCACCGCCAGACGGTCGGGGGTCCCGGTCACGGTGACGTCGAGATCGTAATTGCGCACGTGCGTGGTGGCTTGCAGGTTCACCTGGGGCTCGATGGCAACCGGATTGGCAAAAGTGATGTCGCCCCGTTCCAGGCGGAACTTGATGCCATTGAAAGTGGCGTCGCCTTCCAGAATGTCGGCGCGCCCCAGAACGCTCGGACGCGCCAGCGATCCGCGCACCCGCAGATCGGCGTCGCCGGAAAGGCGCGCGACGGCCGTCTTCATCTGCAGTTCGGGCGCGGTGCGCACCGCCACGTCGAGCTTGACGTTGTAGAGCGGCGAACTGGCGGGCGTAATCGCGCCCACGGCGCGGCTGCGCTCCAGATATGATCCAAAGTCAAACCCGGGCGTCACCGCCAGCTTGGTGACGTAGATTTCGCCCGTCACCGTAGACGACGCCAGGTTCCCCACCCAATGTAATTCTTCGTTCGCCGTGGAACTTACGCCCGGCGGATAGCGCAGCCGGACTTCTTTCCCAATCGCCGTGAGCGTAAAGTTCAGCTGATGGTTATAGGTGGTGGCCTCGCCCTTCAGGTCAAGCGTGCCACCTCCGGTTTTCGCCGTGAGATTCTGAATAAAGAACCGATTGCGGGCAAAAGTGACCTCGCCCGCAATCTCGCTCAGGCCGCTGGGCAAGCCGGCGTAATTTGCCGTGCCCCCCTCTACGCGGATGGTTCCTTGCGGCTGCATGTGCTCGAGGGTTCCTCCCACGGTCAGGCTTACCGCTGCCTTGCCCGACGCCGTCAGATCCGGGTCGAAGCTGGCCAGGACTTTCATGTCAATGCGACCTTCGGCCGCAAGATCGAGACCGCGCGACCCACCGAAGCCGATGGATCCTTGTCCGGTCAGGTCGGTTCCGTCGCCCACCATGTGCAGCGGCTGGATGTGAACTGTCTGTTGCGCGTAGGTGAAACGAACCGGCCCATCATTGTTCACCCGGGCGTGTTCGACTTCGACCGAAACATTGTTGAGATCACCGTCGAGCGTCCACTGCCGCGGATAACGCAGCGGCCCTTTCATGGTCACAGTGCCGGCAACCGCGGAGTGGCCGGTTAACTGTGGTCCCAGATAGCCGCGCCATAACGCATCCAGATCAATGTGATCGAAACGCGCCGTCACCGTTGCGGGAAAATCGCCGTGCAGGTTCACATCGCCTTCAACCAGCAGCGTGCCGTGCGGCAAGGCGGAGTGTCCGGAAAGCCGCAGGGCTCCGTCGCGAGTCACTGCCTCGAAATAGAGATCGCCGGCAAGCTCGTGATCCAGAGTCAAGTCGCGCACGTGCACGCTGGCGTCCAGTTGCGGAGCATCGAGCGTGCCCGAACCCTGCAGATGGAAGTCGGCGTGGCCCTCCGTAGGCAGCCGGTCGAGATGGATTTGCCGGATCTGCGCCAGGTCAAAATTCGTTCCAGTGAGATCAAGGCCGAAGCCGCGGGTCGCAGGAGTGTAGTCGGCCTTGCCGTTCACGACCGCGCCCTGGTGGATGAAGTGAATTGCCGTAAGAGCCGTGTCGCCCCCGTATATTTGCAGGTCCGCGTCGAAGCCATCAATCGTCTCCTGATAAGCCGAGGCGTGCGCGGCATGAATGTGGCCCTGCACCTGCGGGTTCGCGCGGGTCCCGGCGATCTGCAGCGCGACGTCGGCGGTGCCGGAGACCGGATAGTCAAAACCGGCCAGCGCGGCGGTGGAAGCTACGTCGACGTTGTGCAGATTCACCCGCGCGGTATAAGCGCAGTCGTCGGTGAACTGGCCATGCCGGAGGTCGGCTGAGGCGTCGAAATCCGCGCTGGTCTCGCCCCGGCGCAAGCTGCCGTCGTGAAGACTGAGGTTGTGCGAGGAGAATTGCAGGCTGGCCGCCAGGGAATCCCAATGCACAGGCTGTGCCGGCGTGCGCGAACTTGCGGGCACAGTGAATTCAAAATCCTGGGCCGCCAGAGCTCCCGCCAGCGTCGGGCTGGTAAACGTTCCACTCACCACTCCGCTGAATGTGGCGTTGCCGTCCACGCGAAACGGCAGGTTTGCCGGACCGCCGAGCGCCAGCACCAGAGGCCGCCACTCTTCCAAATTTAAAGTGGAAACGGCCACATGCAGGGCGGACGCGGTTGAGAGCGTGCCCGATGCTTCAATGCGCGACGCCGTTGTGGATGCGTTGAACTGAGTGAGCTCCAGAATGTCCTGACTCATCCGGTATCTGCCCTGCGCACGCGCCGTCACCGGCAAATCACCGGGCGAACCCGCGGTAGGCTTTGAGTCCAGAGCGAAGGCAAGTTCGGCGTCTTCGGGCGAACCTCGCCAGGTCAGATCCAGCGAACCGGATGCAACTCCCACGGGATGAAAGCGGCCCAGAGGATGCGCCGGGACATCGAAGGCAACCGCGACCTCGCGATCCGAGACATCGCGCAGCCGCAGATGCACGGCGCCGGTCTGGACCCCAAGGGGCTTGCTGGTCCGCGGAGGCGCGGCGCTGATCACCGCCAAGTCTTCGCGGAACTTTTTCCCTTGTCTTTTCTCTTCCGCGGTCCTTGGCGCAGGAACAAAGTGCAACCAGTTGTCCACCTGCGCGTCGCCTGAAAAGCTGCCGCCAAGGAGCCTGCCCTGCAGTTTCGCAAGTTTGATTTGTTCGTCGGTCAGGGAGTAGTCCGACCGCGCGCTGGCCTTCTTGAGAGCGAACTGATCGTTCTGCCAGTCCAGATCGTCCAGATTGAAGCTTCCGGCCGTACTGAACGCATTGAGCGTCCAGCGGCCGCTGCCCCTCAGGTCGGCCGCACCTGCGCGCAAGTCTGTTCTCCGCAAAATGGCGCCCAGTTCCGCGAAGTCGAGATGCGCGTTGTAACTTCCGTCAACGTGCGGATTGCGGAAATCGCTCACGCGGCCGCTGCCTTCCACATGTGACCGGCCCGAGGTCCACTTCATCTGCTCAATGTCCACAAATGTTGCGCCCAGGGCGAAGTCGAGCGAAGTCATCCAGGAAAAAGGGCGCATCCCGTCCAACGTCATGTCCACTTTGCCGACGCTGAGATGGCTTTCATACCTCCCTCGCAAGTAGGAGTAATCCATGCGCAGCCCCACGCCCTCGACCGAGGCATCGAGTGGAAGATTTCGGTCAGCCAACTGCAACTGGCCGTCGCGGATAATCAAATGGTCAATCGACAGGGCAAACAACTGCTCGATCGGATTGATGGTGGAAGCCTGCCGGGCCGCGGGCGAGGGAATGTTGGTGATACCGTCCTCAGCCACTTCGACATGAATTACGGGATGATCGAGTTCGAGCGTGTGAAAGGTAAACTCGGTGCGCAAGAACGAAACGACTTTCATGCGGGCGTAGATATGGTCGGCGTGAAGCAAGGGCGCATCACTGCGGGCCTCGGTGCCGTGCACGGTAATGTCCCGCACCTCGATCTGCTCGTGAAACGGAACGATGTGGAAACTGCCGATCTCAGCCCGTCCGCCAGTGACGCGTTCGAGTTCGCGGATCAGCCGGCGCCGGGCAAACGCCTGAAAGGAAGCGGTGGTGGTATACCAAAGGGCGCAGGCAAACAGCAGCGTGAAGACCGCAGCCAGGACCGCCGCAACCGTCAACCAGCGGCGGCGCCGGGGAGAACTTTCGCTCACCGCGTCTGGTCTCCATCCGCGGATGGGGTTGCCGTCGCGGGCACGCTCACTTTGCTTTCCGAGCGCAGCGTCTGCAGCCAGGAGACCAGCAGTTCGCTTACTTTTTCTTCGGTCAGCAGATCACGAATCTTCGCGGTAACGTCGGCCAGCGGAACTTGCGCCGCGCCCGCCTGCTTCAACTGGGGCACGAATTTGTCCCGGTAATACGCTTCGATGCTCTTGGAATCAATCTGAACCGTGGGGCGCAGGCGCGCATCCACCAGGCGGGTCAGGTCAATCTGCTGCTGGACATGCGCAACCAGATCCTTTTCGCTCAGCCGAAAACGCTCCAGCACTGCCCGCCAGCCATCGGCCGTCGCCGCTTCGGGATACTGCTTGCGCGCATCCGCCAGCCGGGCTTCGGCTTCCGACTCCGAGGCGCGTCGGAACAGCGCCGAAGTGGTTTGCTCAGCCAGCAGTTCCTGATCAATCAGGCGGTCGAGCACCGCCCGCCGGTCGTCGTCGCTGAAGGAAGAAAGCTCGCGACCGTTGAGCAGCGCTTCGTAGCTCAGGGCTTCGTCCCAGTCGCTTTGGAGAATGACGTGTCCGTTTACCGTGGCAACGATGCGATCAATCACATCATCGGCTCCGGCCGCCGTGACAAACACGCCTGACAGCAGAGTGATAAGCAGCACGACGATGAAGGTTCTCGATTTCAATCTGTTCCTCAGAAGGGCTGACCGATGCTGAAAAATACATTGAAGGGGCCCAGACGCTGTCTTTCGAACGTAAGCGGCTGCCCGTTGGTCGGGTTAAACGTAACTCCCTTGTAATAGCTGGTAGGATTCAAATTGTACCCGAAATCAAAGCGTAATGGGCCAATCGGCGTCTTATAGCGCACCCCCAAGCCCACCGCATGGGACGTATAGTCGTAGCCTGAATTGTTGAATTGAGAGAAGCACGGCTGCATCGGCACGCCCAACGAATTCAGGCAGGCTCCGGGCTTAGGCTGGTGCCAGCGCAGCAACCCTTTGATCAGATCGTGCTGCGCCGTGTACACGTTGCCCATATCGTGAAAAATCGCGAATTCGAATCCCTCGCCAAGGAATGGCAGCGACGTCTCCGGAAAACGCAGTTCCATGCTGTTCACAAAAAGTGCCGTGCCGCCTAGCGGTTCTCCCGAACCCGGATCGCGCGGGCCTGCCTGATTCAACCCGTATCCGCGATGCGAGTTTCCACCGCCGGCGAAGAATTGCTCGGGCAGCGGTATCACCGAAAAACCCTGGCAAGTTGTTTCATTCGTATTCGGATTAATGCTGCAGGCTCCCGGATCCACCACGTGGGTTCCACGAAACGGCTGCTGCAAGCCAATGCTGGTGGACCGCGCGAAGACAAACTGGCGTTCCGCTCTTTTCTTGCCCCCAAAAGGATAATACGTGGAGAACTGGCCTAGAATCCGTCCGTAATCGGCCTGAGAACCAAAGTAACTGGACGCCGTGAAGGCATCCAGGGTGAAGTAATTGCCTTTCGTACTCTCCAGCGGATTATCGCGTTTGTCGTGGATAAAGGTGAACCCCGGACCGCCCACGCGCGCCGGCAAAGAGAGCAGCTGAATTTCTCCGGGAGAGAAATTCGACACAAAGTTGCTGGCATCCACGCGGCGGAAATCGAAGCGATAGGTGATCGAATCTGGTCCCGGACGCGTGCCTGGCTCGATGCCCGGGTCCCCGAACTGCTGCCGGAGATCAATCTTTCCCTCCAGCCGCTGCGACGTGAAGGTAGCCACATCCAGGCTGTTGTCGTAGAAGATCGTGTAAATCAGCTTGAGCCTTTGGTTGTTGAAGAGCTCCGGAATGGTGTAGGCAATCAGCCCGCGCTGCTGCAGTCGTCCAACGTGCGATTGAAATTCCAGCGTCTGGTTGCGCCCCAGAAAGTTGAGCCGGGTCACGTCAAAACCGACGCGAGGACTGAGCTCAGGAGTCGAAGATCCCGTGGGCTGGCCGGTCTGGAATTCCACGCCGCCCGAATAGGTGAAGGTGTAGCGTTTCGCTTCTTTCACCTGCACCAGCACATTCTTTTGCGGATCGTTACCCTGGGGATTTTGGACCGCCGTGTCCACCTGGCTGAAAATGCCCAGATTGTAGAGCCGGGTCTGGGTATCGAGCAGCGCCTGCTGGCTGAGCGGTTCGCCGGCATGCACTTCCACTTCGCGCTGCACGACATAATCGCGAGTGTGCTCAGTTCCAGCCAGCACCACGCGCGCGACGGTGAAGCGCTCGCCTTCGCGGATGGTGAACGTGACATCTTCGCGATCAGATTTGCCCGCGGAAGGTTGAGTCGTGATATCCAGCGTTGCGTTGGGGAACCCACTGTTGAAATAGAAATTGAGGATTCGTTCCCGGTCGTTGGCCAGTTCGAGTTCGGAATAGGGCTGCCCGGCCTGCGTGCTGAGTTCCGGGAGATCGCCGGTCAACTGCTGCCGGCCCACGATGTGCACTTCCCCGATCTCTGTGCGCGGACCTTCGTCGATCGCGATATGCACGGCCAGCCGATTCACTGCTCCTTTGTAGTCGTCATCCACTTTGGTATGAATCTGCACCTGCCGGAAACCATTCGAGCGGTACAGTCCTTCCAGCGTGGCCACGTCGTTCTTGAGCAGCGCGCCGCTGTATCGTCCGTGGCTTTGAAGAGTCCCGGAAGGCTGAATCTGCAGATACGAGCGAAGCTTGGCCGTGTCCAGGAATTCCTTGTTCCCGGTGATTTCCACCAGAACCAACTTGTGCAACGGGCCGGGATCAATATCGTAGATCACCTTCAGCGTCCCGGGTGTGGACTCTTTCCGGAAGCTGACTTTGGCGTCGAAGTGCCCGCGTGTCTGCAGGTAGTCGAGCAGGTTGCGCGCGCCCTCGTTGAGCAGGTCATCATCCACGGCATTTTCTTCGTAGACCGGGATCTCCTTTTTCAACACCCCCCGCGAAATGCGGAATCCCTGCGCGTAGATCACTACAACCGGTCCAGGATCAATCTGGAAGGTGAAATCCACGGTGTTCGTTTCCGGGTGGTAAGTCTGATCGGCGATCGAAACCTGGGCGAGCGCCCGGCTCTGCTTCTGAAATCTCTTGCGCAGGCGGCGCAGCGAATCGCTGACCCGCGCGGATGTGACCCGGTCGCCGCGGGTCAGGTGAGCTATGCTTTCCACCGCGGCCGGCTGCAGACCCGAAGTGCCCGTGATGTTGACTTCGCCCACTTTGGCCTGTGCTCCCGGAATCACGTGGAACAGCACATCCGCCTGATGGGTCGAAGGGTTGATGACCGCCTCCGCCGTGACGCGGGCCAGGTGATAGCCGTCCTCCTGCATGAGCTGCAGAATATTGGTGATGGCGCGATCGAGTTTGTCCCTGGAATAAAGCTCTCCCAGCTGAAACTTGGCCGCGTTGATGATCTGTACCGAGTTGGGACGCGAAGGCGCGCCCTCTACGTCCACGGCGCCGATGAAGGAATTGACCAGCGTTGTAAACGTAAGCCGCACGCCTTCGCCCGAGAGCGTAGCCTCGGCCTGAATGTCGGCAAAACGACCGGTGGCATAAAGAGCCCGGATGCTGTCGCGGAGGAGGCCGCGCTCGAGCGGTTCGCCGGCTTTCTGCGGCAGGAACGGCAGCAAGTGCTCGCGCTCCTGATCGGAAAGCCCGGGAAGCTCGATCGCTTCCACGATCTTGCCTTCATAGTGGACCAGCGGACTCGCCGGGCCTTCCCCCTGCTGTTGTTTGCCCGCGGGCGAATGCAGGCTGGTGTCGTCGGCACGCTCTGGCCCAGCCGCTCCCGCCGGTGACGGCTTGATCCCTGCCAGCAGGAGGATCAGCGCGAGCCATCGCGTGCTTGGTCGAATCAGCAAGATATATTCTCGAACCCGTCCTGCTCTTGATTTGTTCGGCAGCCCGCCGCGCTGACAGACTTTCGATGGAAGCAGGCCTGCCGGCCGTTGTACGCGTGCCTGTGGTTACGTATGCGCCTTAGGGTATTCCCTTAAGAGGCCCGGCCCTCACTCCAGCGTGCATATTCCCAGACACTTATAATAAAGGGTTTAGCGCCCAGGACCGGTGACGCATTTGGCACAGACAGAAAGCAGAATCGGGCAGCAGCGTGCAGGCGGTGAGCCTCGCAGCCTGACCGCGGCGGAAACGGAACGCTACTCGCGGCAGATTCTTTTCACCGGTATCGGAGAGAAAGGCCAGCGCAGCATCGCTGCGGGACGTATCGCGATTGTGGGCTGCGGAGCCACGGGTTCGGCCATCGCCGGATTGCTGGCTCGCGCCGGCGTGGGATCGCTTCGCATTATTGACCGCGACTACGTCGAGCCCAGCAATCTGCAGCGGCAGTCGTTGTTCGAAGAACAGGATGCCGCCGCTTCCCTGCCCAAAGCCATCGCCGCCGGCCGCCGGTTAGCCGCGTTCAATTCGAGCATCGTGGTTGAACCCAAGGTCGCCGACCTCACTCCGGCGAATATCAAATCTCTGCTGGCGGACGCGGAACTGATTCTCGATGGCACGGACAATTTTGAAACCCGATATCTCCTGAACGATTTCGCGGTGAGCCGCTCGCTGCCGTGGATTTATTCAGCCGCGGTCGGCAGCTACGCGGTCACATTGAATGTGATTCCTGGGCAAACCGCCTGTCTGTCCTGCCTTTTTCCGGACTCACCGCGGGGCGTCGTCGAAACCTGTGAGACGTCCGGCATTCTCAATTCCGCGGTGAACCTGGTCGCCTCGATCGCGGCCACCGAAGCGCTAAAGTTTCTGGTTGGCGGCTCGGAATCGCCGAAGCTGAGGCGCTCGTTGCTTTCGTTCGACGTCTGGAACAACGAACATGCCGAGATCTCCGCTGCGCGTCCGCGGGCCGGATGCCGCGCCTGCGGCGAGCGCGATTTCATTCATCTTGCCGGCGAAGGCCGCCCGCATATCACCCTGTGCGGCCGAAATTCGGTGCAGATTCACGAGCGCCAGCGTCCCATTGATTTCGCCGAACTCGATCGCCTCCTTCAGCCCCACGGCACCGTCCGCCACAACGATTTTGTGCTGAAGTTCTGGCCCGATCGGTATGAGATGACGATCTTCCCCGACGGCCGGGCCATCATCAAGGGCACTACCGACACCGCCGTAGCCCGCAGCCTCTACGCGCGCTATATAGGGAGTTAGAAAAGGCCTCACGAGTCGCACTGTTGCCGCCATCTCGACTCTGCTAATCTTTTCTGCTTTTGAATCGGTCTGCTGCTAATCTGTCCGCTCGTGACCCGTTGCAATTCCATCTGCGTGCCGAAAGGACCGAATGCCGGAAGCCGTTTCGCGGCCTGAGCCCAGCCGATCGTTCCGCTGG
>Ga0070733_10000889_pt1 | contig 23051 bp, 20 predicted proteins | sample Coa_R1_9_FD_66450 | JGI IMG/M metagenome (GOLD analysis project Ga0070733, IMG submission 66450) | Surface soil microbial communities from Centralia Pennsylvania, which are recovering from an underground coalmine fire - Coalmine... | ecosystem: Environmental > Terrestrial > Soil > Unclassified ...
AAATCCACCAGGCGGCCGGGTTCGTCAATGTTCATGGCCACGGTGGAAAGCTCGTCGGAAAGCGTCGGCGAACCGGCCACGATCTGCTGGAACAGAGTCAGCACGTTGCGCTGCAGAGCCTCGATTTCCGAGGTGGACTCGGGCGAAACGGCGCCTTCCGGCATGATGACGTAGCCCGCGCGCATGAAGGGCGTAAGCTGCGTGAACTCATCCAGACGAACCCGCTCCAGGCCTTCGGCGAAAACGAAGAGGCTCTGGTTGGGCATTTTTACGACCTTGTGAACCACGGCCGAAGTTCCGATCGTGTACAGGTCGCTGGGCTGAGGGTTATCCACGCGGGCTTCGCGCTGGGCGACGACGATGATGGTCTTGTCTTCGCCAAGGGAATTGATTAACTGGACCGAACTCTCCCGGCCTACGGTCAGGGGCAGAACGGCGTGCGGGAACAAAACCGTGTCCCGGACGGGGAGGACGGGCAGTGCCCGGTTATCATTTGTTTCCTTGAATTTAGGAGCACGATCAGCTGACTGATTCTGGCTCATGGGTCTCCTTGAGTGTAACTCGCTCAAGTTTAGATGATACTCGCTTTGGAAAGGATTCGTTGCTCCTCAGCGGGTCTTGTCCGGAGGATGTTCCCGCGTTGTTAATCGGCATTCTAGTCGGGCCACGTTGGCTTGTTAGGTGCCTAAGGTGCAGAGGCTAACGCGGAGGATCGGCTTTGCCAAGGACTAAATTGGGTCGGGGAGGGTGCCCCGTTCAAGCTCCGCTTGAGCGGGGATTTTCGTCCGGTGTGCGGATGGTCAGCCTGAGGAACACTCCTGCGCGCTCGCGCTGACGCGCCGTCCACTGGGATTCGATTTCGACCGGTCCAGCCTCGCCGCTCGCGTAATGACGAAAACTGCTCCACGGCCAGTCCTCCGGTTTCGGCGCGAGCCCGCGTGCCACAGGATTTCGGTGCAGATAGCGGAGCTTCTCCACAAACTTGTGCTCGCTCCAGACATTGAAGTCGTAATACCGCTCCTGCCGAACGGTTCCTCGGCTCGCAGCGCGAACTGGCGCGCTATTCCTTGCTTCAGCGACTTCAGGGCCTGCGCGAGCGTGCTGTGCTCGGGTTCATTCATCAGGAGGTGCACGTGTTCCGGCATGACGACGTACCCATAGACGCAGAGCCGATACGATTCGCGGACGCGCTCGAGGGCGGAGAGGAATGCGTCGCATGCCTCCGGTGCCGCGAGCTTTGGTTGCCGGTGATAGCAGCTGAAGGTGAGGAAATGGTTCTGTCCGGTTTCGTGGAAGCGCTTAAGACCCCACGGCATGGGGACAGATTACTGCGGTGAGAGGAGGACGTGTGGGACGAGTGAAGAATTATTCGGGTCCATGTTCTGAAATGGGAAGTCAAAGACCCCGCTCAAGCGGAGCTTGAACGGGGCACCCCTTGTATATCTCCGTTTTGACAAAATGAGGCTTAAAGTCAAAGTCCCCGCTCAAGCGGAGCTTGAACGGGGCACCCGATCACGTTTCACGCTGCCGGATAGATACCCAGCACTTTCACGAATTCGGCGACTTCGCCGAGATGGTGGAGAGCGTTGCGGGCGGGCTCGTCGTCGCCGCGGAGGAAGTCCACGTAGAAGACGTATTCCCAGGGGCGGCCGCGCATGGGGCGCGACTCGATCTTGCTCAGGCTGATGTCGCGCAGGGCGAAGACGCTCAGCGATTTGAAGAGCGCGCCGGGAACATTCCGGACTTTGAAAGCGATGGAAGTTTTGTTGGCAGCGGGCAGCATCAGACGGCGGCGGGCCGGGTCGAGCAGGCTGCCGTCGCGAGAGCTCTTTCCCGGTGCGGCCCGTTTTGTCCGGGTCGGCGCGCGGTGGATCAGGAAGAAGCGGGTGAAGTTGCGCTTGTCGTCCTCGATGCCGGATTGCAGGATGCGCCCGCCATATTCGACGGCGGCGAGACGGCTGGCGATGCCGGCGGCGTCGGTGATTTTGCCTTCCAGCACGTGCTTGACGCTGCCCGCGGTGTCGTAAAACGGGACCGGCTCGACGCGGGGATGGCGGCGAAAGAAATCGCGGCATTGGTCGAGGGCTACGGGATGGGAAAGAACCCGGCGCACCGCCGAGAGAGAGACACCCGGGCCAGCGATCAGGTTATGCGCGATGCGCAGCAGGTATTCGGCTTGAATGAAGACGCTGCTCGAGACCAGCAGATCCGCGTGCTCGGCGACGGTTCCGGCGAGAGTGTTCTCGATGGGGATGACGGCAGCGTCCACTGATCCGCGTTGAAGGCGGTCGAAGACTTCCGCCGACCGGGGACAGGGCACGACGGTCGCCTTCGGCAGCAGGCGCCGCGCCGCTTCATGGCTGAAGGAGCCGAGTTCTCCCTGGATGGCGACTTTCATAGGGACTGGATGTCGGTCAGCCGGGGATTCTCGGGAGGTCCCTCGGCCCGCGAAGAAAAGCGCGGGCTCTCGGGATGACCTCCAAGGATATGGAAGTGCATTCTTGACCTGCCGCCGAAACGTTTTCCCGTCACGAAACGTTAAATGGAGACGGCGAGCGGGAGCAAATGAATTCTGGCGATCGGCATCAGTTGCAGTCGGGCGCAACTTCGTAGTTCACGCAGGCGGAGGTATCGGAGCCGACGTGCCACAGGGCCGACATGTCTTTCTGGTTGGCGAAGGCGTCGAACCAGAAGATGTAATCGAAGCCGCCGAACTTGATTTCCTGGCCGAAGCCGAATTCGTCGGCTTGGGTGCTCTTATCGCAGACCGTGCCGTAATAGAGATCGGCGTCGAAAGGATAGGTTCCGGGATTGGCGACTCCGACCTGCACCGCCTGATAGCTGCTGCCTCCGGTTTTGTACCAGCATCCTTGAAAAGTTGCGCCCGGGCCGGAGGTCGCGATCTTCAGGGAAAGCGCCGCGGTCGAGGTGATCGAGCCGTCGGCGGCTTTGATGGTGATGGAATGCGTTCCGGTCGCGGCGGTGCTGGCGACAGTGACTTCGGCGGTGGACGTTCCCGAGCCGGGCGCGGGAATGGTCGCGGGCGTGAATTTTACAGTCACGCCCGTGGGCAGGTTGGCGGCGCTCAGGGTGAGTGCGTGATCGAAGCCGCTGGAGATTTTGATAGTGACTTTGGTTGAGCCGGATTTGCCGGGGGCGATGGTCAGCGAAGCGGGCGAAAGTGACACGCTGAAGTCCGAGGAGGGAGGCTCAGCCTGGCTATCGGGCTGAGGTTCGGCGGGGGCAGAGTGAGCGGGCGCGGGGACGCCGAAGGGTTGCAGACTGCTTCCACATCCCGTGCAGATCAAGGTCAGGGTCAAGAGGATGGAGATCAGAGAAAACGTGATCGGCAAGGATGTAAGCGCGCGAACCGAGGCTCGGAGCGGGGACATTTTCGGCACCTCAGGAGAAGAGCTGGGGAACGAATTGGCCCGATTCTCGCACGGCGGCGAGCGGGCGGATTACTCAGGAGTGCATGCCGGAGAGGCGCTGGGCGGCGAAGAACGGGCCGGGAAACCGGATCATCGGGTCTTTTTTTTTGCCCGATCGTTGCCATCCCTGGCCGGATGGCCGTCCTGCGCCAGGTCTTTGGTTAAGACCAAAGCGTCCACGCCGTTCGAATAATAGCGCGGATACGTATCCACGACGCAGTAGCCGTGGCGTTTGTAGAAGGCGAGAGCGGGGGCGTTGTCCACGGCAGTTTCGAGGCCGACAGCTTTCGAACCACTGGCCTGCAGGCGCTGTTCGGCGGCGCGGAGAAGGAGCGATCCGACGCCGGAGCGGCGGGCGGCAGCCAGCACGTCGATGGTGATGATGTGCCCGACGGCGCCTTTGCCGGCCACGATGAAGGCGACTATCTGTCCGTGTTCCGGCAATGCGACGATGGTGAACGACGCGCTGCGCCGCATGTAGATCTTCAGTTCCTGGCGCGAATAGGCGATACCGGGCGGGAAACATTCCTGATCAATGCGCCAGAGGGTTTCGAAGTCCTCTGGGCGGAAGTCGCGCAACTGGAAACTCACGCGACAATTGTAGCGGGAAGAAGAAGCGGGCTGAGACTTGGAGAAATTGCGCGGGCGCTGTGCGCAAAAGGACGCGCTCGGGATACAAGACAGTAGCCGGGTAGTTTTTCCACAGGTTAAGACCAAAGTTTGGCGAAAAATAGGGCTGCGGGCGCCACTGCGCTCTTGCCCGGCGTCGGGATTCGGACGTAACATCGAAATATTAGAGGAAGCGTGTGGGGCGCCTAGTTGCCATCGACGCAGTCGCCGCAGTCGCCGTTCTGGGGCTTTGGTATATCTGTTTTTCCGCCTATAACCGGCGCCGTGGAACGGCCGCGCTGCGTTGGGTGCAGGCGGCTTGCGCGGGCAAGGGACGGGTCTTAAATCCGCAGTGGCTGAGCAATTCGCGCTTGCATGCGCAACTGCAGTTCCCGGCCCGGAGTTTCGAAAATGCGCGGGTGACGGTGCGCTTCCGGCCGCGGCCTCTGCCGGTGCACTGGCTGCTGAGCTGGTGGCGCAAGCAGCGCGAAACCCTGACTTTTGAAGCCGACCTAGGCGGTTCGCCTCCCTTTCACATGGATGTGGTGCGGCACCGCTGGTGCGCGCACAGCCGCGGAGTGACCCGGCGTGGAAAAGATCTGATAAACAAAGAACGCGACTGGGATGTGTATGAGCCGGGGCCGGTCATCCTCACTACGCGTACGCACTGGAAGCAGGATCCGGCGGCGGAAATCAACACGCTGATGGCGGTCCGGCAGCAGGATGTGCTGCAGGTGCGGTTTCATCCCGATTCGCCGCAGTTTTCGGCCACGATCGCTCTCGATGCGCTGGACGATCCCAAGGCGGCGGCCGGATTTCTTACTACCTTGCGCGAATTGGCGGCAGGCGCGTCGGCCCGGCAGTAGGCGTCGGCCCTGCCAGTCTTCCCGAATAAAACGGGTTTATCGGCCGCATCAGCTTTTTCGATTGGCTCGGCGCCACCCTACACGATATCTTTATCCGTTCCCGTGATTCGCAATTCGTTCCGCCAGCCAGCCGGTTGTTTTTTTTCACAAACGCAGGTTGCTCATAAACGAAGGAGACTGACCGACATCTATGTCCACTGAACTGCGCAATTTCCTCTGCCTTTCCTACGACGAACTGGAAGAACTGAACCTCAAAGCGAAGGAGCAGCGCAGAAACCGCGTCTCCCCGGAAAAAATTCGCGAGGAGCGAATCAAATATCTGAGCGACGAGAAACGCATCAAGGCCGTGACCGTCATGTTCAGCGATCTGGAAGGCCGGCTGCACATGCTGGACTACGACAAGAAGTTCCTGCTGAAGAGCTGGGACAACCTGACCTTCGACGGATCGTCGATCCGCGGGTTCACGGCGCAGCGGGAGAGCGATCTGCGGCTGGGCATTGACTGGGCGGCGTTCTACTGGGGCCCGGCGGACGTATTCGGTCCGGGCAAGGTGCTGGTGTTCGGCGAAGTGATTGACAAGGACGGCGAGCCCTACTCGGCCGACATTCGCGGCGTGCTGAAGGGCTTTGCCACCGAACAGTTCAAGAAGAACGGCTACACCTTGAACGCGGCCAACGAGATCGAGGGCTTCCTGTTCCAGGGACCGGACGCGGAACGGCATTATCACGAGACCGGCAAGTTCGAATACGTCAACACGGGCGGCTACTATCACTCGCTGCCGGGCGATCCGCTGCGCAGCTTTATTGACACGACGGCCGAAGTGCAGCGCGCCATGGGCTTCCAGAACGAAAAGGATCACCCCGAGGTGGCGCCTTCGCAGTTTGAAATTAACTACGGCTATGGCGAAGTGGTGGCGGCGGCCGACCAGATTCAGCTTTACAAGCTGATCTGCCGGCAGGTCGCGACCAATATGGGGTTCACGGCGTCGTTCCTGCCGAAGCCGGTGGTGGGCGTGAACGGCAGCGGTATGCACACCAACGTTTCGGTCAGCGAGAAGAACAAGAATATTTTCTGGGATCCGAAAGGCGAAGAGAAGCTGAGCAAGTTCGGCTGGGCGTTCCTGGATCGCATTCTGACGCACGGCAACGATATCTGCCTGCTGCTGAACGCGAGCGTGAACGCGTATCGCCGGCTGGATCCGCATTTCGAAGCGCCGAACCAGATCAAGGCGTCGGCCGTGGACCGGGGCTCGATGATCCGCATTCCGATCGGGAATGAGAAGAGCATGCGGGTGGAAGTGCGGTCGGTGTCACCGGACTCGAATCCGTATCTGGTGATGCATGCCATCTTCAAGACCGGGCTCGACGGCGAGACGGCGAAAATCAAGAACCTGCGCCAGGCGGAGCGCTATCTGCCCGATAACATCTACGATGCTCTGTCGGATTTCCGCAAGGCGAAGTGGACGACTGAACTGCTGGGCGAGGACGTGAAGGGGCGGTATGCGGACCTGAAGCAGGCGTCCGCGGATCGCTGCCCGCGCGCGCTGGGAACGTTCGTGAAGGCGCAGGAAGTGCAGTTCCATCACGAGGTCTATAACCAGTTCCTGTGGAATCTGTTCTAAAACCGAGTGGCAGGCGAGTTTTCAGAAAAAGAAGCCCCGGCCGCGGTGGCCGGGGCTTTTTGTTTGCCTTCGAAGGCATCCTGAATCCTAGAACTTGGACACAGTGTTCGAGAGCCGGTTCGCGACCCAGAGGTTGGCGCCGTCGAAGGCGATGCCGTAGGGAGAGCTACCGACCGGGATGGTGGCCAGCGCCGCGCCGTCGCTGACGCGAATCTGGGTAACGTTGTTGCTGTTCGAGTTCACCACCCACATGTTGGAGCCGTCGAAGGCAAGATCGGACGCGTAGGAGCCGCCGGTGGGGAACGTTCCAAGATTAGTGCCGTCGCTGACGCGTATCTTGGTAACGGAGTTGCTGTATCCACTGGCGATCCACATATTGGCGCCGTCGAAGGCAATGCCGTTGGGCGAAGAGACCGTGTAGGAAGCGACGGTTGCCCCGCTGCTGGCGCTGAGCACCGTCACCGTGTTGCCGTTGGGCTGTCCGACCCAGAGGTTGGCGCCGTCGAAAGCGATCAGGGTTGGACCGGTGCCGGCCGGGAAGGTGCCGAGCGTGGTCCCGTCGCTGGCACGAATCTCGGTAACTGAGTTGGCGCTGGGAGTGGTCACCCAGAGATTCGCTCCGTCGAACGCAATGTAGGCCGGGCCGGTGCCAGCGGGATAGGTTCCAAGGACGGTGCCGTCGCTGGCGCGGAGCTTGCTGACGGTGTTGTCCATGATATTCACGACCCAGAGATTGGCGCCGTCAAAGGCGATGCCCTGGGGCTCGTTGCCGACCGCGTAAGTTCCGAGGACCGCGCCGTCACTGGTCCGAATGCGCGTGACGTTGTTGCTGGTCAGATTGCTCACCCACATGCATGCGCCGTCGAAAGCGACCCGAAGCGGATAGCTGCCCGCGGCGAACTGAGCTCCGGTCTGGTAAGCGGGAAACCACTTCAGCAGAGCGATGGACTTGTAGTTCGGACCAGCCGGGCCTTGCGGGCCTTCAGGACCCGCCGGGCCCAGCGGACCACTTGCGCCCGCCGCGCCGGCGGGACCGGCGGGGCCTTGGGGACCGCTGGAGCCTGCCGGGCCGGGCGGGCCCATCGGGCCGACTAAGCCACTCGGGCTCCCGACCCACTGGCCGCTCGAGTTGATGACGGGAGCACCGCCGATGGAGAGCGTGCCGTTCAGATTCGCATTGCCGGAAACAATGACTTGGCCAGCCGCCCCCGTGCCGGTGGGCGATCCGGGAGTGAGCAGGATATTTCCGCCGCTGCGATTGTTCCCGGCAGCGTTGCCTCCGGAGAGCGTAAGCGTGCCACCGTCTGAATCGAGTGATCCTCCAGAAACGGCTTTGCTGCCGCCGACGTCAATGGCGGCGTAACTGTTGTCGCTCTCGTCGAGCGTGCCGCCTTGCAGAACTACATCGGCGCTCGATCCGTAAGCCGACCAACTCGAGGTCGAACCGGCCGAGAGCAGAATTTCACCGCCCGGCTGGTTGTAGCCGTAGCCGCCCATGAGCGTGATTCCGGTGTCATTGGGAGCGGTCAGGGTCATGGCGTCGCCGCTGGTGGTGAAGGGCGAAGTGCCCGCCGGGCCCTGTGGTCCAGCCGGACCTTGTGGACCAGCCGGACCTTGTTGTCCTTGGGGACCAGCCGGACCTTGTGAGCCCTGGGGTCCGGCGGCGCCGGTCGGGCCGGCAGGTCCCTGCAGACCGATCGGGCCGATGGCTCCTGCAGGGCCCTGGGGACCGTCCGCACCATAGGTGACATCGAAGGTGGCGACGCCCCCGGTGCTGTTGGTTACGGTGAGAAGAAATGTGCCGGTGGCAACGGTGGCCGGCAACTTGGCAACCACCTGAAGGTTGCGCGCCGAAGCGAGACTGAGACGGACACCGTTGAACAGCACCACGGGCGCTTTGCCGGCGGGATCAAGTCCGCTGCCGGAGATCGTGATTTCGTTCGCAGAATAGTTGATGGATGCGTTGTTGATGACAGCTGTGGTGACCTGCGCCCACACGGGGCGGCCGAAGATCAGCGACAAGACGAGAAACAGCGCGATTTTACGCGGCATGCAGCGGCCTCCAAACCTTGAGTTTTTGAGGAACGCGGCCTGGGGCCCATGCTTTCTCGGCCAACCTTGAAACCCGACCACGGAGGGAAGCAACCGGGACACACCTGGCGATGTCGGCCGGCTGCGCACAATACTGACCCCTGCATGATGGCGCAGGTGCGGCTGCAGCGTAAATGGCCGCAACGTGCCCGGTGGCGGCGCAGTCGTGCCTGGGACAAGAGTGGGGCTTACTTTGGTCATCCCGGAAAATTCAAGGTGACTTGGGCGTTCGCCGGGACGAACCGGAATTCTTTCGGGATGAGTAGCGTGCTCAGAGCCACGGACAGCCGCCGGCGATATCGTAGAATGGCGACGCCGCGGCCCTGCCCCGGCTCACGGCCGGCGAGAGTGAATCGCCGGGTGACAGGCCACGAGGAGGACTTCCCGATGAAATTCTTTACCGTTTCTTTTTCCCTGCTTCTTCTGCTGGGATTGGCAGCCGCAGTCCCGGCGCGGGCACAGGTCAATCCGTACAAGGAGGGCACGCCCGGCGTCACCGGATACCGGTCAGAAGTAATGGCCGAGGTGATGGTTCAGGAAGACAAATTTACCCGGCTAGCCGAGGCGATTCCGGCGGATAAGTACACCTGGCGTCCGGCGCCGGATGTGCGCTCGTTCGCGGAAGTGTTTCTTCATGTGAGCGCCGCGAATTACAACCTTTACAAGCTGGTCGGCACGCCGCCGCCGGCGGGACTGGATCTGAAGAATCTGGAGAAGTCCACCACGGACAAAACGAAGGTGATCTCCACGTTGAAAGATTCGTTCGCCCATGCCAAGTCGGCGATCAAGGCGATGCCCGACGCCGATCTGGAAAAGAGCCTGGACTGGTTCGGGGGCAAGAACACCGAGCGCGGCATTCTGCTCTTCATCGTGCGGCATGGGGCTGAGCATCTAGGACAGTCGATCGCTTATGCAAGATTTGTGGGAATCGTTCCGCCGTGGACCGAGGACGCCCAGAAAAAGGCGGCGGCCAAGCAGTAGGAGAGGCCGGTTTCCAGGGAGGTCCCCATTCGACTCTCCCTCGCTCCCTCGCTGCGCTCGGTATCGCTCAGGGCAGGCTCCTGCTCTGCCGGAAAAACGGCTTCGCTCGGGATGACCTCCGCCGGGTTCGGATAATCTGCGCGCGCAAGATCCCTCGGCCCGCGAAGAAAAGCGCGGGCTCTCGGGATGACGCCGACATTTCAGGGTACGGAGTTCCGTAGTCGGGCGGGTGTTGTGCTAGATTCAGAAGTTCGATGGACGCCGCGCCCACCATTGTCACGCAAGGCCTGACTCGCCGCTTCGGCGACCTGGTGGCTGTCGAAAACGTGAACCTGCAGGTCGCACCGGGGCAGTTCTTCGGCTTTCTTGGACCGAACGGGGCGGGAAAATCCACGACCATTAAAATGCTGACCGGGCTGCTGTCGCCGAGCGCGGGGAGCATCGAAATCCTCGGGCTGGATCTTTATCAGCATCCGGTGGAAGTGAAGCGGCAGATCGGCGTGGTGCCGGAGGGCATGGCGCTGTTTGGCCGGCTGACAGGCGCGGAATTCCTGAGCTTCGCCGGACGGATGTATGGGCTGGACCGCGAGACGTCGGCCAAGCGCGCCGCCGAACTGCTCGACTTCATGCAACTGGCGGATCAGCCGAAAAAACTGGTCACCGATTATTCGCACGGCATGCAGAAAAAACTGGCGCTGGCGGCGGCGGTGATTCATGGGCCGAAGGTTCTTTTTCTCGATGAGCCGTTTGAGGGCGTGGACGCGATTGCGGCGGGCACGCTGAAATCCATGCTGCAGGGCATGATCGCGCGCGGGGCCACGATTTTTCTGACTTCGCACGTGCTCGAGATTGTGGAGCGGCTGTGCAGCCACGTGGCCATCATTCATCAGGGAAAACTGGTGGCGCAGGGATCGCTCGAGGAATTGCGCGCAGGCGTGGAGGCGAAGATGCAGCCAGGAACGGACGGCGACGGGGCGGCGGGGGGAAAACTGACGCTGGAAGAAATGTTCCTGAGCATTGTGGGCGGCAGTCGCGTCGAGCACGAGCTCTCGTGGCTGGGATGAAGGGTGTTGCAGTTGGCCAACCCCTAACTTGAGAGACTAGTTTTCAGAAATCAGCGTGGTGATGCGGTTTGTCAGGGAATGGAACAGGGCAGGCCTTTGCTCCGCTTGAAGAACGGCTTCGCGCGGGATGACCTCCCTTCGGAAACAGGCGTTAGACAAGATGAATTCTTCCGATCATGTTCCGGGGCAATTAAGAGCGATCATTCACCTGCGCTGGCGGATGTTCGTCAACGGGCTGCGTTCGCGGCGCGGCCAGATGGAACTGGCTTCGCGCATCATCGTGACCTCGGCGTTCGCGCTGGGCGGGCTGGGAGCATTCGCGGCCGCGTCGGTGTTTGCGTATTTGTTTCTGTCCGAAGGACGGCCGGAAATGCTGGCCGTGCTGTTGTGGCCGGTTCTTTTCTTCTGGCAGGTCTTTCCGGTGATGGCGACCGCTTTCACCAATAATCCCGATTCCTCCGACCTGCTGCGCTTTCCCATGACGTACCGGTCGTTTTTTCTGGTGCGGCTGGCGTATGGATTTTGCGATCCGGCAAGCGGCCTCGGCAGCGTGGGCTTGCTCGGGATCCTGCTGGGGATTGGCATTGCGCGGCCGCTGCTGCTGCCCTGGGCGCTGGTGGTGGTGCTCACGTTTGCGCTCTTCAACCTGGTGCTGATGCAGACGATCTTCGCGTGGCTGGAGCGCTGGCTGGCGCAGCGGCGGACGCGAGAAATCCTGGGCGTGGTGTTCATTCTGTTTATCATCAGTTTTCAGCTGATCGGGCCGACGGTTGAACATCTGCAGAGAAAATCGCGCCCGGAACTCACCCAGATTGCCGACGTCATCACCCGGGTGCAGGCGGTGCTGCCGCCGGGATTGGCGGCGGACGCGCTGGCTCAGGCGGCGCGCGGAAAATTCTTTGTCGGCTTCACTTCCCTGCTCTTCCTGGGAGCCATCACGCTGGCGATTGGCTATCTGTTGCATGTGCGGCTGCGGGCCCAGTTCCGGGGAGAGAATTTGAGTGAAGCCGGGGCGCGGCCGGTGCTCAATCAGCCGCAAACGGTGCAGGCGGGATGGGAAGTTCCGGGAGTTTCGTCCGCGGTGGCGGCGGTGTTCGAAAAAGAAGTGCATTACCTGAGCCGCAGCGGGCCGATGCTGCTGACGCTGGTCATGCCGATCGTGATGCTGCTGGTGTTCCGGCTGGGCCCCATGAGCGCAGCGCGGCACACCGGCTTTTTTCTGCGCGCGCCGGATATGGCGTTTCCGGGCGCGGCGGCTTACGGGCTGCTGGTGCTGACCAATCTGGTCTACAACAGCTTTGGCGGCGATGGCGGAGGCATCCAGTTTTTCTATGCGTCGCCGGCACGATTCGGACAAATCCTGCTGGGGAAGAATCTGACCCACGCCGCGATCCTGGCCATCAACGCGCTCCTGACCTGGATCGCGGTCAGCATTTTCTACGGGCCTCCGTCGCCGGCGGTGACGGTTGCGACCTTGGCCGGCCTGCTGTTTGCCGCCCCGCTGAATTTCACGGCCGGAAATCTGCTCTCGATTTACTTCCCCAAGAAACGGGATTTTGCCTCGTTTGGGCGGCAGAATGCGGCACAGACCACGGTGCTGGCGAGTCTGGGAGTGCAGATCGTGATTATCGCGGCGGGCGTGGGCGCATTTGCCTTGGGGCGGATGCTCAACAACCTGTGGATCTCGGCAGGAGTGTTCTTGGCGCTGGCCGCGGTTTCGATTCCGCTTTATGTGATCGTGCTGCGCCGGCTGGACGATGTCGCCATCGTGAAGCGGGAAAGCCTGATTACGGAATTGTGCCGGGCTTGATTCCGCAGATCCTGGCTGATCTCAGGATTCGGGATTGGCCACAAACCGGTAGCCCACGCCGCGCACAGTCTGCAGATGACGAGGATCGGCGGGATCCACTTCGATATAACGGCGCAGGCGCACGATGAAGTTGTCAATGGCGCGCGTGTCAGTGTCCTCGTGCAGGTTCCATACTTCCTCGAGAATCTGCTTGCGCGAGACGGTGCGGCCTTCATTGCGGACGAGGTGCCGCAGGAGTTCGGATTCCATCAGAGTTAACTGGATCTTCTGGCCTGCGGAAACGAGTTCGAGCTTGTCGAAATCAATCGTCTTACCGGCAAACGAGAAACTGCCGTAGTCGGCCGGATCGGCAGGGGACGACGAGGGTAGCGCGGCATCCGGGCTCTGGCCGCGCAGCCACTGGGTGCGGCGCAGGAGTCCCTGGAGGCGGGCCAGAAGAATGGAAAGATCGAAGGGCTTGGCCAGATAGTCGTCCGCGCCGGAGGCGAACCCTTTCAACACATCTTCCGGACGGCCGCGGGCAGTCAGCATGAGCACGGGGACGAAATTGCGCGCGGCGCGCAGTTCCGAGACCACGCTGAAGCCATCCTTGCCGGGCAACATGATGTCGAGGACGATGGCGTCGAACTTTTCTTTCTTGCCCAGCAGGCGCTCGGTGGCGGACTCGCCGTCGCCGGCAATTTCGGCGGCGTAGCCCTCGGCCTGCAGATTGAACTGGAGCCCCTGGGCGAGATGGGCTTCATCTTCGACAACCAGAACGCGGCTCATGCCCGGCCTTTCTCGCGGCGGGGTTCTTGCGGCGATTTCATTTTGTGTCTTTCTCGACGCTGCGAGGGAGTTCCATGGTGACGGTAGTGCCCTGACCCAATCCGGCGCTCTCGGCCGAGACTTTCCCGCCATGCTTCAGCGCAATCGCCCTGACGATGAACAGGCCGAGGCCAGTGCCTTTCACGTGGGCCAGCGAACGATGCGTGACGCGGTAAAAGCGCTTGAACACCTGCTTCACGTCCTCGGGCGGGATGCCGACACCATGATCCTGCACGCGCAGAATGATGCGCTTGTCGTCCGGAGCCTCGAGGCGCACACGCACGTCCACGGTATCGCCGGAATATTTGATGGCGTTGTCCAGGATGTTGAACACGGCGGCGCGCAAATCCTCGGAACTGCCGCGGACGCGGAGACCGCTGCCGTTGTTGCGGGATTCCTCATAATGCAGGGCCGGCTCGGGAAGGCGATGACGAATGCGGGCCGCGTTCATGCATTCGCGCACCAGTTCCGAGAACTCGACGTCGGACTTCTCCCGTCCGGCGCGCTTGTCGCCGGCGCGGCCGGCGCGCAACACCTGTTCGACGGTCTCGGTCAGGCGGTCGGTGTCGGCGAGCATGATGCGGTAGAACTCCTGCTTCTGGGCCTCCGGCAGATCGCGGCGCTGCAGGGTTTCGAGGTGCAGGCGAATGGAGGCGACCGGCGTCTTGAGTTCGTGAGTGACGGCGTTGATAAAGCTGTCGTGCTGCTCACTGCGCCGGAGTTCGCGCACCAGAAAGATCGTATTCACCACCATGCCGGCGATGATGAGCGCGAAGAAGATGATGCCGAACAGCAGCAGCACGCCCTCGCGCCAGTTGAGGATGATCCAGCCGACGTTGAGCGCGACCGCGAGGCCGACCAGGCAGATCCCCAGGATGAGGAAGAAGGCGATGGTGCCGCGGCGGCTGGTGATGCGCGTCATGCCTTCTGATTTTAGCTCTGGAAGCGGGGGGAGGAGCAGTCCATGGGGCGTTTCCCACGGATGGACTTCCCGGCACAACGGCCACTACGGAGGTCCCTCGGCCCGCCGGTGCGAACGCGGGCCTTCGGGATGACCTCCAATAAACAGAGGCTCAGACCGAGGAACTACCAAAAAGACTTTCGATTCGTTTTCAGTTCTGCGATGATTTCGGGCATCTCATCACGGAAGAGGTCTATGGCCGAAAAAAGGATTCGGGAGTCGGGCGAGATGGAACTGCTCCGCCCGCGCGACGCAGCCGTGCAGCTGCAAATCAGCTATCCCACCATCAAGCAGTGGATCTACCGCAACAAGCTGAAGGCAGTGAAGACGCCCGGCGGGCACTATCGCATTCCGCAGGCGGAGGTAGACCGCCTGCTTTACCGCGCCCGGGGCCACAATCAACAGGAACGCCGGGTCACCTTCCAGCGCATCAGCGGCCGCAACCAGCTGGTTGGGCGCATCGTGGAGGTCAAGGTCAGCGGGCTGGTGGCGCAGGTGACGCTCTCCGTGGGCGGACAGTTGATTACGTCGCTGATCACGTCCGGGGCAGTGCGGGAAATGGGGCTGAAGAAAGGCCAGACCGCGGCAGCCCTGATCAAGGCGACGGAAGTGATGATTATTCGGGTGTAGGGCCGGGCGCAAACTGTTGGAAACCGCGGCGACCTCAGGGGCTAAAGCCCTCCCAGAAAGGAAGGCACCTGATCGCAGCGCTGAAGCGCTGCGCCACCCAAAATCAAGAAAGAACCTGATCGCAGCGCTGAAAGCGCTGCGCCTCCCAAAATCAAGAAGGAAGGCACCTGATCGCAGCGCTGAAAGCGCTGCGCCTCCCAAAATCAAGAAGAAAGGCGCCTGATCGCGGCAGCCTTAGTCGCCGGCGGCCCAGAATTCGGCTGCGGTGTCCGGAGTGATCAGGCGGCCGTTCGGAGCGGCGACCAGTCCCTGTTCAACCTGACCGAGCGTGATGCGCTTGATGTCCCAGGCCAGGCCGAGCTTCTGCAGCGCCCAGATGCCGTACCAGTTGGTGTCAACCTCGTACCAGGTGAAGCCGTGGGAGGCGGAGGTCGGATGGGCGTGGTGGTTGTTGTGCCAGCCCTCGCCGAAGGTCAGCAGCGCAACCCACCAGCTATTGGTGGAGAGATCGCGGGTCGCGAAACGGCGCGTGCCCCAGGAATGCGTGGCCGAGTTCACCAGCCAGGTGGCGTGCAGCAGGAACACGGTGCGGAGGAACGTTCCCCAAAGCACGAGGGGCAGTCCGCCGATGGCGAACAGTATGCCGCCGACAACGATCTGCGGAACGTAGTGATACTTGGTGATCCAGACGTGGAATTTATCCTTGGCGAGATCCGGGACGTAGCGGGCCAGCGTGGTGGTGTCATGGTGCATGGACTTGCCCATGAGAATCCAGCCCATGTGCGCCCACCATTTGCCGTCAATGGGCGAATGCGGATCGCCCTCCAGGTCAGAATACTGATGGTGGATACGGTGAGTGGCGACCCAGAAGATGGGCCCGCCTTCGAGGGCCAGCGTGGCGCAGACAGTGAGGAAATATTCGACCCACTTGGGGGTTTTGTAGCCGCGGTGCGTCAGCAGGCGGTGGTAGCACATGCCGATGCCCAGGCTGCCGGCGACCCACCACAGGAAGATCGCGACAAACAAATTCCTCCAGCTGAAAAAGAACAGCGCGGCGATAGCGCCGGCGTGAAACAGCGCCATGAAAATGGCTGTGATCCAGTTAACTTCGCTGCGTCCGGCCTGACTTTTTTCGAGGTCTTGCAGTTCCATATCCAAGGAGGGTCCCCGTTCTGCCTGTTGTGAAGTGACGGCCTTAAGCTAACAGGCAGGAAGGGCGAGTGAGTGTAATACTTGTGTAATAGCCCCCCGAACGGTCATTACGGGGGTAACGGGTGGGTACCCAGACAGGAATGGAAGGCGCCCTGGAGAAGAGAATCTGCTTATGACTGCAGCTTCGATTTCGACTTCAACTTCTACTTTACCGAGTCTCGATGAGATTCGGGCCGCGCAAGAGATTCTTTACTCAGTGATGCCGCCGACGCCGCAGATCGCGTGGCCGCTGCTGAGCGAACGCGTGGGCGCGGACATATGGGTCAAACACGAAAATCACACGCCGATTGGCGCGTTCAAGGCGCGGACGGCAGTGATCTATGCCGCGGAATTGTTTCGCCGAGAACCGGGCATAACGGGACTGGTGAGCGCGACGCGGGGCAATCACGGGCAATCGCTGGCGCTGGCCGCGCGGCGGTTCGGCGTCTCGGCGCACATTGTGGTGCCGCTCGGAAATAGCGTGGAAAAGAACGCGGCCATGCGGGCGCAGGGAGCGCAGCTGATCGAATTCGGCAAGGATTATCAGGAATCGAAAGAGCACGCGAAGGTGCTGGCCGAGCGGAACGGCTGGCATTTCGTTCCGCCCTATCATCGCGACATCGTGAAAGGCGTCGCCACCTATTGGCTCGAATTCTTCTCGAGCGTACCGAATCTCGACGTGGTTTATGTGCCGATCGGGCAGGGATCGGGCATCAGTTCATGCGCGGCGGTGCGCAACGGAATGAATCTCAAGACAAAAATCGTTGGAGTCGTGGCGGAAGGCGCGCCGGCGTACGCGCTTTCATTTGCGGCCGGGCGCAAGGTGGAAGCGGCGGTGACCACGATCCTGGGCGACGGGATGGCGTGCCGGGTTCCCGACGATGATTCGCTGGCCGTGGTTTTGGAAAATGCCGAGCGCGTGGTGCAAGTGAGCGAGGAGGAGATCGCAGCAGCGATGAAGATTTTCTTTACCGACACCCACAATGTGGCCGAGGGCGCGGGAGCCGCGGGACTGGCGGCGGCGCTCAAAGAAAAAGAACAGCTGCGCGGGAAGCGCGTCGGCCTGGTGCTGACCGGCGGCAACGTGGATCACAAGATCTTCGCTCAGGTACTACTGGCGCGGGTGCTGCTGGGGTGATCAGGCGGCTTTGCCCTTCACCTGCACCCCGGCCCATTTCTCGAGCAGCGTGAGCGTAGCGGCGTAGTCGAGATCCTGATGGCCGTCTTCGGTGGCCATCTCGTAGACTTCTTCGACGGTCTCGAGGCCGGGAAGTTTTACGCGGGCTTCCTTGGCGGCTTCGAGCGTCAAACGGATATCTTTGTGCATCAGGCGCAAGGGGAAGTTGGGCGTGAAGTCGCGCTGCAGAACGAATGGCGCCTTGTACTCCACCACGCCGGAGCGGACCATCGTGGCCTCAACCAGCTGCACGAGCTGCTGAGTATCCACGCCAAGTTTGGTGGCCAGGGTGAGGGCTTCGGCGAACCCTTCGTAGATCATCGCGATCTGCAGATTCATGGCGAGTTTCGTGGCCTGGCCCTTGCCGGTCTCGCCCATGCGGAAGATCTTTTTGCCCATGGCGGCGAAGAGCGGCTTGAGAGCCTCGACGGGCGCTTCGTCTCCGCCGACGATGAAGACCAGCGTACCGTCGCGGGCGCCGATTTTCGATCCGGTCATGGGAGCGTCCACCCATTTCACGCCCTTCGCGGCGAGAGTCTCGGCGAACTTTACCGTGGCTGAAGGCGAGATGGTGCTGGAGTCGGCGATGATCATGCCTTCGGTCAGCGAGCGCTCGATGCCGTCGGGACCGAACACCACTTCGTGCACGGCATCGGTATCGGAAACGCAAAGCCAAATGACTTCGGCGCCTTGAGCGGCCGCGGCCGGAGTGGGCGCAACCGCCGCGCCTTCCACGGTCTTGCCCGGCGTGCGATTCCACACCGTGACCTCGTGACCGGCCTTAACCAGATTGGTCGCCATCGCCTGCCCCATGATGCCCAACCCCAGATATGCCACCCGCATGCGCGACTTCTCCTTGTTCGTGAAGGACGATTAACTTAAGGAACGTTCACGGATTAGATATGACGGGAGCAACGGAGGTCAAGAGAAGGAATTACCCGCGGGCCGACGGATCTCCGAAAGAAAGGACGGGCCGGATTGTAGGGATATCCCCATTCGACTCTCCCTCACTGCGCTCGGGATCGCTCAGGGCAGGCTCTCGCTCCGCTGAAAAGCGGCTTCGCTCGGGATGACCTCCGGCAGAAGCGGCGTCGGCCCCCTGCGGTTGCGAAACATTTCTTTACAAATCGGCTGGCGGGAACTGAAAGCAGCACCCGCGGTATTCCACTCATCCAAGTAAGATAGGTGATGTGAACGCCCGGTTAAAAATCGCGGCGCATCGGTCTGGTTACTCGGCAGGCAACGCGGGGGAGGACTAGAATTTTGAGAGTTCGCAAAGTTCTCTGCCGCGCCCGCCAGGGCTCTCCGCAGAATGATTAAGCAAACGCTCCGCAATCCGGCACTGCGCAAACGCGCCACCCAGTTTGGCCGGCTGGTGCGGCATTCGGCGGTCACTCCGCGCCAGGGGCAGACCTATAAGCCGCAGCTGGCCGAAAACAACGAACTGGGAGTGACCTTCATCGGGCATGCCAGTTTCTTCCTGCAGATCGGCGGGCAGAGCGTGGTGATTGATCCGAACTTCGCGCGCTGGCTGTTTGTGCTGAAGCGACTGCGGCGTCCGGGACTGCGCATCGCCGACCTGCCGGCGATTGACCTGGTGCTGGTTTCGCACGCTCACTTCGATCACCTGCACCGGCCTTCACTGCGCGCGATCGTGCAGAATAATTTGCGCACCCGGGGTGTGGCGCCAGTGATCGTAGTGCCGACGCATGTATCGGATCTGGTCTCCGATCTGGGCTTTGCGGAAATCATCGAGCTGGACTGGTGGAAGCAGACCAAGCGCGGCAATCTGACGGTGACACATGTGCCGTCGCGGCACTGGGGCGCGCGCATTCTGAAGGATTCGCACCGCGGCTATGGCGGCTTCGTGTTGAAGGCAGGCAAGCACTCGGTTTATCACGCCGGGGATACGGCGTACTTCGGCGGGTTCAGCGAAATCGGCCGCCGCCTTTCTCCCGAACTGGCGCTGCTTCCCATTGGCGCCTATAACCCACCGCAGTTCCGCAACGTGCACACGAATCCGGCCGACGCCACCCGGGCGTTTCTCGACCTCAACTCGCGCTGGATGGTCCCCATGCATTACGGTTCGTTCCGGTTGTCGCATGAGCCGGTGGAAGAACCGCTGCAACTGCTGGAACAGGAAGCCCGCGCCAAAGGAATCGAAGACCGGGTGGTGGTGATGGAAGAGGGTGTGACGCGGTTTTTCTAAACAGCTGTTTCTTGTTTCGTCAAAATTGCGTTTGGTCAGAAACCCGTTTTATCCAATCTGCGATTCATCCAGCGTTAACGATACTTTCCGCAATTCTGGTGTAGACTCTGTTTCGCTCGAATTTCGCCCCTGGAGGATCTATGTCAGTCAAGCCAGTCCCCGACGGCTTTCACACTCTCACTCCCTACCTGACGGTGCGCGACGCGGTCCGCGCCATCGAGTTCTACAAGGCCGCCTTTGGCGCCACGGAACGCGGCGTAATGAAAGGGCCAGATGGAAAAGTGATGCACGCGGAATTGAAGATCGGCGACTCCATCATCATGCTGGGAGAGGAATCTCCACAGTATGGCGCGCTTTCGCCGCAGTCCATTGGCGGGTCGCCGATGGGGTTGCATATTTATATTGACGGCGTGGACGCGGCCTTCGATCGGGCGGTCAAGGCCGGCGCCGAGGTCGAAGCACCCGTGATGGATCAGTTCTGGGGCGACCGTTATGGCAAGCTCAAGGATCCGTTTGGACACAAGTGGTCGATCGGCACGCACGTCAAGGACATGTCCGTGGATGAAATGAAGGCCGCCATGGATGACGCCATGGCTCAGATGAAGAAGTCGGCGTAGCGGGAAAGTGTTGAGGTGCGTGTAGGGGCGGACGTATTCGTCCGCCGGCCCCGGACCAGTGGGTCCGGGGCTACACGGGCCTTCGGGATGACGCTGTCTTAGTTAACTCCTAAAACGAGATTAGGAGGCGGAGGTCGCGCAGGTTGTTGCCGGTGGGTCCGGTCTCGATGGCGTCGCCGAGCGCGTGGAAGAGCGGATAGGCGTTGAAGTTCTGCAGGGCGTCGCGGACATTGTCGCGCTGATCGAGCCCGAGCGCCCGAGCTCGGTCGATCGTGGTACTATCCACGACCGCTCCAGCTGCCGGACTGTTGCCGTCCACGCCATCGGTTCCGGCGCTTAGCACGACGATCTTTTCTCCCGCCATCCTTTCTGCTGCGATCTTCTCCGCGCAGGCCAGGGCAAACTGCTGGTTGCGTCCGCCGACGCCGCCGTTGGTGACTTTGACCGTGACTTCGCCGCCGGAAATCAGGCAGACGGGGGAAGCCTGCCGGCGCAGTTCGCGAACCCGGCCCAGCAGATAGTCGGCGGCGCGCAGGTAATCCCAGTCGTCGCAGGAATTGTCCACGTGGACGATGAATCCGGCGCGCTCGGCGGCGGCGCTGGCTTCTTCGATTGCCGTCTGGTTCGAAAGCACAGTCCACCAGCGCGCGCGATGAAATGCCGGGTCGTCAGACTTGGGCGTTTCTTCGAGGGCGTGCCGCTCAAACAGTTGGCGAGTGGAGTGAGGAAACTGGCGCAGCAGATCGTACTTTTCGACGACACGAGTGCAGTCTTCGACGCTGGTTGAATCGGGCATGGTGGGCCCGGAAGCGAGAGCGTCGGGCGTGGAGTCGGGGACATCGGAAACCAAAAGAGAGACCTGCTGCGCCGGCGACGCAGCCAAGGCGAGGCGTCCGCCCTTGACCGCCGACAGATGCTTGCGGACGGCGTTCATTTCGGCGATGGGCGCGCCGGCGTGCACCAGCGCACGATAAGTGGCGATCAGATCGTCGAGTGAAATCTCGTCGTCAATCGGCCTTTCGACGATCGAAGATCCGCCGCCGCTCAAGAGAAAGATGATCAGGGCCGACGCGGGCTGGGCCTCCAGCGCCCGCAGGATCGCGCTCGCGGCCTGGATGGACTCGGCATTGGGCGTGGGATGGCCGCCGCGGAAATATCTGAACCCATGCACCTGAGCCGCGGGAAGAACCGGCGCGGCCACGATCCCCTCGAGGGACGACCCGACTTGGGCGGCCAGGGCCTCGACCATGGAATGTCCGGCTTTGCCCAGCGAGACCACGAGCACGCGCGAATAGGATCGCAGATCGTAGAGATCTTCGCAGACGCGCAGCACGCCGCGATCGCAATTCACATGCCGGGCGAAAGCTTTGCCGATCGAGGCATTGGCCAGCGCCCGGTCGAAAATCTCGCGGGCCCGCGCGCGCATCGGCCGGAACTCGGTCTCGGGGTGGTCAGGCATGGCAGGAATTATAGAGAGCCGACTGCTTCACCTTAAGCTGCTTCACCCTAAGCTACTTCATCCCAGCGGAAGCCGGGCGAAGGCCGAGCGTTTCCGCGAGCCAGGCTTCGATCGCTTCCCGCATCTCGCGCAGCCGGCCTTCGAAAAAGTGGTCGCCGCCTTCGATCAGGACGAGTTTCCTGGGTTCGGGCAGCGATGCGACGAACTTCTCGAGTTGGTGCCTTGGCCCGAACTGGTCGCGCGCCCCGCTGATGAATAACTTGGGCTTGGTGCAGTCGCGGAGAAAATCGAAGGTATAGTTCCGCGGCTCCTCCGAACCTTCTGCGACAGGCGCTACCGGCGTTCCGACTCCAATCAGCGCTTTGACCCGATCGTCGGCGTAAGACGCTTTCAGGCCGACGGCTGCACCGAAAGAAAACCCGGCGAAAAGCAGGGGCAGGTGAAATTCGCGGTCGAGCCAATCGAGGGCGGCGCGGACGTCCTCGACCTCGCCCTCGCCGTAGTCGTGCTCGCCCTGGCTGAGTCCGGCGCCGCGAAAATTGAAGCGCAGCGCCGGGAAGCCGAAGCTATTCAGCGCCTTCATGGTGTGGAATACGACTTTGTTGTGCATGGTGCCGCCGAAGAGCGGATGGGGATGGCAGATCAGCGCAGCGTAACGCGCATCGGCCTGGCCTGCGTTGAGCAGGGCTTCGAGACGGCCGGATGGGCCGTCGAGAAAAAAGGAGCGGATCGAGCCGGAGGGTTGCACCGAACAGATTACCGCATTCGGGAGCAAGACAATGCTGCAAGCGACGGGATCCCCCCAGGGAGCTTATTTCGGGAGATCCCTCGGCCCGCGAAGAAAAACGCGGGCTCTCGGGATGACCTCCGACTTGATGGATGCTGGAAGGCGCGGGCTCTCGGGATGAGCTCCGCTGCGAAACAGAATCGGTCTGCTATTCTCTCCTGCATGGATGCCGTCACTCTGACTCGCCAACTGGTGGATATCGAATCCATCAGCGGCAACGAATCTGCGGTTGGGAATTATCTTTACGGAGAGCTGCGACGGCTGGGCTATCGCACGATCCGCATGCCGGTCGAGGGCAGCCGGTTCAACCTCTACGCCGTGCCGGAAGAGAGCGCGGAAAACGGCGCGCCCGTGAGCGTGAATCTCTCCACGCACATGGATACCGTTCCCCCGTTTATTGCGTCGTCAGAGGATTCGGAGCGCATTTATGGCCGCGGGTCGTGCGATGCCAAAGGCATTATCGCGGCGCAGATCGCGGCGGCGGAGCGGTTGCGGAAGCAGAGCCAATATGTCGGGCTGCTGTTATTGGCGGGCGAAGAACGCGACAGCCTGGGCGCGCAGGTGGCGAACGAATATATCGCGAGCGGCAAACTCGGCTCGGCTCCGAAATTTCTGATCAACGGCGAACCCACCGACAACCGCATCGCGCTGGCGTCGAAAGGGACGCTGCGGGTGGAAGTCACGGCCCGGGGACGGATGGCGCATTCGGCGTATCCGGAACTGGGAGAGTCGGCCATTGA
>Ga0070733_10000891_pt1 | contig 23022 bp, 31 predicted proteins | sample Coa_R1_9_FD_66450 | JGI IMG/M metagenome (GOLD analysis project Ga0070733, IMG submission 66450) | Surface soil microbial communities from Centralia Pennsylvania, which are recovering from an underground coalmine fire - Coalmine... | ecosystem: Environmental > Terrestrial > Soil > Unclassified ...
AAGGTTCGCGCCCCGAAGGTCCGCGCCCCGAAGGTCCGCGTCCTCAAGGTTCGCGCCCTGAAGGCTCGCGCCCTCAAGGTTCGCGCCCTTAAGGTTCGCGCCCCGAAGGTTCGCGCCCCGAAGGTTCGCGCCCTCAAGGTTCGCGCCCCGAAGGTTCGCGCCCTCAAGGTTCGCGCCCCGAAGGTTCGCGCCCTGTGAGGCTGCCTCTGCCACAGCTTCACGGATATCCTTATCACTGTGGAAAATCACTTCATTCGACCATCGGTTTAGTATGTCCATTGCACTCCCCCGATGGGGTCTCATTCCGCTTAGATGCTGCCATCGCAGGCCACCACCTGCGAGTGTATCAAACGTGCATACACGCTTCGATCTTGCTGGACTCCTCCGTCTCATGCTTCCGTGCGTACTCGGCGGATTCGCGGGCTTCCTTCTGTACGTATTCCAGCCCGTAGAATCCCCAGCATGAGTCTACATTATTGCCGTCCGCGTCCTCCACGATATAGCCCCACACGTCTCCGCTGAGGTACTGATTCCACTCACTCATGAGTGATTCAGCAGCCTTGCGGATGTTGCGGAATCCCTGCCGTTTCTTGACTAGGACATATCCGATCTGGCCCGAGTCCCAAGGATCGGAGAACTGACCTCCTCGCCATAGGCTAAGAGCCACGCCGGAATGGATGTAAGCGAACAACGGCAGAGCATGATAGTCCTTCTTGTGCTCACCGTCGCGGATCGAGTCAAGCTCGAAGCCTTTACGCTGGACTACAAAGTGCCGATTGCGAGTGGTAACGAGGAACAAGTCATTATTACCATTCTCAGGAGCACTCGCGTCCTCATCCTGATGGATGCTGACACGAAAGCCAGCGTGCTCAAACGTCTCATATGCTTTTGCCATAGAAGTGACCTCCGATGGCAGCATCTATCTGTAGGCCCCCATCGCGGGGTTAAACCCGCGAGTCAGTTTTGATGTCGTACACCGGATAAGGTGCCTTCCCATCCTCAAACCAATCATGCCCGAGGCAGAATGTTTTCAGTCCGCCATCGGGGTTATCTAAGTCACCAGCATTCGGAGCGCAAGGTGAGCATCCCCGAGTGTAGGTGTAATAGGGTGATCGTTCGATGAAGAGACACACGAGACTGGGCGAATTGCTGATCTTGTAGCCGTCTCGTTCGTACACGAACTGCTCATCCTCGGCTTCGTAGCAATCGTTGAAGTCATCTTCGATTGCCTCAAACGCGGAGTCTACCGCGTCATCCAGTCTGTATGAGTGAAGGTAATCACTCAGGGCCGACCGGATGGACGCCTTGATATTCTCCACACAGGCTTTGTACGTCATGGAGTCTCCCTGTGTGAATACGTCATCTAGCGCTTCAGCCATGACGGAATGATATGAGATCACCCCATAGTGGCATTGTGTCTCTACATCGTAATTGCATAATGCAAGTGGTTGTGTCATCGGCTTAACCTCCCGATGAGGGTCTACAGTGAAGTCTCATTAGAACTATCACGTCAAACAAGTGAATCACTCTTACTCTTACACTGGATTGTGACTTTCCCTAACCGGGATGGCTGCACCCTAAGGTGCCAGTGTGTCGCCAAGTGTAAATATTACGGTCCAATCGCAGGGATTCTACCCTGCGTTAAGGCTTACATTTGGCCTGATCGGCTGGGGAATGCAAAGCCCCGCACTCCAAGCTCTGTAGCCTTGTCTTTGATCGAAAGCAGATACTTGTGAAGTCCGGGCACGGCGTTAAGGTCCCTTGACCCTACTGGAACCACGATAACCAATGTGACTTGGCTTTCATGTTTCCTATAGGGCAGGTTGCATCCATTCATGCCGCACCTAACACCCATGCGCTCTGCCGCCTCGATTGCAGACTCACCAAGCATTCCGCCGAAGTCATCAGCGGCTACTGCTACATGCTTGGGAGTAATGCAATACGGATGCGGCAGACTCACCTTAACCACCTTCTCAGTTTTGAACACTGAGTCAGTAGCAGGTGCGGGTATCTGCTCAAAAACACTCTTCAACTGTTCATCGGTCATGGATTGAATCCCTCCGATTGAACCGTAATCCTCAAGCCTTCATTGCAGGAGTCACCCTGCAAGCATCACTGTAATCCATTTCCCCACTGCTATCGACAATCCTTGATCGGCGATCAACAGCAGCGTCATGATTACCAGCAAAGCCAGTACTGTTACTAAGTCTTTCATTGGACTCCTCCAATGAAGGCTTGATTGAGTCTCAGGTTATCATCGCAGGTTTCACCCTGCGCTCTCCATCGAGTCCGTTATGACATACTTAGCCGACTTAAGGTGCTTTAATGCCTCACCCAAGGCTTGATGTAGTTTGTTCTCTTTGTGGGCGTATCTTATCTCATCCGTCTGTTCAATAAGGGTATCGAGCATACGGATTAGAACTCGCAATGCTACTCTATTCATCGGTTGAAACCTCCGATGATAACCTGAGTGAGAGAGCCACGATACAGACTAGACGGAAGCCGGTTGGAACACCGCTCACGGTCTGTATGGGGTCGCGTCCGCTAGTTTCCCAGCTACCGTTCTACCGGACCATTCAGCAATTACCGCATTCCATCTAGTCTGTATCGTGGCTCTCAGTGTCTTTGTTTGACGTGTCTCCCTTTAAAACCATGTGGGGAAAATATCATGGGTTAGCCTTACTTCGCTGGACTCAGGGGAATTACGCCTATTGGCAACCAATCGTAAGAGTCCGACTACTCACGCCTTTAGGGTTAACTCACTTCCCGGTGTGAATAGCTGCTTTTCGCCCTACCGCTTATTCCCTTCGACATAGGGCAACCGACTAACGAGTACTACCGTATCAGTCCGGCAGTGACGACTCTCCCGTATTGCTATAGTTCGCACAGTCCCTGTAACCATGTGGGCCGTCAGTCCTAGCAAGCTCACGCTTGCTTTCCAGCGCCATCCCACAACCGTTACTGAACCCTCGGGTTTGCTCTTAGGGCTTTGGACACTTCGCCCTATAGGTCACGTTCCTACGGCTAAGACCTGACCTGCCAGTCTCATTCTGGCTTATCAACACCTTACAGTAGGGCCAGCCTGCCGAGCAGCATTAGATCGGAACCCGTTAAGGTCCCTCGCATCCCTACTCTTGCCAGCAGGTCGGTTTACTCGGTTTCCCTTTGGCCCTTCCCGCTTGCAGACCCAGTATACGGTTGATACCGCCGAATGTCAAATCTTTATTGCCTTTGGCCTCAATCACTTAGAAAATAGTTGCTACCCAACCGCGGCCATCGGCCCAAAGGGGTATCTTACATACCTCTTTGATGTAATCATTACAGTCTGCGATCCGGCGGGACCAGGCCGGGGGCAGGCCGGGGGCAGGCCGGGGGGCGTATGCTCTCTGTGCTCGCATAGACGACCTTAGGTCGCTATGCTCGCAGCCGTGCGCCTTCCATCCATGCTCAAGCTGACAGCGTGTCCTATCACGTCCCAAGCTTGCCGATGGCCGATCTAAGGAGTCTCTAGGACGCTAGACCCCGGTATGCCCCTTTTTGGCTTAGGGTCCCCCCAGGCAGGCAAGCGGTCATTCTGTCCTTGATGGAAAGTCCATTTGGTCGTCTATGGAAACAGCCGTGGAGACCAGTAAAGTGTAATGATTACACTCAAACCCATGGAAAACCCAGCCCACAAAGTGTAATGATTACACTCGGAGGCACTATATGACCGAATACGATGACGATCTACCCATCGACAGAGGGGCTAACGAGGAAGAGGAGACCCTGCCCTAGCCGTAGGTGACTGTCGCTCCGCTACATATCTCACCACAGCTACGCATGGCCCTTCGGGCCATGCTCCGCTGGGTTCGCTATGGTAGCTCCGCGAGGCGACGCCCCCCATCAAGTGTAATCATTACACTAGGAGACCCCATGAACGGACATCAGTTACATAGTCCTAAAGTGAGTGGGGGATACCTACACTCAGGGGGGGGGGGCTACTTGTCCCTCCGCTACATAGTTCGGTCAGCTACGTACAGGCCCTTCGGGCCTGTACTACGCTGACACTCACTATGTAGCTTCGGGAGGCGACGACCCAGGCTATAGTGGAGGGCGCGGTCTGCGAGCGAGAACAAACGCGAAGCGTTTGTTCGAGCGAGCACAGAAGGGTGGCCCTTGGACCCGTTGCCTTCTGGGAGTGGACTTGAGAGTCTTAAGGAGGGAAGGGGTGAAAGGGAAGGGCCTTTCTTTCTTCTCTTTCATCCCTTCTCTCTTTAAGAGTCTTAAGTTTAGCACAGATAATCGTGGGGGTCAAGGGTCAAATGTGGTATTATAGAAATGAGGTAAGTGTATGGCAGTAAAGGAGATCCGCAGATTTAACTGGCCCGACCAGTTCAATCCTGGAGATGAGGTCACTATCCACTGGGAGAACGCACAGTGGGGACGTGATGGTCTCAGCCCTCACTCCTTTGGTCCGTTCATAGTGCAGGGAGCCGGTTATCCATTTACACATATAGTAATGGATGGATGTGGGGACTCAGAGTTCGTGGACTCATTACTATTGTCTAAGGTGGAGGCGGGAGCGGTAATCCAAGAATAGGTCAGTGTAATGATTACACCCTACGGCTTAGTCTGAACCACAGTCGTATCAATCTTGATCTCGGTCGCGGGTCCGGTATCCGTAGGCACGGTTACTGACTCAAGACCCAACCCAATAGTGAACAGGCCAATAGACACAAGGGGGTATACCCCGACTGAGGATATTACTGCGCTCCTAGTCTGGGTAATAAACTGTAGGGTGATAGTCCCATTAGTGGGTGGAATGGCTATGAGGGCAGTGCGGGAGCAGGGCTGCTGATACCCACAGGACTTCCATAGGTCGAACTGGTCCAGTATCACTAGGGAGTTGGCGAGTACCCGGAATAGCCTCTGCCCTGCTCCAGTAACTACAGGCTCGACAAAATTCAGACTAAGGATAAAGGGTTGGGTTGGGGCTGGGATGGTGCAGGTAAACGTCCCGAATCGTAAGGTAGCATCTGTGGACCCTGGGGGCTGGAAGGGGATAGTGTAGGTGAATCCGCCAGTACAGGGATCAGAGGGAAGGCCGAGGTCGTACTGCTGGGCGGAAGCTAATCCACCCAGCAGTAGAAGAAGGAAACGCATTAGCGGCGGGGAGCCGGGGCTGGGGTTGGAGCGGGGGGGATTGGGACCTGCGGGCCGAGGACGAAGGTAGTGGCCACGGCAGCAGGAGGCAGAATGTCGAATGTGTCAGTCACAGGGGGGAAGTTGGTCCCATCGGCATGAGTGACTTCCTCTGTGATTTGGAACCCAGTGGCGGGCTTGAGGAACTGAAGGAACCCGGTCTGTACTGCATTGGGCACGGATGGCGTGGCATCCGGCACTACCAAGCAGGTAGTCGGGTCGGGGCTAGTGACCTTGCAGGTGTCTCCTGCTACCGGCGGATCTAGGGTACCGTCTGCCGGGTTTGTCTCTCCGACTACGTAAGGAGCCATGAACCCGACGTTGAATTGAGGATTGGCTGCGGCGGCGGCTGTGCCGTGCATGCCCCCTTGTTGAATCGGCATCTTTGTTAGTTCTCCTATCAGTGTTTTTATTGGGATTGGAACCTGCTCCCCCAGGGTAAAGGTGGTGGATGTTGCCGGAGGTGGTAGTACTTCCTCCAGAATTAAGGCTAGAGCCTGCCCCTGGACTGCTTGGGTATTTTCAATGCGGGCCAGAGCGCTCTCAATCCTAATACAGGATTGTTCTATCTCTTCTACTTCCGTGTTGAGGTTATCATGGTCGGCCCTGACATCCCCGTGCATCCCACCGATCTTAATCGGCATATTGGGTTACTCCTTATCTGAAGCAGTCCCGGCAATACCGGGGGTGTATTCACTATGGAGCCACTGAGACCGGCTCAAGCTGCGCCTCTGCCTACGGGAGCCGATATGGGGTCGAGACCTCAGTGAATCCTTAGCGTTAGATGATCGGGCTACCACCTGCTGCCATCCAGCAGATAGATTAGCCAAATCTAGGACCCCAATGTATCCTCCAGAGGCTAGGGAGAATGGGGATGGTAGGGAAGTCTTAAAGGCGTAGGGGCCGGGGGCGAAGGATTGGAACCAAGATGGGAGTACAAAATCACTCACTAGGACAGTGGTTCCCTCTCCTTGGAATTCCTTGGGGACTGTGATCGGATATGCAAGAGCGTCGGCCTCGACTGCATCGCACACCTCATAGGCGTAGAACTTGGAGGGATTCCCACTGGCATCATCAAACTCTGCGGTGAGGTTGATGTCAGGGTCCCCCAACATCTCTAGGAGTTCGTGCCCTACAGTCACACTGAACGTGCCCCCGTCCGCGATGGTAGTGGATACGAATGCTTTACCAAGGGGCTGCCCTGTGGGTGTGACGTCATGGTAGCCTAGGGCACCTGCCACATCTGAGTTGTCGAATATCCCTAATACCCAGTGGTCGCTCGGGGGATTAGGGTCTGTGGTCTTACTGTGGAATAACTGGGCGAAGGACCCCCATGCCTTGAACCAGTCTCCACTCACCTGAAGCTGGAGCGCGTTTGTCAAAGCAGGGAGGTCTGAGTCTTTAAACTGAGTCGAGCGGTTGACGATGGAAATCTTTGTCATTACATCCTCTAGTATAAGGCATTCGACGCCCTTTAGATGTAATGATTACACTGATTACAGTTAGGTTAGGGGCTGGCGGGCCTGCTGGATGGAGGATACTACCTCAGGCATACTTGCAATCGAGAGGATTGTGTTGGCGTAGTTTGGGTCAGTAGAGTACTTAGTGGAGATTGCCTTGATGAGGTTATACAGGTTGCCGTCCTTCTTATACTGATCCAGTTCTGGGCCATAGGATTGGATTAACTCCGCTCTCTTGCTGAAGCAGTCGGCTAGGGTCTTGAATGTGGCAAAGAGGTCTTGGATCTTATACCGCATCCGACCATTGAGATCCGCGCCTGAGGCAGAGTCCACTTCACACATTCTGTCGGGGTGGGCCTTACGAAAGGCCATGGCCTGCTCAGTAGTGAACCACTCGTGGGTAGTGAGTAGCTGACTCCCATAACAGCCGGGGTAGGTTTTGATCCCGAAGCAGTTGCAGTTAGGGGAGTTGGCTCCCCACCCAGACTCTATGGCCCACTGAGCTACAGTCAGTTCGGCTGGGACCCCGGTGGACTTCTCGGAGGATACGGCCTCTTGGGAGGCAGTATACAGGTTGGATAGCTGAGTGGGAGATAGCATAGTGTAATGATTACACTACTTATTGAGGGAGTCTAGGGCCTTGACTCTGGCATCTACTATCTTCTGAGGATCAACCGGGGTGAATGCTTGGACTGACGGGGGATTAGACATGGACCTGCCCCATCCTATAGTGTAAGAAGTGTAAGAGGCCCCAGCAGGATTCTTGAGAAGGACGGCTCCGAACTCAATAGTCCACACCCTACTCTTGCCGAGTTGCCACACTGCTAGAGCACCACTGCTGAAAGATCCACCTATGGATATAGCACTAGTGGAGGCCCCTGCTGTGGCTAGCCCTAGGACCATGACTGGCCCGAACTGGCGTAGGGGAGTGGCTATCCCAGTTCTAAAGTTAGACTGGGAGACGTAAGGCTGAGTCTTAGGAGTCGTGAAGTCCAAAGTAGTATAGCTGTATAGCTGGGACTTCTGGCTAATAAGGGTGGCGTACCCGGTCCATCCATTAAACTTGGGACTGCTTTGGGACCCGTAGGTTGCTCCCTCACCAATCCAATCAGTCGGGAGTTGGGCATATAATAAGGACAGGGGGAAGAATAAGAGAAAGAGTTTCATTTCAGTAATTTAGCCAAAAGCTGTATCCTTATTATATGTATACCTTAAAGACCTTCAAAAGGCTGCGGCGGTAGTCGTCTATTTTGTCATCCGTGTCCAAGGCGTCCTGGGCTTCCTGCTGGGATTCATAGCCGAATCCGTTATTGGCTAGGTCCTCAGCCTCAGCCCAGTTTTTGGCAATCTCGTAGACAACCATAGTGTAATAATTACACCTTTGCTGATGGATCTAGCATAGCTGAGATGGAGCCGCCAGTAGGGTCAGAGCAGTCAGCGTGACTGACGTACTCTTCGGACTTAAGCCATTTAGGGCCAGTACTATTCCAAGACGTGGACATTGGGGAGTACCCCCACTTGAACCCTTTACCACACTTGCAGCATTTGGAGAAGGCCCACCTCTTGAACGTCTGGGCTGGATGGATCTGGAGTTCCCAGTGCCAGAAATGCCATCTGGGATGCTCCCACCAGTAACGCTGCTCTCTAAGGATATAGCCCATAATGGCCCCAAAGAATGAGGCGGCGTTCTGCTCTCTGAAGTATTCATCCTCCTTCTCAGTATTGAGTTCTCCGTCCCTGTACGAGTTCGAGTGCCACCCACTCTTAAAGGCTAGGGATGACCTGAAATTGTCGATGGGGTTGTGGATCATGATGGACGCCCAAGTGGTGGCATCCTCCAGAGTCACTTTACTCCTCAGGCATTTTCTGTTTTTCATGCAGCGGGCTACTAGGAGGAATGCACCCCTGACGTAGGACTCGCATTCTACTGGGTTACTATTAGTTTTGGCTGACAGGGACAAGAACCAGGGATCTCTAGCTTCATCTCCAGATAGAGATTTGACTATTTCTCTCTGGGTGTCCGTGAATGGGGGAGTAAACCATCCACAGGAGTCGTCACTGCCCCTTTTTTCTGGGTCCTTATGCCAGATGGTGATTAGGGGGACCCAGTATCTCCAAGGCTTACCGCCTACGGTAAACTGCTGGGTCTTATATCGCCATGGGATCACAAAGGCTTGGGTGTGTGGGTCATGCATAATGTAATGATTACACTAATCCGCCTTGTGTTTCCAGTCCCTATCCTATATATATGATATATGACTGACTCACCCGAGAATGGAATATACGTAGACCGCCAAACCTTTGGTGGTGGACAGATGCTTGTCCCAATCGGCCTCCTGCCAATGTACTGGGCAAACTGGCCTCGTGGGGAGAATGTATTCTCCACCCAAGATGAAGCGGACGCCTTCCTAGTGCGGGTTAATGCCGCACTTGCAGCCCAGCCGGGACTTGGGACTCCGACTGCCACCCTTGTTGATCTGACTGGGGCTGGGGAGAATGCTGCGATCCTGATACCGGATTCATCCCTCTATCGGATCTTTGCTATCGCAGTCTCTCTGACCACCGGGGGGAAAGCCTATACCTCACAGGACTACGTGGGGTCTCTGCTTGATAGGGAGCTAGTCCCTGCTGATGGCTCTGGTGATGCGTGGCCCAAACCTGCTAGTGTCAAGCTCCAGTGGAGCGTGTCCGAGCAGGGATTAGTCTGGGCTGCCGCCTAGGATTCTGGGGGCGAATGGTGTGCAGGGAGATCCTGCAACAGGGTGGACACTTCCCGGCATGAAACAAAGCCCAGCGGCAGTGTAATGATTACACTATGCTGACTGTCATAATCAGACTCAATCGGGATCTTAGCCCTCGCCTCATTGATGAGTTACTAGGGCATGAGAGGGCTAGGCATCTCTATAAGAAGGGTCCTGAGTTTGCCTTGGACTGCCGGGATAGGGAAGAGGCGGACCTGGTGATGGTGGATGTGAACAACCAAGTAGGGATGCACGCCTTAATTATACAGACCCCTAATCATAGTCACATGGATATCCCTCCCGCTGCATAGCACATAATTAGGATACGATGCCTCAGGATCTCATCCGTGGAATGGCTGACTTGTCATCAACGCCCATCGGGATTGCTCAGGCTGAGCATCTAGGTGCCCGCATCGCACATAAAGGTGGGATAGACAGCGTGATGGCCGGTCCCCTTATAAGGACTCGGCAACTGGCGGCTGCCATCCTTCGCCATAATCCTCGTGCCCAAATGGCTGGTGTGACTAAGGGACTGCTGCCTTGGGCGTCTGGGGAGTTTGAGGGTGCCCCGATAGACGTAGTGCATGGGGAGATGGCTCACTACATCCGCAACCCCCATATCCCCTTTCCCGGTGTGTCCCCCTATTCTGGAATACCCGGTGAGTCCTTAGATCAGTTCTGGAAGGGCAGGCTAGCCCCTCATGTATATAAGAGGTATGCCAGTCTTAGGCCGGGTGAGAAGGCACTGGACGCCACTCACTATAGGGACATCCGCACTGTTAGGGCACACATCCTAGCCGGAGCTAAACCTGATCTCTCCATTGATAAGGATGCTTTGATCCAGAAGGACCACACGGAGCCAGGGTCCTTGTTCAAGATCACATTGGGTCCCAATCCTGACTTCCAGCATATCAACCTTAATGAGGATACTCCGCTTGAGCCAGGATACTACATGGCTCGTCATGGAGCCACGCAGTGGTCAAAAGAGAACACGACTGGGGAGGGGTTGGATAATCTGAGGCAGAATCCCCATGGGAATCACATCCTTCGAGGACTGGGGCTAGGACTTGGGAGGGGAATCCGTGGCATTTGAGAGAGAGTCCCGTGTAGATCGTAAGCTGAGGCTCAATCGGATTCAGGGCCATGGGTTCTATGCTCCAACCTTGGATGAACGTATGGCCCCCAAGACTTTGCAGATTCCAGAAGGACACTTTGGTGTAATCATTACATATCCCAAGGGAGAGAGGGTGGTCATGACTCCTGGGACTTATGATATTCATGGATTCAGCCAACTGTTGGGGGTGAAACCTATGCAGTCAGATGAACGTATTACTCCTCAGATGCTACAGGAGATGCTGACATTTACTACCCGGCTGAAGCCTGCTGCTGGCAGTGATGAGGAAAGACTGACTGCCATGGTCACTCACATGGCTGGTGAGATAGAGCAACTCTGGAGTGATAAAGACTCCCAGACCAAGGAGAAGTAACTATGGCTGAGAAGTGGATTCAGAAGGCTGTCCCTGAAAGCCACAAGGGACTGCTTCACAAGAACCTTGGCATTCCTCAGGGGCAGAAGATACCCCGAGACACTTTGGAGGAGGCAGCTAAGAAACCCGGAAAGATCGGGCAGAGGGCTAGATTTGCCTTGACTCTCAGAAAGATGTCTTGAAGGTTAACTTCATAGTTGCCATAATCTTACTTGCCCTTACAGTCTGGATTCTTCTGGCTAGGAGGAAGTAGGTATGCCCGATAGTAGGGCGCAGGTACGCCTTGCACACGCTGTAGTTGAGGGTGGTGCTAAGTCTAGTATGCCTATCAGTGCCGCTAAGGAAATCCTCCGTAAGATGCACGGCAGGCATATGAGTTCCCTCCCAGAGAAGGTCTCGGATAAGCAGAAGACCCTAAGGAAAATGAGGTAGATGTGCTCATGCCGGATACTTGGATCACCCATATTGGCCTAGTAGCGGGTGGGGCTACCGCCTTAGGGATCGTGGCTCATGCCGTCAACACATTCCCAACTCCTAACAACCCTTATGGGGCTTGGCTGCTGGGCGTCATCCAGTTTGCTGTTGGTCAGAGAATAGCCTCCAGGAACACCTTTAATGGGATGCAGACAGGCACTTTTGCTGTGGATACTAGGCCGGAGTCTGTTGACGGGTCCCCCACTAAGGTGTAATCATTGCACCAAGACCCACCAATTTTTATGACCGATGTGGCTCTCATAGCGATGCTGGCGGCAGTCCCAGGAACCTTGGCTGCACTTACTGGACTTTTGCAGGTGGGACTTTCGGTATACCACGATATAAAATCTGAAAGGCGTAGTGAGCGCCTGAATGATAATTTGAAGGAGACTAAGGATACTGTGACTGATCTGAAGGTGCAAACAAATGATCGTATGGATCAGCTATTGGAGTCTAAGGGCAGAGAGAAGTTCCAAGAGGGTGGGGATGCAGCACGGGCGGATCAGGCTCGGTTGGATCATGGAGTAGTAGAGTGATCCCACTCTGGAGGATAAGATTGGACGGATAGTAGTGCCTAGGAGAGACAGTGCCCGACGAGAAAATCCTAACAGAAAAGACCAAGATATCCATCGCTGTATCCTCTTGGTGGCATCTAATTGTCCTCGTGACAGTCATCATATGGTGGGGGTCAGCCATAAAAATCTCTATTGATACTGCCAGTGAGAAGGCTGAAAAGGCCACTCAGGCGGCAGTTCAACTGGACAATCGGCTCAGAGAGATAGAGGTGGATATTAGGATCTTCCATCAGAGGTACGATGATGATATGAATAGGTACATTCGGGACTATTCAGATCCAAATCGAGTCAAGAAGCAGTCTCTCCCTTAGTTGACAGATGGTCCTCAGGAGTGTAATCATTACACTAGAAATGGCCCAGAAAGAAATCCCGATTGAGTCTCATCCCCAGTTAATGGAGATCACTAGGAGAATCCTCCGGGGTGAGCCGCCCAGCCTGATTGCAAAGACAGTTAGGCCCCCTCTTAGGCCCAAACAGGTATCTCAGTATATTGCCGTGTCTATCAGGAAGGCTCAGAACAACGCTGACTTGCTGCCTGAATTGGCTACCTCCATGAACCGGGAGTTCGTGCGGCAGGAACTTGAGGAAGAGTTAGCTAGGACTTCCGCCCGCAGGGAGAGGTGGATTGAGGCCGCTGAGAATGATGCCCAAGTGGATGCCGATGGCAACGTGGTGAATGTCATGAACCATAACGCCCTAGGTCGTCATGATGGGAATGGTCTCAAGGCTGTGGAACTGAGGGCGAGACTGGCTGGGTTGATGAACGAGTCGGCCCCAGCGTCCCAAGTCAAGGTGTCTGTCAACTTCCCTAACGTCCAGACTCAGGCTGAAATCATAGATGTTTGATGGCATTTAAGAAGTCATCCTCCACCCATATTGAGGCGGGTATAGCCTACGCCTGCCCCATCACGCCTGAGGATGTCTTTGCCCCAATTTACTGTGCTGAACACTTTTTTTCTGGCCCTTGGCCTTGTGCTTGTCATCCTGGACCGCAAATCCAAACCCTAACTGCCACTGCGGATGAGATCAGTAGTGGTGGAAGCCGTGGCCCCGGCAAGACTATCATCTTGATGGCCTGTATGATAAAGGGGAATCAGGGTTTCAAGACTCTCAATCCCAAATCTGCTGGATGTGATGTCACCTACGTAGCCCATCCCAACTATAGGGGGCTGCTACTGATCGAGCAGGCTAGTGACTTGGGCTATATGCTGGACCGGGCAGAGGCGATGTACGAGCCGACTGGGGCCGAAATCAAGCGGGGCAGCAATCCTCCCGAGGCTGTATGGCCCAGTGGGGCTAAGATCATCTTTGGGTACTTCGGTGAGGACGGCTGGAAGAAGTACTTGGGTCCTGAGTTCCAGCGTGTCGGCATAGACCAGATGGAAAAGCTGGCTAAGCGGGAGACTCATGATAGGATCATGGGATCATGCCGGTCCCGATGGCCTGAGATGAAGGCCCAAGCCTTCTCCACTTGGAATCCTGGTGGGGGGGATGACCTAAGGGGTGCCCCCGGTCAGGGCTGGATCATGGACTACTTTATGGTCGAGTCCTACCTCAATGGGAAATACCCTAAGGGGGCTGTCATCCGGCACCCATCCGGCAAGACTACCACGTTTATCCCATCTAAGGTCACGGACAATCCCTACTACAGGTGGAAGATCACTAAGAGTCCTGAGGGTGAACTGCTCCAAGTGATGGGGTGGAAGTGCAGAACCTGTGGGAAGATGACGGAATCCGTGGATCACCCGGAAGAATGCTCAAATAGGGCCTGTCCAACCAATAGGGTTGCGGCCTGAAAAGTGTAATCATTACACTATGGGACCCAAAAACAAGATAGCAGAGGAGATGGAGTCTCGTAGTAAGGAGAGAATCTGGAGACTTTACGCCTTTGGTCTCACAAACGAGGATATTTCCAACGAAACTGGCCTCTCCATAACTTATGTAGAGGCAATGCTCCGTGTTTTAAGAGAAGAGGAGCACAGAGTCCCCCGATACTCAGTAGACCTTCCCGATCCTGTCCGGTATGCCCCTGGTGATAGCTTCCCTGATCCTCCAAAGCCCAAAGTTGAGTCCCCAAAGCCCCCCCGACCCCCTAAAAAGCCTAAAGTGGTCGTCTCGAAGGCTGAATTTGAGGACCCCGTGCCTCTTGAGGGGGACTATTTCAGGTGGCTGAGGTCGATTGAGCCTGAATCTCTTAGAAGGGCGTGGCTAGATGGAGATTTTCACGCCCTATCTGGCACTTATTTTAAGGACTTCCGTGCAAATGGCCCCCTGAGTGGGGAGCCAGTCGAGGCGATGCACGTCTTTGATGAGGAAGCTGGTCAGCCTCTCTATCAGAGGCTTGAGCCTTGGTGGCATACGTGGGTTGGGCTAGATTGGGGCTACATCCACCCCACCGTGTGGCACTGCCACAAGAAATCTCCTGAGGGGCGCATCTTCACCTTCCGTGAGAGGGTATTTAACAGGATAGAGCCATATGAATTAGGTGTAACTCTGGCTTATGATCTTAAGTCTATTGTGGAGGAGTCACAGTCTAAGCGTGTTATCTGCTATATATCCCCAGACGCCTGTGCTAGGACTGAGAGTGAGGATACCCCGGCTATTCAGATGGTTCCAGGGATCAACCATGTGTTAGGCCCCAAAAGTGCTTTCCTTATGAAGTTTACTGAGGCTGAGGAACAGATGAGGGAGGAAGAAGCTCTTGCATCTATGCTTCAGAGAAGGGATGAGCAGAGGGATCTTCGGGTAGTTCTAGTCCCAGCTAACAACAATCGCGTGGCCGGTTGGATGCACCTGCAAACTCTTCTTAGGTTCAAGTCCTTAGAAACTGAGTCAGTTCCAGATATGGTTTATGCCTTCCATCTGATGGAGACCCAAGGAGTGGTTGCTCAGATGGAGTACCTGAATCAGCCTGAGTTCTCTAAGGCTAAGGTTCCACTGCCAAGGTGGAAGATATCTAGACAGTGTGTGCAGTTGATTAAGTGTCTCCAGACTGCAATGCACAAACCGGGGACCAACGATATTGCGAAAACAGACGCCTCTGAATCTTCCATTGGGGATGATGCCTGTTTTACTGCTGGAACGCCGATAGGTGTAGAGGGCGGCAATATGGCGATTGAGGAGGTACGACCCGGTGACAAGGTTTGGACTAGGGAGGGACTTAGGGTAGTCAGGGATGCGGGGGTTACTGGGGTTAGGGAAGTTCAGGCTCTACTTACTACCTCTGGCAGGGTGTTAGTGGGTAGTGGATCTCACCCTATTTGGGTTAGGGATATCGGATGGAGAAGGCTTGACTCTCTACGATATGGGGACATACTAGATACATGGTCGAAACCATTGAGTTCAATGGGATCAGATTTAGGAGATACCCAGAGTCCAAGCGTGCCCATCTTAGAAAGTACTACTGGCCAGGAATTAGTCATCGGATGCGGGGAGTTGGAGCACTCCACCAAGAAGTTTGGAGATTCTATAACGGCCCTTACGACACTAGTTCTTTCCACATTCACCATGTTGATGAGAATACTCTCAATAACGACATCCTCAATCTGGAGAAACTTCCCGCATTTGAGCATCTGTCTATGCACTCCCGGAATCAGGAGTACGATCTTGGGCATCTGGCCAGAATCCGACCTCTCACTAGGGCATGGCACGCCTCAGCCGAGGGTAGGATGTGGCATAGATCCCATGCAAAAAGCTCCCTCGAAAAATCTAGGGAGCCTACTCTTATGGTGTGCGAGGAGTGCCGTACTGAGTTTATATCCAAGGTCAAACACTGGTCTAGATTCTGCTCCAATAACTGCAAATCCAAGGCCCGTAGGAAATCTAAAGTGGATGATGTTGAGAGGATTTGCATCAAGTGTGGCTCTAGGTTTAAGGCGGATAAATACTCTGATGTCGCCCACTGCTCCAGATCGTGTGCTATGTCGCATCCCCGTAGGAAGAGAGCCAGTGTTTAATCTATCGGTAGATGGTATCCCAGAGTACTATGCCAATGGGATTCTAGTTCACAACTGTGACGCCGCTAGATATGGCCTTATCTCTGAGGAAAGGCAGACTACCGGCAAAGCCCCATTGATGCAGAGGGTAGATGAGAGAATGAAGCAGTTTGATACCCCCGGCTACTCAGATCACTCCCGCTTTATGGCCCGTCAGATGGCCATCTATAATGAGAGTGGCCAAAAGAGGGAGGAAGTGGCCCAAATTGGGCATAACAGGTTGGCTGTGCGGCGTGCTATGCTTCAGGATAGAGCCAAAGAGTTGACAAGAGCAATGCAGTCGAGGAGGGTCATGTAATGCCCGCTCTCATTATTGGGATAGGCCCCAAGGGGGATGATAAGGGTGGTCCTCCCCCCCTACAGTCCCCTGAGGGTGGGGGGATGAAGGATGAGCAGCCTGATGCCGAGCAGGAGTGTGGCAACTGTCTATCCTATGGCAGCAATGACACTACCTGCCACAGGTTTCCTCCTCATGATAGTGGCTGGCCCATCGTGCCTGAGGGTGAAGAGGGATGGTGCCGAGAGTGGGAGCATGGGACTCCGAGGGATTACTCTCAGACTGAGCAAACCCAGCAAACTTCTCAATCCCCCATGGACACTGCTACTGCTGGAATCAACTCCCCCGGCCTCTCATCTCTCCCCCAGAGATAGATCATATGAACCTGCAACAGCGGATACTGCTCATGTTTGCTGACTACCGAGACCTCCTGTCTCGGGAGCAGAAAGCCTCTGAGGAAGTCCTGCGGCTGAGGGGAGTCTGTGAGGGGCTGGAGCAGAGGTTTGAGCAGTTCCAGAAGGATGCTATTGAGAGGGAGCGTCAACTGTCTGAGAGGTTCCTGAGCGGGCAGATTCAAGTGAATGCCCCTCGAACCCATGTTCCTGCCTCCAATCAAACGGATGTCCCCATTGTAACTGCTGGGGTCAAGCAGTGGCACATTGACCAGCGTAACGAGTTTCGCAAAGCCCTGGAAGCTCGAAGGATCAAACTCATTCACCAAGCCGAGAAGTCGGCATAAGAAGGATATACAATGCCTGCTGGACTGCTGTTCTGGATAATCATGCTGATTTGGATTCTGGCGGGGTTATGGTCTGACTATACCCCTGGACAGCCCTACCCATTCAAACGACTCCCAGGAAACCTGATGACGTTTGTTCTATTCCTGGTGATTGGCTGGAAGGTATTTGGACCTCCGATCCAGTAACCCCTATGCTGCTGCTCCTTATCATCTTGATCCTCCTCTTTGGGGGAGGTGGGTTCTATCTTGGGCATCCCGGCCCAGGGCTTGGAATGGGGACTCTTTTGCTCATAGTCTTAGTAGTCCTGCTCATCAGAGGCAACCCCGACTAAATGAAAGTGTAATCATTACACTTTATGACCGGCACAGATCCTAGAATCCTAGCCCTAATCGACTCAGATTACCCACTTGTTGGGCCTGACGGGCAAGCCACGATCTATGCCAAGGTCCTGAGTGCAGTCGAAGACCTTCTCAAGTCCAATGTGGACGTGAACTATCAGGGGGAGAGGGTTCTTCAGCTAATGCGGCTGGAGAAGGCTGACAACTTCTACAGAGGAATCCAGAACATTGCTCCCTCCATGGACCCGGCCACTGGGTCGTTGTTTTGGGTTAGCTATGGGCAGGCTGGTACACCCACTGCCGACTCCACTAACCATCAGGATTATGATAGGATCTTCGACTACAATCCCCGCATCACTGCCGCCTATGGCAAGAAGTTCACATCTGTCTTAGGTCAGAGACCGTTCTACGATACTGCGGCTGAGCCTATGGACCCCAAATCCGAGACGGACAGGATGGGGGCACGTCAGGTCAACCTGTTGGTGCAGATGCTCCACACTCAATGGAAGGTGAGGAAGATCAATCATCGGCTGGCCTATAAGCTCTACAAGACTGGCACGGCATTTGGCCACACCAAGCCCGATACGGATGGACAGAAGTATGGATTCTATACAGTTGCCTACTTCCAAGAGCCACAACTAGTGACAGTCCAGCCGGGAGGGTATCACTGTCTGGATTGTGGGCAGTTCACCCCTGGCCCCCCGCCAGACCAGATGGGTGGCAATGATCCCATGTGTGCTGGATGTGCCAAGACTGTCCCGGCTGGGATGTACGAACCCCCTATCACGGCATTAGCCCCTCCTCCTGCCCCACAAACCCAAGACTTCCCTAGAACGTCCATCTGTCTTGAAGTCGTAGATGGTTACGTGGCGACCCATCCTTATAATGTGGTGGAGCTTGAGGATACCCCCTGGTTCATCACGGAACTGGAGTTGGAGTTTGGCAAGATCCTTCAGGCATTCCCCAAGTGCCGGGATATTGTAGGCCCTGATGCCTATGGGGTAGCCGGGACTATTGGAGATCCAGCCCAAGCACTGGCTGCTGTGGTTAGGGCATCATCCCAGTCTCAGACCGGAACCATTCGATCCCGTAACACTAATCTCAGGACTTTCCGCAACACGTATCTTGAGCCTGAGATGCTGGAATTGATTAGGGATGATCCTGAGAATATCAGGGATGCAGCGAAGCAGTTCTTCCCTACTGGGATCAAGTTGACAGCCTGCGAGGGGAAGACGATTGGATTCAAGAAGGGTTACTTTGGGGAGGAGTGGTCATCTTGCCTGCCGTCGATGGCAGATTACCTGTTTGCAGATGGTGAGTCCTGGGCCATCTTTGGGCTGGAGGATGGGATCACTAATCTCCTGAATATTGCAGCCGAGACCTACGAGACCGGCATCACTAAGTTCCTCTGCAATCTCGACTATATCAATGTGGATGCAGCCAACCGCAACCGATACTCACCTAACCGCTTTATTGGGGCTATTCCGAATAGCGGCGCAAGCCTAAGTGAGGCATTCGCCAACTTCCCGGCCTCTGATCCCCCTCAGGGTCTACCCGAGATGATGAATATGTATAAGGACTTCATTGAGGGAGTCCTTGGCCTGATCCCTGCTGTATATGGAGTCCTCCCTGAGAACATAACTCTTGGTCAGGCGACCAAGATGATTAACCAGGGCCTCTTGCAGTTGTCCACGACTGCGGAGATGATGAGCGGATTCTGGGAGCAAACTGATACCAATGCTGTGAAGATGTATCTCCGGTATGGGCAGCCTAATCCCCAATTCAAGGGTCAGACGATTGATCTCGACCTGATCCGTAATTCAAATTGGGTGATCCGGGGGCCATCTGGTCTGCCCCGCACATTCTCTGAAAGGAAAGAGGCTGTTCAGGATCTTATCACTCAGAATCCTGATGCGGCTAAGGCTCTGCATGTCACTGACCCCATCAATTACCCTGTGGTATCTGACCTATATGGACTGCCTGAACTCAAAAATCCCGCAGTGGACATGGTAGAGGCAATTCAGGAGATCGTGGATCAGTTATGGCAGGGGCAGCCTACGCAGATACCGGGACCAGATGGGAACCCTACGTCTCAGCCATCTATTCAGTTCGATCCACTCGTGTTCGATCCCTCGATTGCTGTGTCCGTGGCTCAATACTCCCTTGTGGACCGCTTGGGGCAGCAGCGGCAGATGACCCCCGGCTATGCTAATGTGCGGGCATTCCTGCAAGCGGCCCAGACTGAACTGGATAAGAAGAACACAGTTCAGCCTCAGCCTCCACGGCTGGGTCTCACGCTGGATCTGGCTAAGACCCCGCCTGAGCAGGAGATGTCGATATTGCAGAAGTATGGTATTCAGGTGCAACCCTCTGAGACTCCATCATTTAACACTCAGAGCAAGGTCACGGTGCAGGAGCACAAGCACGCGACCGACCTGAATAAGACTCAGGTTCAGCATACCCAGAACTTGGAGAGGGATATGATGGGTGAGGAACACTCCCACTCTACTGCTCTGCATAGGGCGCAGCAGGCCCACCAGCAGAACCTTGAGAGGGATGCTCTGGGACATGCTCAGGATTTGGAGAGTCAGGCTATGGCTCCTCAGCCTATGCCCCCAATGCCTGAGAATCAGGTAGTGCAATAATAATGTTGCGGATTCTGAAGTGTAATCATTACACTTAAAAGGTAAATATGGCTGCTCTAGCTACACCTCCTCCGGCTGCACCTGCCGCTCCTGCGGCATCAGCCCCGACTCAGGCTGCTCCCGTCACGGGGCAGCCCCCTGCTGGGCAGACTCCTCCACCTGCTACGCCCTCTGCTCCTCCGACAGAGCCGCAGACGATGGATGAGGCATTGGCCCAGCTTCGTGCGGTGGAGTCGTCCCCGGAAGTGATGACCCCCGAGACTACTCCCCCCACGTCTCCTGAAGCGGTTGAGTCTCCTGTTGCGGGACAGGAGACTCAACCCCAGGGTGAAGCTGATCTGGATGAGCCTATCTCGGCTGCTGATGCCACATCCACTGAGGATGGTAAGAAGCTGATTTTTGATAAGAATAAGGGTCAGAGACTTCTTGCGGCTCAGCAGGCATTGAATCAGATGAGGGAGATTGTCCCTGATCTGTCCGTGGAGTCTTTCAAGCAGTTGGCGGGTAGGGCTAATGCTGCCGCTCTGATGATGAACCTTTATCATCAGGCTGCCTCTCCCAATGTGGACCCACAGGCTAGGTTCCAGTCGATGGATGAGATCGTTGGGTACTTCGGGGAGCAGTCCCCCATATCTTTAGGGTTTCTTGCTGTCCGGTCTCAAGCCCTCCTGCCAAAGTTTAATCCTACGGCGGCGGCAGAGATCAATAACTGGCATAACTCTAGGGTTCTTAATGACCTTCGTGGGAGAGTCCAGCAGATATCCGATCCGGCTCTAAGGGATCAGGAAGTCAACTTTATCCAGAATTTGGAGATGAGGCTGACTGGTAAGTTCACCACTAAGGCTGATCTTCTGGCTGGGACCCGCACTAACCCCCAGCAGGCCGTACAGTCTGAGAATGACCGTCTCCGTCAGCAGATAGCTGAGGGTGAACGTCAGCGCGCCCAGCAGGCTCAGGCTGCCATGATGGGCCAGATAGGGCAGGCTCAGACCTCTGCCATCAATCAAGTTATCGAGGGGACCCTTGCGTCTATTAAAGATCGGGTGTCCCCCAGAGAGTATAGTTTCCTTTTCTCCAGCCTTGGCCAGGAAGTGGCCCAAGCAGAACTTGCCAATCCGCAATGGAAAGAGCAGTACGACACTCTGCTTATACAGGCACAGACCACCGGCTCTGAAGTGGACATCCGCCGCTTAGCCGAATATCGACGCCAGATTGCACAAAGGGTGATTCGGGCGCAAGGCCCAAAGATCATCAATGAGTGGACTCGCTCGAAATTGGAACGCAGCAAGGCTGCTGCCCAGACCGCCACCAATCCTCCCACTAATGAGCCTGCCCTGAATGGGGTAGCTACTCCTGCCAGCCCGCAAGGGGTTGACGCGATGCTCAAGTCGGATAATTGGCAGGATATGTTCAAGGCTGCTGGGTTGCGCTAAGCCCTCGGGTGTAATGATTACACTTTAGGCGAACATAGGGAGAACATTTCATGGCTGGTCAAAGCCTAAATGACCTCCTCAATGCCAATATTGAGAGGGTCCGTAGTGGAGTCCTACCCCGGATCTACCAACTGAATAAGGATCTGGCGGTACAGCGCGTCATGAAGAACAGTGAGACGTGGCGCATCACTAAAACAACCAATTCAGCAGACTTCCGTGCTCCGATTGAGTTAGGTCCTCCTGGAATCTTCGGGGCGGCTAACTTGGACGGTGGCACTCTTGGCGTGGGTGTTGGGTTCTCGATTGCCCAATTCCTTCAGACGTTCTTTGAGACTAAGATGGCTTTCCAACTGAGCTATCGGTCGATCAAAGGAACGGCTACGAGTGAACAGTCCGTGCTGAACGCTTGGCAGCGAACGATGACCGAGGGCCTGCCGAACATGGCAGCCTACGAGGACATCAGTTGGCATAACCTTGGGGGTCAGGATGGCCAACTTGGGGTTGTAACCAGCGTGGCTGGTGCCTCTCCTGGTGCTGCTGGTGTGTTCACGATGGAGACCGATATGGGCAGCCGTATGTTCCTGCCCAATATGAGGTTTGAGATCGTGGACTCGACTGGTGCCACTTGGAAGACCTCGGGTGTCAGCCCTGATAACCTACCTTACGCCAATCCTGGTGGGGTTCGGTATCCTGGGCGCACCATTGCCTACACCTGCCCGGTCACTCTGACTGGCGGTAATGTCCCGGCTGCTGGAGACATCCTGTACTTCCAGGGTGCTATCTCTGCTGGTCCTGTGGCCACTTGGCTCCAGGGTCTCCGGTACGTCAACACCACGACCACATCAGGGAACTATTTGGCCCTGAGCCGCACCACCTACCCGGTCATCAATTCCTCTGCCATTACCAGTGGCGGGACTCTGACCCCGGATATGTGTCTCGCTCTGCTCCAGTTGATCCGTATCAACACGGGTACCAATCAGGTTCCCTCTTCGCTCATTGGCCTCGTGGGGCCTCATCAGATCGCTGTGATGAACTCCACGGTGCAGAACATCCAGACCTTCTTCCGTACTCAGGTGACTGAGAAGCAGATCGACCCTCTGCCTCAGGTCATGCTGGACGGTGGAATCGTGTGGGGTGGTCAGACCCACTGGTATGACTCGAAGCAGTCTGCCAGCCGGATCGACTACTGCAACCCGCCCGATTGGGGCCGGGTGTATCTGGACGACAAGCCGGGGGCGGACTTTTACCGGAATCCCGGTAACAATGAGATGTTCTTCCCGCAGTACAGTTCGGGAAGCGGCGGGAATGGCACGCCGATGACGAACGTGCTGTTCTACTTGATCTCGACGATGAACTACTACAACCTGAATCCTCAAAATTCGGGCCTGCTGACCTCGCTGACCCCGCCTGCGGTGAATTACACCTACTAGGTTAGGGGTTGAGATATGGGGGGATGTATATCCCCCCATCCTCATTTAGGACGTGACTCCAAATGTCCGCCCTGTGGATTTTGGATATGAGTGGGATGCTAACTTTATATTCGTCGGCCAAGTCTTTCAGTTTCTCCCCTGAGGATCTTCTTCTTCTTATGTCTCTGACTTGGTTGTCTGTAAGTCTAGCCCTTGGATGTTTCATGCCGGGCTTACTGGCATGGGGCCATGGCATACCCACTCTGT
>Ga0070733_10000892_pt1 | contig 23007 bp, 25 predicted proteins | sample Coa_R1_9_FD_66450 | JGI IMG/M metagenome (GOLD analysis project Ga0070733, IMG submission 66450) | Surface soil microbial communities from Centralia Pennsylvania, which are recovering from an underground coalmine fire - Coalmine... | ecosystem: Environmental > Terrestrial > Soil > Unclassified ...
TGACAGGTAGGGCGATGCCACGTAGATCGGGCTCTTCATCAAGGTCGACCCGCTGAAGAACACCATCGCGCCTGGCTCGACCTTGTTGTCACGCACGAACTGGAGCTGCTGGGTGGTCGGGCCCCCGAGCTCACGCATGCGCATGACGTTGTTGGGGTCGATGCCCACTGCTCGTAGGAACGCAGCGATGCTGTACTGGGTGCCCTTCGACCGCAGAACGCTAGGCAGGTTCTTCAGGATGCGTCGCGTCAGGGCGTCCTGTACGTACTTCAGGGTGTTGATGTTGGTGGTGAAGTCGTCGATCTCAACATTCTCACCACGGACGTACTGGTCAATGTCCGCGTCCTGGAACAACGGCGGCATGTGGAAGCCGTAGTTCTGGATGAGGGTGTTGAGGAAGACGTTGGGCAACGTCTCGGGAGCGATCTCTGCGCCTGAGTCGTAGTCGACGGTCCTCAGGGTGCTGAAGGCGTCGACGAACAGCTTGATCTCATCGAAGAAGCGTGCGTAGATGTAGAGCAATGACACCAGGATCTGGGTGTTGCTCATGACGCCCTGGCCTGGGATGCCGTTGCCCCCGAAGGGCGTGTTGCCCGCGTCTTGGTCCTCGGTGGTGCCGTCCTGGTTGGCACCTTCCAGGAGGTAGTGCTGTGGGATCAGCTTGGTGATGAGGTTCGGGTTCTCCTGGTCAAACAGGCTGGCGCTCGCCAGCAAGTCCAGGTTCAGGGCCACGACGGGCGGGTACGCTGGGAACAGGATGGGAGACTGGTCAGGACGCTCGTTGGTGATCGGGTTCAGCGGGTCTTGGGTGGAGTCCTGGCGCAGGCCGAAGCTGAAGTTGGCGATCAACGAGTGCAACGAGTTGCCGCTGGAGTCTAGGACGATGCTGTTGACACCTGCTAGGCTTTGGGTCCCATCGAGCGATCCCGTGGGTTCGTTGAACCTGAAATAGAGGACCAGGTCGCTCGTCGCGTACAAGGCCTTTGATGCGTAGGCCGCCTGCTGTTGGGGCGTGCGGGCCGAGTGGAAGACACGGAACTCGTCGATCGTCCCGCTCAACGTCTGCACAGGGGTCACCAGCTGGTCGCCGTATGTGAATGGGATGCCGATGCCGATCAGGAAGTTGGTGTCATCGATGGGCATGTCACCGATGTTGACCTGGGTAACGCTCTCTGCGACCGGGATGGACAGGGCGAACGACTCCAAGAAATCGACGCCGCCGTTGCGGTTCAGTTCGAAGGCAACGTGGTTGAACTGGCCCTTGTTGAGGGTCAGTGGCACCGTCATGAAGCTGGAACCCGACGCCACGACGAACATGGCATCGACCGACCCGGTTGACAGCGATTGGGTCAGGTACAGGGTGAAGCCGTCGGTGCCCACGCCGCTGGACGCCGACACCATCTGGCAGATGACCTGCACGTCGTTCGGGAACGGTGGCAGGTAGATCTGCATCTCGATCGTCAGGCTGTTGCTACCCGTCGGGTTGAGGACCACCTGCCCAGTCGCATCGTTCTGGTTGGTGACCAGCTGTGGGAACAGAGCACCCACCTTGTTCTGCACCGCGATCCAGGTGCCTGGCGACTGACCGTTCTGGCTCGTCGACCCAGAGGACGGCACGATGCCCGAGATCGTAGCGCTGACGAACTGCAACTCACCGTGGAAGGTGGGGAAGTTGTCGAAGACCCACTTGTCGAAGCCCGTCAGGTTGTCAAAGAAGACCTCAGTCTCCAGACGGGTCCCGTCGAACGGGTACCCGTTGATGACTTGGTCGAAGGCGAGGTTGACTTTCGCCTCGGCCGACATGAAGAACGTGTGGTTCTCGAACTGTGACCAGTCGACATTGAGCTGCTGGGTCGACTTCAGCGCGTTGTAGGCGGGATCGTACTGGAACGAGGCGGACGACTGGATGTTCGTGTCCGCGAGCGCCTGTCCAGTCAGCACCAGAGGCCTGCTGCCTGTCATGGCCGCCCTTAGAAAGGACGGGATGTAGTGGTTGACTGAAACGGGCATCGGCGAGAGACCTGGCCTTACGTATCAGAAACTACTCCCAGGCGACCACTCTGAATGGGGATGATGCACCCCTGTAAAGCTGTTGAGTGTTGTCTGTAACGACCAGGATGTCGATGACGTAGGCGTGGCCCGGTGCCAGGTTGGACGTGTCGAGGGTGAAGAACATGTTCTGCGAGTCGTTCGACAGCCGCGTCGAGTTGTAAGTGAGGTCGAATGGGATGGCCACGAAGCCGCCGTCCAGATCACGGATCTGGTAGTGGACGTCACGGATGATGATTCCGGGCAGCTCGACGGGCAACCTGAGGGCGTTGGTCAGGTAGGGTTGCGTGTAGTCCCAGATGTTGACCCTCAGCTGCTCCTGGGTGTTGTTGGTGTACTCCTCCACCAGGTTGTAGATGCTGATGTTGAGGTGTGTGGTTCCTTGCTGTGTCGGGCCACGCACCGGTGGGTATGCCTTGATGGCGGTGCCCGACAGGAACGTCACTGTCCCGTCCAGGCTGCTCCAGACTGGGATGAAGGTGACGCTGCCCGACATCTGCCACTGTGGTAGCAAGTTCGGGTTCTGCGAAGGCAGGTTGACCGATGCCGAGTAGATACCCGTCTGTGGGTTGCTGCCGAAGAACAGCTGGCTCGCCAGGAAGGGACCTGCCACGTACTGGACCGGGCCCAACGTCTGGCTGACGATGTAGTTGCCGCTGAACAGGAAGGGCCCGTCAGGGGCGAAGGTACCCGTTAGCACGTACTCGTCGAAGACGCCGTCCAACGTGCCAGTGAAGAACGCAACGCCTGACAGCACGGGAGAGATCCCGTCAGGCAGGTAGAAGGTGCCGCTCGGCACGAAGGGCTCCAACGTGTTGTAGGTGCCCGTCAGCTGGCCCACCAGCTGGGAACCCGTCGTCGAGTTGAAGATGACGGTCGAGCTGAGGACGAAAGTGCCGCTGAACAGGTAGGGCAGCTCTTGGGGCGACGTGATCTCCGCGGGAGCGAAGGTACCGCTGAGGACGTAGGTGTCAGCGATCGGGAACCCCTGCAGGGTGCCCGTGAAGATGCCTGAGCCCGTCATGATGGGTGTCGTCAGGTCGACGCCGTTGTTCGGCCCGGGACGATAGTAGAAGTTGCCGCTGAGGACGCCGTATGGGACCGGGCTGACGTAGGTGCCCGTCATGCCGCCGACCAGCAACAGGTCGTTAGCAAAGCCCGCGCCGTTGATGCTGCTCGAGTAGAAGCCAGTGAAAGCGATATTGGAGCCCGAGACATTGCCCGGGATGACCAGGAAGGCGAAGTTGCCCGACTGGGCGTTGACCACGCTTGAGGTGACGTAGCTGAAGTTGCCCGTACCCGCGAACAGGACGTCGCTGGTCTGGCCGAACGTGAACGGGCCATGGGGAGCCAAACAGACGCTGCTCGAGATCACTCCTGGGGCGGCCTGGGGGAACTGTCCGTACAGCCTCAGGACCAGGCTGTTGCTTCCCGTCACCTGGGTGGACCCTGACATTAGGTTGCCCAGCAACGAGTTCCTGACGTAGTTGTAGAAGAAGAGGTAGCTCGGTGAGTCGAGGTAGAAGTTCTCAGTGTCGTCCTGGATGCTGTTGTCGAACCTGACGAACAGGCGAGGCCTCTTCTCAACGTTGTAGGCATGGCGAGAAGCGAACCGCTTGACGAAGTAGGAGTGTTGGTCGCCCTCGACGGTCGGGCTGAACGCGACTCGGAAGCCTGCGTCTGGCAGCAAGCCTGCCAGCGTGGCGCTGATGATCTGTGTGACGTCAACGTCTAGGTCCTCGGTGCCCTTGACGAAGGTCTGTTGGACGACGGTGCTGAAGCCGTTTGATCCTGTGAAGTAGTCGCAGGGCAACGGGTAGAAGCTCGAGCTGGTGCAACCCGCACCCAGCCAGCTGCCCGAGACCAGCGACGAGCTGAACCAGTTGCAGACGTCGTAGTCCGAGTAGTAGACGACGTCTTGGCCGTGGCCCTCATCGAACGAGGCTGACAGCGGAGCCACCTGGACGTTGAAGTTGTCGGGGCACGCCTGGCCACCGTTCACGTCGTACAGGTGCAAACGACACGAGAAACTGGCGTTGCCTGGGTCAACAAGGCCCTGGCTGATCAGGTCACGCAAGGGTTGCAGGTCGAACTGGATCAGCAGGCGTGACAGCTCGACATTGGGCACGCTGGAGCTGCCCACCAGTGTTGACGTGTAGCCGTAGAGTTTGAACAGGTCCAGCGAGCTGGCCTTGCCCACGTTGCCTGACACCTGGGCCACGCCGTTGACGACGCGGTTCTGGACGTAGGCATCTTTGACTGGGTAGAGGACCTTGAACATCAGATCGACGCCTTTCCAATGATGTCGACGTCGGGGTACCTGACCTCGAAGATGCCGCCCGCGGGCGGGAAGATGATGTTCTGCTTGGTGGACGAGTCGACGTCAAAGGTGACGTTGCTGTACTGCATGTTAGCAACAGTGCCCTGGACGTTGGTGAACTTCATGTTGTTGATCGACACCACGCCTGGGATACCAAAGATCGCGTTGCGGACGTTGTCGATGACGATGGGCTGGTCGATCTGGAAGTTTTGGACTGAGAAGAACGCCTGCAACGCAGTGATGATGTTCTGGATGACGATCGTCCTGTTCAGGCTCGGGTCGATCAGGACGTCGAAGGTGAACTGCAGGTCAACGATACGTGCATCGAGGACGTCGATGGCGTCGCTGATCATCCGGTACGGGTTGAGGTACTTGACCAGGTTCTGCTTCAGCGTGTCAGGCGAAGTGATGAGCTGGCCCAACGGGTTGCGGCTGACGATGTAGAGCAACGTGGCCAGCGGGTTGTTGGGGTTGCTGCGCACTGCTGCCCGGAAGACACGGCCGAAGTTGGCCGGGATCGTGTACACCCGTGCGAGCAGGTCCTCGCGCGTGACGATCCTTTCCTGGCTGTTTCGGACCGACGGGATCAGGTTCTTCAGGTCGTCTTGGGTGGGTGCATCCTCGCCGCCCGAAGCAGCAACCTTGTTGGTCAGCGTCAAGCTGGACTTCACCGCACCGGCGATGTTGGGTGTCGGGTTGCCCGGGAAGATCATGTTCAGAGCGCGGATGCCCTGGATCGAGTTGGCGATGACGTTGTGGCTGAGGCCACCACCGTAACGGTAGCTAATCTGGTACGTGGTGTTGGCCGCAGCGACGCCGAGGGTCGTCGTCTGGAGCAGCTGTTGTGGGTTGACGCTGATCCGGGAGAACGTCGTCGTGTACGGGAACGAGATGGCGAAGGATGACGGGTCGGGGATGACGTCGTCATCAAGGCTGTCGGCGTTGCCGCCGCCGAAGGTCATTGTCGTCCTACGTGACAGCAGGTCGGTGTCCGCGGTGAAGCGGTACGGTGCCGGGATGACCTTGATGGTTTGGGGCACCAGGTCGTTGTCCGCTGCAGTGTTGAGGACGTTCTGGTAGACGGTGTCGTCCGCCAGAGTGTCGACCTGGTAGTAGATGTTGCCCAGCAAGTCGACGGCGCTGATGATCTGGGTAACATTCGGGTTGGACAGCGTGATCTGGTTGAACGGGATAAACCCGGGCCCGATGATGATGCTCTCGGTGACCTCCTGTCCCGAGATGCACAGGCCCGTCATCGCCAGGATGTAGGTCTGCGGGATGCCATTGCTGCCCTTCTGCCCGATCTTCGCCATGCCGTTGGCGAGCACGGCCAGCTGGCCACCTGAGTTGGTCGCGGTGTAGTCCAGGTCCTCCAGGAGGGCGAAGATGGTACCGTTGTTGGCCAGGAACGTCGAGTTGGCCTTGATGATGGGTAGTCCGTCAGGGTTGGGACCCAAGACACCGTTGACGCTGGATGCGGGCACCTCAAGGTAGAAGGTGACAGGCACCAGCGCAGGGCTAGCACCCACGATGGGCACGCCCGCAGCGTCCAGCAAACGCTGGATGTTGACTGTCTCGACGGCGGTCGTCGGGTCGAGCTCACCGAACTGGTGGTCGAGATAGAACGACATGTTGTCGCCCACATATGCCGCCAGGTCGAGCAGCAAACCTCCCAAGCTGTTCTCAGAGAAGTCACGGATCCTGTCCGGGTAGTACAGCTTCGCGTACTCCAGCAGGTTGTTCCGCAGCGCGTCGAAATCCTTGGCGAGGTACTTTCGCTGCCGGACTGCTTTGAGATCATCACGTTGAAGCGTCATGACACCCGATAACTACCCTTCCGTCACATCGCGTACAGCGTGACCTTGATCTTCTTGTTCGACACGTTGAGGCTCGGGATGCTGTACGTGATCGTGATGGTGGCTTGTGCGATCCCTTTGGTTACCTTGCCGACCCTGTCAAAAGTCGACGAGAAGTCGATGAGGACAACGTACGGCATCCAACGTTGGATGGCACTCTTGATGGCACCCATCGCGCGGCTGTCGAAGTCGTCCTGAGATACTACATCGCTCAGGAGGGGTCGCAGGTTGGCACCGTAGTTGTAGAGGCCCAACCTCTCCCCCCAGTTCGTCTGGAGAAGGTTCCGCAGATTGTCAGCCATCTGCTGACCCATGTCAGTGTTCGTCTGCAACAGGTCGGTCGTGCCCAAGACGAGGGGCGTGACGATCCCAATGGGGGGCGGTGTCACCGAGATGTTGTTTGCCGGCGTGGTCTGCTGGGTCACACCAGAGCTCTTGAAAGCGTACGTCCCCATGTCAGGTAACTAGGCTCAGTGTCCCGGCGGGGCTGGCGCGATCAGACCGATACCCTGGCCCACCAGCGTCGTCAGCGTGCCACCCGAGCCCACCAGCATGCCCACCAGGTCGACGATGACCATCGACACGACTTCCTTGAGGTAGATCAACAGCGAGGCGATCAGGAGCTTGGGCACGATCGGGATGAGGGGTGCCAGGAGCTCAAGCAACAGATCGAGCGCAATCTTGAAGACCGCACTGATGTCAAGGGTGATGAGCTTGAGGACCAGGCTGAGGTCGGGAGGGAGCAAGAGCTTGATGAGCAGCTTGAACGGGAGCTCGATCAGGCCGATGATCAGGTTGGGCAGCGCGATCGCCGCCTTCAAGGCCAGGTCGGGCGGGATGCCGAAGCTGGGCAGCGTCAACGTGGGGATCATGGGCAGCATCGGCAACGCCAGCGCGATGTTCAGGGTCGCCAGCTTGATCAGCAGCTTCGGAAGCAACGGAAGGCCGAGCGCAAGGCCCAGATCAGGCAACGAGAGTGGGAAGCCCTTGACGTTCAACGCGGGCAACGACGCATCAAAGAACGGGAACAGGGGTGTGTTTCCGTTCAGGTCCAAAGCTACCGCAGTCGTGTCCAGGATGCCGTCTGGGAAGATGGTGTTCCAGATCGGGCACTTGACTGGGTCAACGAGCTGCGTCGCCATCAGCGTAGCGACTGGATCAGGGTTGAACCAGAACAACGGTTCAACTGCCAGTGTCGTCACGTTGAAGATGTCGGGTCCGGGGATGGGAGGTAGCCCGGTGATCAGGTTGGCAAAGAGCTGTGTGCCGGGTGAACAGAGCTTGGCTTTGCCATTGGCGTTGCCACCTGCCAACAGCGCTAGAACGTCCGCTACATAGGCAGCTCGTGCTGCAGGGGTCAGCTTTCCCTTGTCCAGGTAGCCAATGCCTGTTAGGATGGGTCCGTACGGGTCAGCGGGCATCTTGGTCTCACTTCAACAGGACTTTGGTGGCAAAGGTACCGTTCAATCCCATCAAGCCACCCTGAGCACCGCCCATGGTGTCAACGATGGGGCTAGGTGGCGGGATGGGTCCCAACATGCCAGGGGTTGGTCCAACCATGCTGCACAGGGGTGCCAGCGCTGCATCATCGCCACCCAGGCGTACCACGCCCAAGGCGCCCGGTGTGAACACGATGTCACCATTCGTCCTGATGATGATGCTCGCGCACTGGTCCTTGGTCACTGAAGCGCCGCCTGTTGCCGGGTCCTTGATGTTCCCGTTGTTGTCGGTCTGTGCATCACCGCCCACCGCGTCAGGCCCAACAACCATGATGACAACGTCTTGTCGGGCCACAATCCTGACCTTGTCCGTCTTGACGACAATGGCACCCGATCCATCGCTGTCAGAGACGGGCTTTGATGTCGTCAACGCCTCGATGGCAGTGTTGAGCTGGAAGTTGGTATCGACCTTGGTCTTCTGAGCGATCAGAACGCGTGTCCTGTCGTTGACCAAGTCAACGTCACCCTCAGCGGGAGCCAGGTTCTGCTTGTCCTTGCCCAACTCCTTGTTGTTGAGCTTGTTCTGGACGGGTTTGCCCGCCGTGGCGTCGGTCTGCCCGCGGCCAGCGACAAGGTCGATCGCCCCGGCACCCCCCGCGACGTCCTTGGTCACGGGTTTGGGAGTGACGCCTGTGTTCGGATCGGTCGCTGAGGTGTCAGCGTAGGCACCCGTCCTGTCGGTGCCCAAGACGATGAGGGTGTTGTTGCTGCCCTCGAAAGCAGTGTCCTGCGGGCGCTTGCGATAGCGGGGCACGCTCTCGTACTGGGCCAACGTCCCAGCTTCGCTCTTGGTGAGGATGTCTGTGTAGCCTGCATCGGCGTCCATGGTGCCCAGGCCCAACGGGTCCTGCGGGATGGTCGATGTCTCAGCCATCGTGTATGGATCGTTTGAAGTCATGTCGGTGGTCTGGCCACCGTTGTGGAACTCGTACTTGGGGCTCGCTGTCCCTTCAAAGACGTCGCTGAGACCAGGCAAGAATGAAGGATCGAGCGCACGGTCTGCGTGGGTGTAGTTGACATCCTCAACGTAATCGGGCTGGACGATTTTCCAGAGCCAGTACCCGATCTCATTGACCTTAGCACCTGGGTTCTCGAACATAGCCCAGACGTGCTCGCCCGGCTTCGCTGGCATCGAGATGCTGGGCGGGCAAAACGGGTACAGCAACATCACTTTCTCGCTGGCACCACCATTGGCCTGGCCCATCACCCGGCGAGCAATGATGCTGTTGCGCGGAGCCACAGTGGCGACCTGGATGTTGGCGACGCCCAGGGTGTGCTCCCAGTACGACAGCTTGACGTTGTCGATGGTCGTCGGGTCGCTGATCACGTCCAGAACGACAAAGCGAAGAAACGACGGGTGCTGTGGATCGGGCGTCCTATACGCAGCCCGTTCTTTAAGCACATCATCGCCACGGCCTTCGGCGATGTGTTGAGCTACGTTCCTGACGTCGAACCTGTTACCGGGCACGTGATGACCTCGTTGGTTCTACGTAACCCAAGGGGCCCGTTCAACCCCCTCTTTTGATCTGGTTGAACAGCTCCTCGGGGTTGAGCTGTTCGTCTTTCTTCTTGGCGTCAGCGATGAGCTCGGCCAGCTTCACCAGCTGGTCGTTTGCCCTCTGCATGCGCTCGATGTAGGTTGCGATGGACTTGCCGTGCACCGCGTGCTCCGAGCTCGACTCCTTCGTCATCTTCACCAGTTTGGTGAACATGACGTAGCTGTTCTGACGGTCAGCGATCGCGTTCTCGTAGATCTCTTTCCACAAGCGACGCATCTTGTCATCGATCGAGTCAATGTCCTCGAGGATGTCACCGAAGTCCCGGATCTTCTCCTCGACGGACCTCTCCGTCATCTCGACGATGCCCTCGAGCGGGCTCTTCTCTGCTTCGTCTGCCATGGGTCCTCAGAACAACCGGAACCGCGGGTCGATCTTCATCCGGCGGTAGTGCTTCTTGATGCTCTGCATGGTGGTCGTCAGCTGTTTTGGGCTGAGGCCCGAGAGCTCCCGCATGTAGAGAAGTATGGCGCTCTTGTTCAGCAGGTCAATGTCATCGATGTTCTCGAAGATGGTGATGATGCTGTTGATGCATGCCAGCTCGTTCTCAGTCTTGACCTTGCTGCGGATCTCGTACAGCATGCCCACCACGGCCTTGGCGCTGCTCTCCTTCTCCAGGAGGACGTCCTGGCTGGGGATCGTGGCATGGTCCTCGACGATGCGTTGCTCGTTCACCGACAACGCCTCAGGGTCGTCCAGGCTGACGCTTCTGCGGATCCTCTGGCTCTTCTGCTTGGTGCGGATGATGAGCCAGTTCTTGGCGACGACGTTGAAGTACGAGAAGGCGTTGGTCCCGCGGTTGCCGTCGAACTTGCCGATGGTCTCGAACAGGAAGTTGACGCAGTCGTTTTTCAGGTCGTCGTAGGTGTCATGGAGGCTGGTGAACTTATGGATGTTGATGAGGTTCTCGACCAGCTTCTCGAAGGCGGGCATGATGCCCTTGACGTAGAGCGTGTCACGTTCCTTTTTGGCCTCGGCCTTCTGGTACGCAACGATGGCTGCCTGGGTGTTCTGGTTGAAGTACATCCGGGCCTGCTTCGCAGCCTTGGCTGCGGCTGCCTTCTCCTCAGGTGTCAGCTCAACGAGCTCGACCGCGGGCTTCTCCGGATCAGGCATCGGGGGCAACGGTGCGACGGCACCCTTCTTCTCCTTCACCCGCTTCTCAGGCTTGGGAGCCTTCACAGGCTTCTCCTTCTTGGCCTTGGGGACCTTGGGGACCTTGGGGACCTTGGGGACCTTGACGGGTTTCTGCTCCTTCACTGCGACTGCTGCTGATGCCTTCATGTCTCTTCGACTTTCTCGGTCTCTTCGCCACCGTAGGTGACGACCAGGCTGGCGACCTTCAGCACCGCGTTGCGAGCACGCTTCATGTCACTGACAACGTCTTGGATGATGGGCTCATCGCTGAGGACCGGGATCTCAGCGTGGTGAGCCAAACGTGCGTAGCACGTGTCCAGCAAGTCCAAACTGTCATCGATCTGATCGACCAGCGCTTCACGCTGGTCGTTCAACACCATGTTCTGCTTGACGACGCGGACGTTGAGCCAGATCGAAGCGATCAACAACAGCGTCGCAAAGATGGCCCACGCCAACAGCATCAGAAGTACTCCCTCAGAGCTTCATCATAGCGCCGGTTGACAGCTTCCAGGCTGTACTGCTCCAGGATGATGGGCTTCAGCTCGTCAGCCCACTGCTTCGGTGTCTGGTGGCTGGCGCGGAACTTGGTGACCCGCTTCTTGAAGTCCTCTTCGCTCGGGTTGGCCCACCGGGCCCCAGGCATGAAGATCTTGTTGTCGATGCGCGACGGGTGCACATCGGCCAGCTGGTAGTAGATACTGATGAACTTGCCGTGCTTCAGGAAGTCGAGGTGGCCCGACCACCCAGTCGCGATGATGGGCAGCCCACTCGCAGCAGCCTCCAGGATCGGCAGCCCATAGCCCTCGCCCCGGGTCAGGGCGACCATGGCCTTAATCTTTGGGTGTCGGTAGAGCGACGTGGCCTCAGCATCGGTCATGTCGCCGTGTAGCAGGTAGACCTTGGGTGTTTTGCCACCCTTGCGTGTCTCGTTGGCGACCTGTGACAAGAGCCCCTTCGTCATGCCCCGGTCGATCTTGCTGTTGCGGCCCGCGTTGGTCTTCAGGACGATGCCCACATCCGGGTCATCCTTGAAGGCCTCGCTCAGCCACTTGATGGTATAGAAGATGTTCTTGCGGTCGTTCTCCGGGTTGTTGCCCGTCAGCTGGCCGAACACCAGGAAGTTGAACGGTGTCTCGAAGTCGACGACCTGCGGGAGATCGGGCTCACGGATGACGTCGGGGTAGGCTTCCGGGATGACGTAGATGGGCCTGTTGACGGCACCAGAATTGGTGAGGCACGACTTGGTATGCTGGCTGGGGACGACGACAGCCGTCATCTTGTTGCAGGCCTCGGGCCAGGACGGGTGGCACTTGTCGGTCTCGACGCCTGCGGTGATGCCGATGTTGACGGGCGCCAGCGACGGGTCCCACTCGTTGGGCAGTTGGAGTTGGACAGTGATGTCAGCCTTAGTGTCGGGCTTGACGCTGCGCTTCATGATCTCATCGACCAGGCCACCATGAGCAGTCTTGTCGAGCAGCCAGGGCGTCTCGCCCCAGGGCAGCGTCGAGAACTTGACGTCGACATTGGGCTTGGACAGCAACCAACGCGCCACCTGACGGGCGTGGACGCCGTAGCCCGATTGGGTCAGCGAAGGACCTCGTAGCAGGACGGTCTTCATCAGAGCTCCACCTTCTCCCAACGAGGGTGCTTCTTGCCGTGCCAGTCGGTGACCAGCTGCGACAACGTGGTGTCCCAGTCCTTGATCAACCGGCCCATGTCGTAGTCCTTCAGCGCGTGCTCCCGGGCTCGGGCACCGAGCTTGAGCCGCTCGTCCTCGCCCATCTCATACATCTGCGTGATGGCATCACGTAGCGTCTCGTGTGAGATGAAGTCCTCGTAGATGTACGGCACCATCTGGTTGCCCACCAGTGTCCTGACCTCTGGGTCCAGGCCGATGCCGTATTGCTCGCCCGTCTCGCTATCCTCGACCTGGCGCGTCAGGCCGCCTGTCTTCAGGACGATGATCGGCTTGCCAGCCATCATCATCTCCAACGTCGGCAGGCCGAAGCCCTCGTTGCAGGAACGGTTGACGACGGTGTCGCTGACGTTGTAGAGGGCGTTCATCTGCTCGAAACCGATGCGTTCCTTCGAGAAGACGATGTGATCACGCAAGTGGAACATGTCGATGACGTGGTGGAGGTTGGGTCCCTCGGGGTCCATCGGGTCGGTGTGCAGGACGAGCGAAGCCTTGCGATGACCGTGCTTCTTCTCCATCTCGTCCAGGAACATCTTGAACGACAGGATGATGTCGCTGGGCATCTTGCGACGGGCGTTACGTGACACGTAGAGGACGACGAAATGATCGACCCGGTCCTTGCCCAGGATCAGGCTTTTCAGGCGTGTCCGTTCAGCTTCTGGCAACGGGTGGAAGAGCTCCTTGGGAACCGCGTGCGGGATGTAGTTCGTCTTGTCGGGGAACCTCTCGTGCACCATCTGGTACGTGGGCCAGTTGATGCAGTTGATCAGATCCGTCGATTCGTAGAGGACGCGGTTGAACTCGGGCCAGGGTGGGTTGTCCCACAGGTGGTTGTACGCGATCGGGCAGATCTGGTGGATCTCGTCTTCCATCTCCCAGACCCAGATGAAGAACCGTGGGTCGGTGAAGAGCAGCAACACGTCGGGTCGTTCGATCGCCAGCGTCATCCGCAGCAGGTTCTTGTCACCGAAACCGTTGGTCGGCTTGACGACAAAGTCGTCGTTGACCTTGATGGTGTCGTACTTGTCGTGCTTCACCGCGCCGCCGAAACACCTGAAGCTCCACTTGCCCGTCTGGATGAGTCCCTGGATCAGGTACCGGGACTGCACTCCGACGCCGCTGGTGGAGAGCGGGTGATCGCTCAGCATCAGGACTTTCTTTTTGTCCGCCATCGTGGTTACATCCTATCCACTATCTGGCGTTCTGTAACACTCACCTTTGCCCGGTCAGGTGCAATGAGGGGTGTTGTAGAAGTCGCAGAACGTGCAAGAGTTGCGATTCTTGATCGCGATTCCCTTCTTCACGCTGGTCACCATGCTGTTGATGACCTTCAACGACTTCCCGGTCGTGATCTCTCCGACAGACGTCGTGATCAGCTCACAGTGCTTGCCCGGTTTGGCAGTCCGCTTCAGCAACGCGAAGCCGCAACGCACGTCCTTCGGATCGGTGCCAGTCTTGGTCGACCAGAAGTTCTTGTAGAGGACCAGCTGGGCGCGGACGAGCTCGTCGCTCTTCTTCCACGTCGACCAGCCCCACGACGTTGTCTTCCAGTCGAGCAACCAGAACAGCTTCTTCCCACGGGGACCAGGCGCACGGATGATGGCGTCGATGTAGCCCTTGAAGGCATGGTTGTGACCCTCAAGGTCGAGGCCTTCGTACAGGGCGTGTTCAGCGTCGATGTACTCCCAACCCGGGAACTGCTGGTCAAGCCAGGCAGGAACGTCAGCCAGGATGCTGATGCCCTGCTTGCCGAACTCCTGGAACTGCTTGACAGTGTACGCCTTGGGGTCCTTGGGAGTGTGTTCTGCCCAGAGTTCCTTGAGCTTGGTTAGGAAGACCTTGCGATCCATCACCTTGGTCTTCAGGTAGTGCTCGCACGCAGCGTGGATCGCCGTCCCGAAGTCCATGTGGATCCCGGGGATGTCTTCCCCCACTTTCATGATGTACTTCAGCTTGTGACGGTAGGAACACTCGAACCAGTCACGCATCTCGCTGAAGCTGACGTGGGGCTTGCCCGTCGGGAGCTTCTCGTACTTCGCTTGCAGAGCTTCTTGCTCTGGCGTTAGAGCATCACGGGGCATTGCACAGATCGTACCGCAAACCGGCACGAATGTTCAGATCTTGGCGCCTCCGGTGGGGATCGGACCCACGTGAGCTCGGATTGAAAGCCGGCTGCCTGGCCTCTAGGCTACGGAAGCGTTTGGAGGGCCCGACGGGATTTGAACCCGCGCAGTCACCAGGTTGAAATCTGGCCGCTCTGCCACTGAGCTACGGACCCGCAAGATCAAGTATCACGTTCTAGGAGCGCTGCCTGGCGTTCTGTCTCCCGACGCACCAGGTCCCTCAGGACGTCTGCCCGGGCCCAGTGCTTGGCCGGGGTCAGCTGCAACATGCGATCGAACAGTGGGAAGTACTTCTCCCGGGTCTCAGCGATCTGCTTGGTCCGGAACTCCTTGGACGTGCCTGGCAGCGTCCTGAGGTTGTCGAGCCTGTCGCACCCCTTGACGACGTAGGGCCACCAGAAGGTGCACGTGTTGAACCTGTCGAGGTAGCCCTCTTTGGGCAGCTTGCTGAGCACCTTCGTCGTTGACGCAACCCTGGCACCGAAGCAGTGCTCGATGATGGGCGGTGTCACGTCTCGAGTGTCCTCCGGGCAGTCGTGCAGGAGGGCAGCGATGATGAGCCCGGGCTCGATGAGCTTGACCTCGTCGATGAGGACAAGCGCGACCCGACGCGGGTGCTCGAAGTAGCGCACGTTCTTGCCATCTGGCCCGAGCTCTTTTCGAGCCTGTGACCTGTGCCCGTACTTCGCCAGAGTGTAGGCGAGCTCGATGTCAAGCAGCTCACTCGGGGCAAGCAACGGCTCCAACCTGGCGAAGAAGCTCGCTCGGTTCTCGATCACCGCTTCTTGCTCCTGTGCTGCAGCAGCTTGCTGTGTCCCAACGTTCGGAACGCAACGAAAGCGAGCCACAGCACCAGGCCCGAGGCGACCATGATGAGGAAGCAGGCACCGACGCCTGCGAGCACCGTGATCATCCGATCCTCGTCCCACAGGGCACGCTCGGGCAGGTCGCCAGCGTGACCAGGCCCGTCTCCGGGTTCTTGCCCGCCAAGAGCATGGCGTTGCTGGTGACCTCGGCCATCTCGCGGGGAGGCAGGTTGACGACGACCAGGACGCCCTGGCCGACGATGGCGTCAGCGTCGTACGACTTGGCGATGCCCGCCATGACGGTACGGGTGCCGCACTCCTCGCCGCAGTAGACCTGCAGCTTCAGGAGCTTGCTGCTCTTGGGCACCCGCTCGGATGCCACGATCTGGCCCACCCGGATGTCGACACGGTCGAAGTCGGTGATGCTGATGAGAGTGTTGTCGTCCATGGTCTGCTCCTAGCTCAATTCTCTAAGCGAAAGGGGCAGCCCCTTGCACAGCTCAGCGGTCTTGGGGTGAGGCTCGATGGCGATCGCGGTGATGGCACCACCCACGTCGGGCTCCCGGAACGCCGACCAGCGAAGGCCGGCGTCCTGGGCAGACGTGATGAGGCGCATCAGCTCGACCTCGTTTTCGACCGAGAGCCAGGCCAGGTAGTTCGAGTTCTTGAACCACTCTGAGGCACGCTCGGGGTGGTCGAATGCGAACTGGATGGCTGCGTGCTGGGACTGCACGCCCTGGTACCCGGGGGCGATGTCCTTACGTGTCACCACGTAGAGCTTGTCCCCCATCTTGATGGTGGCCATGGCAACCCTCAGCTGGCCTTTTCGAGGGCGGCCTGAGGGCTCTCGAGCACCCACACGGGCCTCATGGGGTTGGTCTTGTCCCACCTTCCGACCTTTCCCTCGAGCAGGCCCGTGACCGTCTCGAGGTCGTACTTGATGTACCCCCTTTTCGGGTCCCACCCGTTGTGGACCGTCATGATGTCGAGGACGACTTGCGGGTTGAGCTTGTTGTTTTGTGCGCATTTCTCGATCTGGTGGTACGGTACTCCGCGAAGCAGCCCGTATGCAACCAGGTGTGCTCGGCAGTGAACGCCCAGGGCCCGCTTCTGGTTCCAGAGGCGGTTCTTGCGGTCCTTCTCGGACTTGGTGATGCGCGACGAGATGGTGCTACCCGACGCTTGGAAGCCTCGGATCTTTGCCTTCAGCACCTGAAGGCCAATCGGATATGACATGGAAACCTCTACTCAAAAACACTTGACATACTCAACGATGAACTCGGAGACGTGTCAGTGGAGGAGGTCCACGCGCTTCATGCGCCTTGCATTCAGAGGAAGCCGTTCACGACAATACTGTAGGCATCACTTGGGCCGTTGTACAGGGGCGATGCTGTAGTGCACCGCTCCACGCTTGTCGACGTACCTCAGACGCTTCTTGAGCTTGTGCCAGGTCCAGAGCTGGATGACAGGGCCCGGGCGCGAGCTGTCGAAGATGAGGTAGCCCTTGCTGGAGTGATGTAGGCAGGCGACCCAATGCCCCCACTTCTCAACGCTGAGGATCAGGGGCAGGCCCTTCCTGAGCAGGCGCTCGATCTGGCGCTTGGCTTCTGAGGCGCTCTCGACGTCGATGGTTCGATAGTGACCGCCCACAAGGCGCGTGCCACGTTCCATCTTCCGCTCATCGGTGCCGCCACCGCGGGTCGACTTGCACATCTTGGCCAAGTCGTATGGGTCGACATCGAGCCCCCACTTCAGGAAGCAGTGCCTCAAAGCCCAGGGCCCGCAGGCCCACTTGTTGCGTTGTGGGTAGACCTCAGAACCCGCGACGAGGGCTGGCTTGGCCACGGTCCCGCGACCGACGTTCTTGTACGCATCGCGGATGAAGCGTGCCATTCACTTGTTCCACGGGACCGTCCTGGCGTCTTTGGTGTCGAAGTCATAGACGTAGACATCGACATCAACAAGAGCCCGCTCGATGATGGGCTCGATCTCACTCCACTTGCCTCCCGCCAGGCCGCAGCCGATGCGGGGCATGTGGACGCTGGCACCGCCGATGTGATCGACGAACTTCTTGACCTGTTGCAAGCAGGCCTCAAGAGCGCCGTAACGGATCGGTTGGGTACCGTCATCCTTGGGCAACACGCCGTGCTGAGCGACCATGTTGGCGACGTAGGTCATCTCGTCGAAATCAGGTGGGCTGCCCTTGTAGTCGACAGGGACGAACATCACCTCGTTGAGTTGCAGGGGCACGCCGATAGTGAGGTCGCTCTCGCCCGGGACGAGCAGCATGTCAGCGCCCTCCTGGTACCAGCGACGGTACATCAGCTCGGGGTCCTTCCACTTCTTCGACAGCGACAGGACGAAGCCTCGGCCCCAACCACCGATGTCATTGCAGACGTGGGCGATGATCTTGTTGCCTGGCGTCTTCGGGTCTGTTGCATCACCCTGGACGTAGTTGATCATGGTTTCTCCGGGAAGTTGTCTTGAACGTACTGTGCGAATGTGGCGTTGTTCAGGGCGTGGGGCCTGCGGCTCGACACCAGGTCAACGGCTTCCTTGCCCGAGCAACCAGTCAACATGCACACCGCCATTGCGCTGACGATCCCGCTCCTGTTCTGGCCTGCCATGCAGGTGACCAAGACGTTGCGTCCTGACTTGACGTGGTCCACGACGAGCTCAGCGGCCAGGCGCCAAACGTCGATGAACTGCATCATGCGATGCGGACGAGCATCGTCATCGCCCGGGGCCTTGATGACGACGAGGCCGGGGTACGCCGTGTCATCCTGCCACTGTTTGGCGCAGAGGACCAGGACGTCTACCCCGGCCTGTTTCAGGCCGTCTCCCGGGGGCGGCATTCCGCCCTGGTAGAGGTGATCTAGGATCTTGTGGGCCTGATAGGACACCCTTATACTGTACTCCGTCAGACGGCCGTGCGGGCCCTCACTTCCGCCAACGTGGTGTGATAGGTGATGTCACCCACGTCGTAGTAGGTCACCATGACGCTGTCGGGGTGGTGATCGATGCCATCTGAGAGCGCCACGGTGCGGTAACCGTCGGGGGTCATGATGAGATCGAGACGACCTTCCTTCGATCGCTTGCCACGGTCAGTGACAGGCGACTTGGACACCTTCCGGCCCTTGCCGCCGACGATGGCGTAGCACAACTTGAAAGCGTGCTTCTGGGTGTCGCGGTTGAAGTCCATCAGGAGCCCGCCACCAGACCCGAAGGCCAGGTTCGACGCGCTCCAGCCGTGCCCGGTGATTGCTCCGAGGATCGTCTTCATGCTGCGTCGGTTGATGCCGTCGCCCCAGATCATGCGGAAGTACGCCGGCAAAACCTTGTAGCCCTTCTTGTTGACGGTGATCTCACCCTCGGGCAGGCACTCTTCGAAGATCTGGAAGAGCTTCAGCAGTGTCTCGACGGGCTCACCGCTGTCAGGCCTGACGACCAGCGTGCCGCCGCTGCCCTTGACCAGCAAGCGGATGTCGTCGCTGCACACCATCCGGGCAAACCGGAAGATGTCCCAGCTGTCGCCGACGCAAGCCGAGAGCTTTGGGATGCCCGGGGGCAGCTGTCGTTCGACGAGGGTCTTGGTCACCCAGCGGATGACCGTCTCCTTCTCATGCTCCTCGCCGAAGATGGTCATCGTCGAGTGCTCTGTCGCCGGGATGCTGAAGCCCGACATCTTCTCGTCGTAGTAGTGGTTGGCCATGGCGATGCCGGCCTGGGTGTCGCTGCCCAAGAAGCCTGTGGCCAGGTGGGCCGCGCCACCGATCATCGCTTGCTCACGGCAGGTGACGCCGCGGCTGCCGAAGTCGTGGTGCTTGAAGACGATCTCCTCGGGAGTGTCGCTGGTCAGGTCGAGGTAGTGCTTCCAGACCTTCTTGACCTCTCGCGAGCCGATGACGACCGCGCTGGGGTACCAGAGGCGGGACAGCTCGGTCTCGAGCCAGTTGGTGACCCAGGCGATCTTGGCGTCCCGGGGTGACCGCACCACGATGATGACGTTGCTGATCGGGACGATGAGGCCCTCCGGGATGGCCCGGATGGTGACGGGGATGCACCCGTAGACGTCCTTCATGTACTGCCATCCCTCGCGGTTGAAGGGCTCACCGTGTTCCAGGGCAAACTTGGCCATGCGGTCGATCGCCTCGTCGGTGAGCGGCTCGGCCAGGTACCGGTGGATGAAGTACTGGAGCGCGAACAGGGTGCACTCGGTGAACTCACCTCCGCGCGACTCGAAGTAGCTCTCCATGTACTCCATGTCGTCGGGGTACAGGAGGAAGTGTGACAGCTTGTAGCTGTCGGTGTCGATGATGTTGTCCAGTTCGAGGATTGCCTTGCGTCGGTATACGGTTCTCATGATCACTCTCCGTGATGTGGTGCCTCGCGGGCCTCTCTGGCTCGATCGAAGCGTGTTGGTTCAGTGCCTGTCGGCGTAGTCGAAATCGTTCTCCCCACCTCCGTCGTAGCTGTCGCCCTCGACCGGGTGGGCGCCCGAGGGGTTGGTGTACCAGGTGCCGCGGCTGCCCTCGTTGACCCTTCGTCGGCCGCGCTTGTCGCAGCCACACATGAGGACCGGGCCGTCGCCGCAGCGACCGTCGTAGTAAGCAGAGGCTCCGCAGTTGGAGCAAACGTAAGTGGACATGTAAGCACCTCTCCTTTCAGAGGTTCGAGATCTTGAAGTTCTTTCCCCGCGACCGGAAGCAGTCGATGATGTGCCAGTGGTCACTGAAGAACTTGTCACGGTTGTCATCGACGTCCAGGATCGACATCCACCAGGCCTTGTCAGCGTCGTCCTCGCCCTTCACCTCGGGCAGCGGCCCGGGAGGCAGGTTGAGGCAGAAGGCATGGGTGACGACCCGCCCCCGCAGGTCCCGCAGCGGGTGGTCGAACTGGTCGTGGTCAACGATCATCTCAGCCAGCTCGTTGCGGGGGATCTTGATGGCCGTTTCCTCTTTGAGCTCTCTGATGCAGCTCTTCTCAAGGGTCTCTTCCACGTTGAGGTAGCCCCCAGGAAGCGCAACCAGGCCCTTCCCGTACTTGCCACCGCGGCGGACAACAAGGATGTGACCGCTGCACACTGCAACAGCGTCGACTGTGATGAAGTGGGGTGGGAAGCGCTTCGGTTCGAGCTTCGGGCCCCGGTTCTTCTCCTGTTCCTCCCAGATGAAGTGCTGCTCATCGTGGAGGCGCATGAACTCGGCGGTGTCCATCCATGTCTTGATGCGGTCGTAGACTGGCGTGGGCAGGAAGTTCTTGATGCCGAGCTTGTCCTGCGTGAACATCAAGTCACGGACATGGGTCGCGTCCATGTCGCTCTGGATGCCCGTCTCCAGGTAGGGTCCCCACTGCGGGAACAGCTTCAGGTAGAAGCTGGAGGCGTCTTTCTTGTGGCCGATCAGCTTGATGCTCTTGCTATTGCCAGTGTGGGCCTTGATCGCCTTCTGGACCCCGCCGACCCAGCGGAGGTTGTTGTAGTAGAAGTCCTCGAGGTAGGCGAACCTGACGCGTTTCCGCTCGTCGGCGTCGAGGCACTCGAGGATCATCTCGGCTCGCTCGGGGCCTGACCAGGGGTTGCGGGTGTCAGGGGCTTGGTTGCAGCTGCCCAGGCCGATCACCAACGTCTGCGCTTCTTTAAGCGCGAAACGCACCGTGTCCAGGTGCGCTGTGTGGAATGGTTGAAACCGTCCGATGAAAACGCCAAACTCGTACATGACACTCTCCGTGTTGAGTACCAGCGACCCCTCTCTGGAGTCATTGCTGGCGACGGTGGGTTCCCGTCTTGACTAGTACGTATCACGTCCTGTGAGGATGTTTCACTAGATGACGCTCTTCATCCAGCTCTCGACAGGCACCAGTTTCCCTTCCGAGAATTGGGTCTCGGGCTTGGACACCATCTCGAACATGAACGTCCTGAGGTCACCGTCGACTTTGGACGAATATGCTGCCTTCTGCTCGGGCGTGTAGGTCGCCTGACGGACGTGGTGCCTGCGGTTGCACAGGTCGAAGTCAGCGTAGTGGATGTGAAGGTTGTAGAGGCGCTTGTTCTCGCCCTGCTCATCACCCATCCCGCACAAGCGGCTGCCACCCAGGTCGTGCCAGCCTCGTCCCCACAGCGGGGGCACGCTCCACAGGAAGGCGTTGTCGTACTGGTTGCAGCGGATGGCGAACTGGCGCTGAGAAAGGAGGGTGCCCTTCGAGGGGTCGTACGGCAGCTCGTGCGGGCCCTGGACGATGTTGATGCCCGTCAGGAACCTGTAGGGTTCACGGCTCCTGATGAAGTCGAGCAGGTACGTCTGCAGGTTGCAATTGTGGACGGGACCTGGGACGAGGATGTCATCCGGGCTCTCGGCGAACAGGACACACTCGTACCGCTCCAGGAGCTGGGCGATGATGACCTTGACGTACTTGTCGTTCTTGCCCACCGTGATGGTGCCGCGCGGAACTGCGTGGAAGTTGACGCCAACAGCGTGGCACTGTCCCTCGGTGTTGTCAGTCGAGCCGTCGCTGTGGACGTAAAGGTCCTGAGGTTCAAAGAAACGGGTGTAGTACTCCAACCAGAAGGGCATGAAGATGCCCTCGTTCTTCACCATCGCCAGTGCACAGGCCGGGCGCTTCATAGCTCAAAGTCAGCGTAGATACACCCGGTCAAATCGACTCGTAGCTTCACAGGTACGTCGATGGTCGTGCCATCTTCCTTGTCAACGGAAACTTTGCAGTGTGGCTTGCCGTCGTTCAACGTCATGTGGAACGCTGCAGCACCGGGCAGGTCCTGCAAGAACTCGGGTGACATGGCAATCGTGTATTTCACTTCTTCTTCTTGCTGACTGCCCGCCCCTGCATGTGCTCCCAGTCACGGTCCATGGGCGGGCGGACCTCGAGGTTCTTGGCCCAGACGCCGTTCAGCACCTTTGGGTCGATGCCCAGCTTCTTGGCGACGTAGACCAGGGCGTTGAGGTCCTTCGGGAAGCAGTGGCCCCCAAAGCCCCTGACGTGCCTGCCATCGTGGGTGGGAACGGGTCCCGGGACAGCCCAGTGGCTGTTGCCCAATCGCTTGTCGAGCTTGGCATACTCAACGACCTTGTCGTAGTCCACGTTCAGGCCAGCGGTGTCCAACGCCTCGGTGATCTGAGCGATCTCGTTAGCAAAGGCGACCTTCGTCGCCAGGAAGCAGTTGATGGTGTACTTCACCATCTCAGCCGTGGTCGATGACGTCTTGACGATGGGCACCCCTGGGAACCCGGTCTGGAACACCAGCTTGACGGTGTTGATCCAGGGCCTGGGACCGCCCAGGATGATGCGGTCTTGGGCACGCATGTCGTTGAGAGCGTTGGCCTCAGTCAGGAACTCTGGGTTGAAGACGATGTGGAGGCCGGTGCCCTTGTACTTCTCGTTCCAGCGTTCGCACGACCCGGGCGGCACCGTCGACTTGATGACTGCAACGCTCTCGATGAGACCCGTCTTGACTGCAGTGGCCAGCTCGTCCAGGACACCCTCGACGATCGACAGGTCTGCTTCGCCGTCCTCGAACATGGGAGTGGGTAGGCAGACAAAGTAGACGCCGCTGAATGTCTTGCCCAGCTTCTGCATGGCTTCGACCAGGTCATTGACAGACTCGGCCTTGCCCGATTTGCCTGGAGCGAGGTAGTTCAGGTGCTTGGCACCTGGCGCCATCTTGCCCAGCTTGTCGTAGGTGTAGACGTCGAACCCACGTTCGGCGAACACCGTTGTCAGCGAGCCGCCGACGAACCCTTGCCCGATGACTGCGATGCTCTTCATGCGCCTCTCAGATGATGTTCATGTCGAGGATCTTGACCTCACCGATGAGGCGTTTGCCGTCCCTGACCGCGACGAGCCTGATGGTATCTGTCAACTCGGTGTCAGTCCGCACCGTCCAGCGGTTGGACAGGGTCCCATCGTTGTATGCAGTGTCATCATGGTAGTTCGGCTTGTACAGCACCG
>Ga0070733_10000893_pt1 | contig 22989 bp, 17 predicted proteins | sample Coa_R1_9_FD_66450 | JGI IMG/M metagenome (GOLD analysis project Ga0070733, IMG submission 66450) | Surface soil microbial communities from Centralia Pennsylvania, which are recovering from an underground coalmine fire - Coalmine... | ecosystem: Environmental > Terrestrial > Soil > Unclassified ...
AGAAAATGGGCAGCAGCTTCATGAATTCACTCCGGAGGCGAGAAAGCCTCCGTCAACCACGATACACTGCCCGGTGATGAAGCTGGCGCCGTCAGAGGCGAGCAGCACGGCCGCGCCTGTAACCTCCTCGGGCTTGCCGAAGCGATGCATGGGGGTGCGCAGAAGCAGCTCCTGGCCCCGCGGCGTCCCCTCGACAATGTGCCGAGTCATCTCGGTCGGAAAGATGCCGGGTGCAATGGCGTTGACCATAATGGCGTCGCGGGCCCATTCGACGGCCAAGCCTCGAGTCAGCGACAGCAGCGCGCTTTTGGAGGCGCAATAGGCGGCGACTTCATGGAATCCCAAATAAGAACCAAGAGACGCGATGTTGATGATGCGGCCGTGTCCGCTCGCCTTCAGTGGTTCATAGAATGCCTGACAGGCCCGCAAGGCGCCGTTCAGATTCGTGTCCATCACGCCGGCCCATTGCTCCTCGGTGACTTCGATGGTCGGCTTGCGGAAGGTGAATCCGGCGGCGTTGACCAGAATATCGACGCGGCCGAAATTGCCGAGCACTGCGTCGCGAAAAACATCGATGGAGCCGCGATGGGCAACATTCGCTGTATGGGCCAGAGTGCGGCGGCCGAGGGCCTCGATTTCGCGGCAGGCACTCTCGACGCCGTCTCTTCTACGCCCCGTGGGGACGACGTCCGCGCCATGCTCGGCTAGCGCAATTGCAATGGCCCGGCCGATGCCGGAAGTCGCTCCGATGACTACGGCCACACGGCCCGATAGATCGAAAAGGTCGGGCATATTCAGAACGGAATCGAAGGCGCGCGATCATCCTTGGGATCGGCCCAGCGATCATTGGGGACGATCGGAGTCCAGCCCGGACGCGCGGGATCTTGGTCGTAGGGATAGCTGCCGAGGCGCTTATACAGCTCGCTGTATTCGCGTAATTTTTCGCGATTGAGCTTGACGCCGAGACCAGGGCCTTTCGGAACTGAAATGGTCCCGCCTTCGTACTTCATCAAGCCGCCTTCGATAATGTCGCCGGTTAAGTGATGATAGTGCGCGTCAGCCGCGAAGGAAAGATTGGGCAGCACTGCGCCCAGATGCAGCATGGTCGCAAGCTGAATGCCGAGTTCGCCCGAGGAATGCACCGCGACGCCGAGCTGGAACGTTTCGCAAACGGCCGCGGCTTTGAGGCACGGGCGGATGCCTCCCCAGAAAGTGGTGTCGAGAAGAATCACATCCACGGCCGTATTGAGAGCATTTGCCGCGAGCTGTTCGAAGTTCACCACTACGGTATTGGTGGCCAAAGGAATGCGCACCATCTCGCGAGTACGGCGCATTCCGTTCATGCCGAAAACCGGGTCTTCGAAATAATCGTTGCGCAGGCCTTCGATCGCTTGGCCGAAGCGGATCGCTTGCTCGGTCGACCAGACAGCGTTGGGGTCGAAGCGCAGTGAGTCTTGAGGGAATGCAGCCGCCAATGCCCGATAAGCCTCCAGCTCGTAATCCGGATGAAAGACGCCGCCCTTGAGCTTGTGCGTGGTGAAGCCGAAGCGGCGTTTCATGGCTCGGGTGGTCTCGATCAGTTGCTCGATCGTGCGCACTTCGCCAACGCGGGTACTCGGGTTGGGATAGCGAAAGAAGCAGTAGGTCGCGAAGGGAACGCGATCACGCAAGCGGCCACCTAGTATGTCGCTCACCGGCACGCCCCAGGCTTGGCCCAGGATATCAAGACACGCGAATTCCAGGGCCGCCAGCACCTGCGTGCGATTGTTGTAGAGCGACGCCGTAGGGTTGGCGATTAGGAAGCGCATCTCCTCAAGACGAGCCGGATCGTGGCCTACCAAATACGCCTTCATTGCGCGGAACACCGCTTCGGCAGACTCGCCACCGCCGCCCATCTCGCCCAGTCCGATCAAGCCGGTATCGGTCTCGACCTCGACGATCGTGCGCACGAATCGGCCCCAGTGACAACCGTTGGCGTGGCGGAGCGGGGCTTCGAGGGGCACCGTGACGGTGGTGGCCCGGATGTCCCGGATTTGCATGATTGCTCCAATCGTACAACAATGTACATCGGAGCCTAAATGAGCGCGAAATCCATGATGCTGATTGGCGCCATTGCAACGCCGCTGGTCATGGGGCAGTGGCTGCACTATCCCACGGCGGGACTTCCCCGCACAAAAGATGGCAAACCCAACCTTTCCGCGCCGGCGCCGCGCACTGCGGATGGCAAGCCCGACCTCTCCGGAATGTGGGACGTGCTGCACAATCGGCCCTGCCCCGCGGAAGGTTGTCCGGACATGCTCATTCCGGAAGAATTCATCGACATTGGTTTCAGTCTCAAAGGCGGTTTACCGTATCAGCCATGGGCGGCCGCAATCGCTAAACAGCGAACCGAGGATCAAAGGAAGGATGATCCCAATTCGCAGTGCTTGCCTGTGGGAATTGTGCGAATGTACACGACGCCGCTCTACCGCAAGATCGTCCAGACTCCCGGACTGGTGGTTATCCTTAATGAGCGCAACGCGGCCTACCGGCAGATCTTCACGGATGCCCGCCCTCTTCCCGTCGACCCGCAGCCATCCTGGAACGGTTATTCTTCGGGCAAATGGGAGGGCGACACTCTGGTCGTGCAGAGCATCGGTTTTAGAGACGGATTGTGGCTGGATGGCAACGGCAGCCCGCTAACTGAGTCCGGCAAAATCACAGAGCGTATCCGCCGCGTGAATTACGGAGAGCTTGAAATTGAGATCACCGTCGACGATCCCAAGGCTTACACCAAGCCCTGGACCGTTAAGCTGACTCAGATCTTAACGCCGGACACGGATTTGCTGGATTACTATTGTTCGGAGAACGAAAAGGACGTTCCGCATTTGGTAGGGAAGTAATCTACCTTAAAACATGGCCTCACGACAGTCTCTCGTCATCCTTGTTGCAGGTTCAATGATCGCGTTGGCGCAGACCCCCGCCCACAAGAATCCCGATCTGCCGGCGGAGCAGCGCGCGGCGGACATCGTGTCGCGCATGACTCTGGACGAAAAGGTTTTGCAGATGCAGGACGGATTTCAAGGCCGGGGCCAGCCGGGTTCGCCGGCGATTCCACGCCTGGACATTCCCCCGTACGACTTTTGGAATGAGGCACTGCACGGTGTTGCTCGCGCGGGCGAGGCGACGGTGTTTCCGCAGGCCATCGGCCTGGCTGCGAGTTGGGACACGGACATGATGCATCGCGTGGCCGACACGATCTCTACCGAGGCTCGCGCCAAATATAACCAGGCCATGCGCGATAACGATCACAGCCGTTATCACGGACTGACGTTTTGGTCGCCGAACATCAATATCTTTCGCGATCCTCGCTGGGGCCGCGGGCAGGAAACCTACGGCGAAGACCCGTTTCTCACCAGTCGCATGGCGGTCGCCTTCATCAAGGGCATGCAGGGTGACGATCCGCATTACTTAAAGGTGGTGGCAACCGCCAAGCATTTCGCGGTGCACAGCGGACCCGAATCCACGCGGCACACGGTGGACGTCAAGGTCAGCACTCGCGATTTGGAGGAAACGTATCTGCCGGCGTTCAAAGCTGCGGTAACAGAGGCCAAGGTCGACTCCGTCATGTGCGCCTATAACAGCATCGATGGCGCGCCCGCTTGCGCGAATTCGGATCTGTTGCAGAACTATCTCCGCGGCAAATGGGGCTTTCAGGGTTATGTCGTGAGCGACTGTGGAGCGATCACCGACATCTTCCGCGGCCATGCTTACAAACCGAATGCGGCCTCGGCCGCGGCAGTGGCGGTGAAGACGGGCACCGATTTCGCATGCGACAGCCAGTACAGCGCCCTGGTGGATGCGGTCAAGGCCGGCCAGATTACCGAAGCCGAAGTGGACAAGTCCCTTGAGCGGTTATTTGTCGCGCGCTTCAAGCTGGGCATGTTCGACCCGCCGGAGCGCGTGCCTTTTTCTAAAATCCCCTACTCTGAGGTCGATTCGGCGGACCACCGCAAGCTGGCGCTCGAAGCTGCGCGCAAGTCGATTGTGCTGCTGAAGAACGAAAACCAGACCCTGCCGGTGAAGGCGTCGGTGAAGAAGATTGCCGTGATCGGGCCGTCGGCCGACGACGTGGATGCGGCCCGGGGCAACTACAACGGATTTTCGATGAAAGAGGTCACGCCGCTGGAAGGGATCGTGAAACAATTCGCTGGAAAGGCCGAGGTTCACTATGCGCTGGGCGCGACGTATACCGATCAATCCATGGCGATGGTGCCTGCAGATGCGTTGCAGGGGATCATGGCTGAGTACTTCGACAATCCCGATCTTCAAGGCCAACCCAAGCTGCGTCGTGCGGAGGCGCGACCTTATTATCAGCCTGGAGCTGTCGATCCGGCGGTCGCCGCGGCGATCCCTCCGCGCGGGTTTTCGGTGCGCTGGACGGGCGCGTTGAAGGCTCCGGTGACGGGCATCTTCTTGATCCGCAGCGGCGGAGCGATGCGCGTATTTCTGGACGATAAAGAATTGCCTCCTCCGTCGCCCGCCGGACGAGTTCCGGAGCAGAACGCGCAATTGGAAACGGGCCACGCCTACAAACTACGCGTCGAATATCGAGCGCCGATGGCGGGCGCAGCGGTTCGGCTCCAGTGGATTCCGCCGGCAGCGCCCCTGCTCGCCGAAGCCGTCGACGCCGTGAAGAACGCGGATCTCGCCGTCGCCTTCGTGGGCCTGAATCCGAACCTGGAAGGCGAGGAGATGAACGTCAGGATCCCTGGCTTCTCCGGCGGGGATCGCACCGATCTCAACATCCCCGCGCAGCAGGAGAAATTGATCGAAGCTGCCATCGCCACCGGCAAACCCCTCGTCGTGGTGCTCACCAGCGGCAGCGCTCTTGCAGCCAACTATGCAGCCGAGCACGCCGCGGCGCTGCTCGAATCCTGGTACAACGGCGAGGAAGCGGGCACGGCGATCGCGGAGACACTGGCGGGCGTGAATAATCCCGGCGGGCGTTTGCCGGTGACCTTTTATAAGAGCGTCGACCAGTTGCCTAAGTTCGAGGATTACGCGATGAAGGGGCGGACGTATCGATATTTCACCGGAGATGCTCTATATGGATTCGGTTTCGGCTTGAGTTATTCGAAGTTCCAGTATTCGGGTTTGCGCACGCAGCGCAACGCGACGGGCGCGAAGGTGAGCGTTCGCGTGAAGAACGATTCTACTCGCGATGGCGACGAAGTGGTGCAGCTATACGTCAGCGGAGCCGGCGGCGCCGACGATCCCATTCGCAACCTGCGCGGCTTTAAGCGCATTCATCTTCGAGCCGGCGAAACCCGCGACGTCGAGTTCACGCTGGGTTCGGCCGACGTTCCGAAAGACAAGATCAAGATCAGCGTTGGCGGCGGGCAGCCTGTGGGACAGGTCGCACACCTCGATGGAACGCTATAGTAGCAGCCAATGATGCTCCGACAGATCATTGCGGCGTTATTCCTCGCAGCGCCGGCCTTTGCCCAGCCGTGCGCCGGCCTCAAGTCGCTCAAGCTTCCCGAGACCACCATCACTCTAGCGGAGGCCTACGCGGCGGGAACTTTCGCGCCTGCCACCTCTGCGGACGCGAAGGGCAAGCAGGCACCCGCGTCCTACAAGGATCTCCCGGCGTTTTGCCGCGTGACCGCGACCATTAAACCCACCAGCGATTCGGAAATCCAGATCGAAGTGTGGATGCCGGAGATGAACTGGAACGGCAAGCTGGAAGGCAACGGCAACGGAGGCTGGACCGGATCCATCAACCCCGCGACGCTTGCGGTAGGACTGCGGCGAAAATATGCGACCGCCATGACCGACACGGGTCACCAGGGCGGTAGCGGAAGCTTCGCGCTGGGGCATCCCGAGAAACTGATCGACTTCGGGTACCGCTCCACGCATGAGATGACCGTGAAGGCCAAGGCCATCATCGCGGCCTATTATGGGCGGCCACCGGATCTCTCGTATTTCACCGGATGCTCGGCCGGCGGCAAGCAGGGGCTCACTGAGGCGCAACTGTTCCCCGGTGATTACAACGGCATCATCTCTGGCGCTCCCGGCAACAACTGGACGCACATGATGGCGCAGATCGTGTGGGTCGCTCAGGCGGTGCACAAAGACGAAGCCAGCTTCATCCCTCCCGCCAAGCTTCCCGCGCTTCACGAAGCAGCGTTGGCCGCGTGCGACGCTCGCGATGGCGTGAAGGATGGCGTGATCGAAGATCCCACCAAGTGCAAATTCGATCCCAAGGTAATCCAGTGCAAGGGCTCTGACGGGCCGTCCTGCTTGACCGCTGCGCAAGTCGAAGCCGCCCGCAAGATTTATTCCGCGGTCCGGAATCCGCGTACCAAGCAGGAGATCTACCCTGGATTCGAGCCTGGAAGCGAATCGGGTTGGGCGCAGTTCGTCGCGGGCCCCACGCCCACGGCGTTCGCCACGGACTTGTTCAAATATGTGGTGTTCAAGAATCCGGACTGGGATTATAAGACGCTCAACTTCGATAGCGACATCGCCCTGGCGGATAGGATCGACAACGGAACCAATAACGCCACCGATCCCAACTTGAAGAGCTATTTCGAGCGCGGCGGGAAGCTTCTGCAATACCATGGATGGAACGATCAGTTGATTGCGCCGCTGAATAGCGTGAACTATTATCAGAGCGTTGAGAAGTTGATGGACGGCGGCGGTAAGACCGCCAAAAGCGGTTCGGGCAGCATCCGAGCGTCGTATCGACTCTTTATGGAGCCGGGCATGAGCCACTGCCAGGGCGGCGACGGACCCAGCAACTTTGATATGCTCAGCGCCTTGGAGCAGTGGGTGGAACAGGGCAATGCGCCGGACCGGATCGTGGCCTATCGCATACGGGACGGCAAGTCAGACCAGAGCCGTCCGCTTTGCCCGTATCCTCAGGTCGCTGTTTATAACGGAAAGGGGAGTACAGATGATGATCAGAACTTCACGTGTAAAGTTCGCTAGCACGGGGGCGGTGATCGCCGTTGCCCTGGCGCTCGCATCCACTGCCGCGGCCGCGGCTTCGTGCGAGAGCTTGAGCTCGCTCAAGTTGCAGGACACCACCATCACGGCCGCGGAAGCCGTTGCGGCGGGAGCTTTCGCGCCGCCAGCACCTGCCGCCGGAGGCCGGGGCGGCAAGGGCAAAGGCGGGAACCCGTACGCCAATTTGCCGGCATTCTGCCGCGTCGCCGCGACCATCAAACCCTCCACTGATTCCGATATCAAGATCGAAATCTGGCTGCCCGCCACCGGCTGGAACAACAAATTTGAAGCCGATGGAAACGGAGCCTGGACCGGCTCGATCGCGCAGAACACCCTGGCAGCAGGTGTCGAGCTCGGCTATGCCACGTCCATGACTGACACCGGCCATGAAGGCGGCAGCGCTAGCTTCGCTCTGGGTCATATCGAAAAGCAGATCGACTTCGGATATCGCGCGGTGCATGAGCTGGCGATGAAGAGCAAAGCGATCATCACAGCTTACTACGGCCAGGGGCCAAAGTATTCGTATTGGAACGGCTGCTCGGCCGGAGGCAAGCAGGGCTTAAAGGAAGCGCAGATGTTCCCCGGCGACTTCGACGGCATCATCGCGGGCACTCCAGTGAGCGATTGGGTCGGCCGCGCGCTCGGAGCGGTGTGGATGGGCCAGGCCACGCACGAGACCGAAGGCAGTGCGATTCCGGCCGCGAAATACGCCGCCATTCACAAAGCCGCCCTCGACGCTTGCGACGCACTTGACGGCGTGAAGGATGACGTGATCGACAGCCCGGACACATGCAAATTCGATCCGGTGGTCATGCAGTGCAAGGGCGCGGATTCGAACGATTGCCTGACCGCCGCACAAGTGGCGACGGCGCGGAAGGTCTATTCCGGCGTAATCAACCCACGCACCAAGGAACAGGTTTTCCCCGGTCTCATGCCCGGCAGCGAACTAGGATGGGGCACGCAGGTTGGCCCGATGCCGTTCGGGCCTGGAGTCGATGAGTTCAAATTCGTTGTCTTCAAGAACCCGGATTGGGACTACAAGACGTTTAACTTTGATTCCGACGTTGCCGCGGCGGTCAAGGCCGACAACAATATGATGAACGCCATGGACGCGAATCTGAAACCGTACTTCGACCGCGGCGGCAAGATCCTGCAATATCACGGCTGGGCGGATCAGCAAATGTCGCCGGGCAACAGCCCGAAGTATTACAAAATGGTTCTGGAAAAGCTCGGCGGCGCAAGCAAGGTGATGGATAACTATCGCCTCTTCATGGTGCCCGGAATGGGGCATTGCGCTGGCGGCGAAAACGCTACGGATACGTTCGACAAGCGCGCGATTCTGGAACAGTGGGTGGAGCAAAAGAAGGCGCCCGAGCAGATCATCGCCTCGCACGTGACCAACGGGGCAGCGACGCGCACGCGGCCTTTGTGCCCTTACCCTCAAGTCGCGGTCTACAAAGGAACCGGGAGCACCGACGATGCCGCGAATTTCTCGTGTAAAGCGAAGTAGTCTCTTCTTCGCTGCGATCACGCTCGCCGCCGCGACGCCGGCAGCCTCAGCGTCATGCGAGTTCACGCGGTTCGCGCTTTCCAGCATCAACGGGATGACAACCTCGGCAGAGGCGGTCGCCGCCGGCGCGTTCCAGCAACCCGGAGGCCGAGGCGGGAAGGGCGCCAACGCTTACGCCAACCTACCAGCATTCTGCCGCGTGTCGGCCGCCCTCTCGTCCGGCCGAGATTCCGAAATTAAGATCGAGGTGTGGTTACCGCTCGCGAACTGGAACGGCAGCCTCGAATCCGTCGGCAACGGGGCATGGGCTGGCACGATTGGCTACGCTGCCATGGCGACAGCGGTCGCCGCTGGATACGCCGCGGCGAGTACGGACACCGGCCATTCCGGCGGCAGCGTCATGTTCGTCGTCGGACATCCGGAAAAGCTTGCCGATTTCGCCTATCGAGCCGTACACGAAATGACGGTCGCCGCCAAGGCGATCACTGCGGACTATTACGGGCAAGCGCCCAAGCATTCGTATTTCAACGGCTGCTCTACCGGCGGACGCCAGGCGCTTGCCGAGGCGCAGAGATTCCCCGGCGATTACGACGGCATCATCGCCGGCGACGCCGATGTCTCCGCCACTCGCGTCCACGCAGCGCAGCTGTTCATCGGACAAGCCGCTCATACAGACGACGCCAGCTACATTCCTCCGGCGAATTACGCCGCGCTACACAAAGCCGCGCTCGACGCCTGCGATGCACTGGACGGCGTTAAGGATGGAGTGATCGAAGATCCTACGCGCTGCAAATTCGATCCGGGCGCGATCGCCTGCACGGGCGCTTCCTCGCTCTCGTGTTTAACTCCCGCGCAAGTGGAGACGGCTCGTAAGACGTACGCCGGGGCTCACGCCGGCAAGTCCGCGCTTTGGGGTCTCGAGCCGGGCAGCGAGTCCGGCTGGGCCTCTCTTTCCGGCCCTCAGCCGCTGGGGATCGCGCTGGACACATATCAATATCTGGTCTTCAACGATCTCAAGTGGGACTACCACACGCTCAACCCCGCCAAGGACGTCCCTGCCGCCGACAAGGCCATCGGCCCGCTCATGAATTCCGACGATCCCAACCTCAAGCCGTTCTTCTCCCACGGCGGAAAGTTGATGATGTATCACGGCTGGGCCGATCCTGGTATCCCGCCCATGTTCAGCGTTGAGTATTTCAAGAACGTGGTTGAGAAGGACGGCGGCGCGAAAAAGGCGGCGAGTGACATTCGCCTGTTCATGGTCCCCGGCATGGGCCACTGCGCCGGCGGCGACGGCCCCAACACCTTCAACTCCATGGCCGCGCTGTCAGACTGGGTCGAGCATGGAAAGGCGCCGGATCAAATCGTCGCCTCGCACGCGACGCGCGGGCAAGTTGACCGCACCCGTCCTCTCTGCCCATATCCGCAGACCGCCGTGTACAAAGGTTCCGGCAGCACCGACGACGCCGCGAGCTTCACCTGTAAAGCTCCGTAGGTGTCGGCGCCTTCCACGGCTGCCGCGCCGGGCGTTGATCGTGGTTCTTGCGCCCTGGTCGCGATCCTCGCGATGGTTCTGGTCTTCGGCTGGACCGCCGCCCGAATCCACTACGCCTTTGCCGGAAACTGGACCGCGATGTTCTTCACCGGCACGAATTTCCGGGTTCCGCCGGATCTCGATGCAGGGACGTACCGCTCTGAAGGCGCCGGCTACGATGGCCAGTTCTACCGATACCTCGCGCACGATCCAGGTCTTCAGAAGGGTTATTTCCGCTATGTGGACTCGCCGCAACTGCGCTTTCGGCGGATTCTGGTTCCGCTGGCCGCGTGGCTGCTGGCATTCGGCCACGACGCTTGGATCGACTCCGCCTTCATCGCGGTGGAGATGCTCTTTGTCGGATTGGGAGTCTACTGGTGCGCGCGTTTGCTCGCGCGTCGAGAACGCTCACCCCTGTGGGGACTGATCTTCGTCGTTGTCCCCGCCACGCTGGCTTCCTTTGACCGCATGCTGGTCGACGGGCCGTTGACCGCCTTGTTTGCCGGGTTTCTACTGTACTGCGAAGAGGAAAACTGGACGCGGGTCTGGGTGGTGGCGATGCTGGCGGCGCTCACGCGCGATACAGGATTACTGCTTGGCGCTGCGTTGGTGACGGATCGCTTGTGGCGCCGCGACTGGCTGCGAGCCGCGTGGTTTGCGTCGAGCGCTGTTCCAGCACTAGCGTGGTTCGCGTACTTGGCTGCGAGGTTACCTCGGGACGCCCCGGTAACCATCCTCGCGATTCCGGCTTTGGGGCTGCTTCGTCGTCTGTTTTGGCTCCGGCCATATCCGGACCCGCTGGGGCAACTGCTGCTGCGTGTCACCGATGTTCTGGCGGTCCTGAGTCTCGCCATCAGCATCCTCCTGGCCGCGCGATGGATCCTCGCTCCGCGATACATCATGAATCGCCGCATCGGACCTGTGACTCTGTGCATCGGTTTCTTCGCGGGCCTGGCGTTGGTGCTGGGCGCTCCCAGCCACATGCTGGACGCGTATGGCTTCGGGCGCCCGGTTTCACCGTTGCTGCTGTGGATTATGCTCGAGGCGATCTCCCGCAAAACGTGGGCGGCTCTCGCGCCGCCGCTTCTGGTCAGCCTCAGCGTCAGCCTCGCATTCGCCCGCCCGTTCGTCGACGTGGTGAAGGGCCTGTTCTCGGATTGAGGATCGACCTTACACTACAATTCGAGAGAGTGTTTAATAAGTCCTCCGCGACCTCCGGCCCGCGCCCCAGCCGAGGTTCCTGCGCGTTGGTAGCAATCCTGTCGATGGTTCTGGCTTTTGCCTGGACGGCCGCCCGCGGGGCGCTTGTCCCCGTACCGCCGGATATGGCTGCCGGGACGTACCGTTTTGAGAACACCGGCTACGATGGCCAATACTACCGTTACTTGGCGCACGATCCCAGTCTCCAAAAAGGCTACTCCCGCTATGTGGACTGGCCGCAAATGCGTTTTCGCCGGCTTCTGGTTCCGCTGGCGGCGTGGGTGTTGGCACTCGGGCAGAACTCTTGGATAGACCCCGCCTACATTGCAGTGGAGATGTTCTTCGTGGGGTTGGGCGTCTACTGGTGCTCGCGTTTACTGGCGCGACACGGACGCTCCCCGCTGTGGGGATTCCTGTTTGTGGCGGTTCCCGCCACGTTGGCTTCCTTCGACCGCATGCTGGTCGACGGGCCGCTGACAGCCCTGTTTGCCGGGTTTCTGCTGTACTGCGAAGAGGAGGACTGGACGCGAGTCTGGGTACTGGCGATGCTGGCGGCCCTGACGCGCGATACCGGACTGCTGCTCGGCGCTGCCTTGGTGACGGATCGTTTGTTGCACAGCGACTGGCGGCGAGCCATCTGGTACGCCTGTAGCGCCGCTCCAGCGGCCGTGTGGTATGCATACCTTGCCGCCCGTTTACCTCGTGACGGGCCGGTAGCGATCCTGGCAGCCCCGGCTTGGGGGCTCCTTCGGCGCCTGTTTTGGTTCCGCCCGTACTTCGATCCGCGAGTGCAACCCTTGATACGAGTCACCGATGTTCTGGCAGTGCTGGGTCCAAAGCCAAACGCCTCAGCCATGCGGATCGGCGTATCCAGCACTAACGCCAGGCATGCAAAGAAACCGAAACACAGGGTCACCGGTCCAAAATTACGATCGATAATCCATCGCACGGCCATCATGCTTGAGGCGGTCTTGCGTAAGCGATGGCAAGCGCTGACGCCACCGCTTCTCGTAAGCCTCAGCGTCAGCCTGGTGTTCGGCCGGCCGTTTCTCGATATCACGAAGGGACTGTTCTCGGGCTAACGCGCCTTCTCTAACCCAGCTCGTCACGCAAAATCGCCGTGAGCACCAGCGACACAATGCTTACAATCAGCGCGCCGAGAAAAGCCGCCATGAAGCCATCCACGTGGAAGCTCACATGGAACCAGTCCACGGCGATGGCCGAGGCCAGCCACAACGTCACCCCGTTAATCACCAGCGTGAACAATCCCAGCGTGAGAATGATCAACGGGCACGACAGCAACTTGAGAATCGGCCGTACGATGGCGTTGACCAATCCCAGGATGATGGCCATGACCGCGAATGCGGTCCAGGCGTCGTGACCCACGCGGATTCCGGGAACCAGTTCCGCGGCAGCGAAGAGTGAGAGGCTGGTGATGAGCCAGCGAAGCAGCAGATTCATTGTCCCCTCACTTGCGATAATACCCTGCGCGCGCTAATACCGACCATTCCTTCGGACGCAACGGCACGCCTGGGGCGAGGGATACGCGCAGCTTGCAATATGTTCCCGCCGTCTTCGGCTGCGCTGGCCGGTAGCCGATGGTGTAGCGCGAGCGAATCTGGTCGATCAGCTCCGCCAGCCGCTGGTCCACTGCTTGTTTGCCGCGAAGGTCGAATACTCGCCCGCCAGTCACCTCGGCGTATTTATGCACGTCTCCGGGCGGGTTCGATATTTCCGCTAGGCCCTCGAACGTCTTGGTCAGAGTGTAGTCCATGATCCATGCGGGACCCTTGAGCAGCAACGGCGACACCATGACCCCGGATTCATGCAGCATTCGGATGGCCTGGGCCTCCGTATGCAACTCCCCTTTGGGCACGCTCTTGCCGAGATGCGCTCGCATCCACTCCGTGGGCGCATCCGCCAGATTATCGGTGAGCCAGATGACGACTCGCCTGCTGGCGGGGTTCGACGACTTCCCTAACTGGAACGCGGCTTGATACGTGGCTTCGTTGAAGAACGCCGCTTCAAGGGACCCGCGCCCGGCGGCCTGAACGATCGCGGCCATGGTTTTCTGCCGGTCCGTGGTGAAGTCGCCCACCAGCTGCGCCGATGCGGCGTAGGTCATGACCGCGACCTCATCCTCGGGCTTCAAGTGCGCGAGCGCAGCCGCGGCGGACCCAGCGAGCCGACGAAGAACCGGCCGGACGGTGGCGGTGAGATCGAACAGCAGCACCACGGACAACGGCAATTCATCCCGGCTGAGAAACGCAATCTCCTGTGGGGCGCCGTCTTCAAAAACCTGGAAATCCTGCTCGCGGAGCGCCGGCGCAGCGATCTTGTTTTTGTTATGGATCACCTGGACGTCCACAACCACCATCTCCGCGGTGGCGGTAAAAACCGGTGGCGTGTCCTCCGCGCAAACGGCGGCCGCGAACCAAAAAACACACAGTCCAGCCAGCGCTCTCATCGGCGATCCTCGCGGTCTTCGTTAGGTCATCTAACTGACGCCAACACTGACGATCACGTTGCCGTGATCTGGGTTACCAAGGATCGCGCGCACGGCGGGAGCGTTGAGGAACGCTTCGCGCAATGGTTCCCCGGGCGGGAGGGAGTGTGCCAGATCCACCAGAATTCCGGCGGCTCGTGCGCGATGATGGGCCGCCGCCGCGCCATCACCGGTTCGGTGGTGCAGTTCAGAGGCGGTTGCGTGAACACGCCATTCCACGCCCGGCACGGGGCGGAGGTGCAGGATCGAAAAAGCCTGATTCAGGGAGGACCAACCCCGGTCCCAGTCCTGGCCGCGGATCGCGACGCAGGCATCCAGGTGGAACGCCGCCGCCTTTAGTGCGGGATCGGCAGTGGACCGCGCGGCTTCAAAGAACATGGCGGCCTCGCTGCCCGCCTCGGAGTCACGGCCCAGGGCGAGCAGGGCATGGCTCAGCCCCAGCCCTGCGAGCATGCGCCAATACCAATCGAAAAAGAAGCGCGGGCGGAGCTGGCGGGCGCAAACTCTCGAGAAAACCTCGACGGCGCGATCCGGTTCGCCGGAAGCGAAGGAAGCAAACCCCGAAGTCACCATGGCCATGGTGCGGACCTGTCCCGCGGGTTCTTCGGCATGAACCGCCAGGAGTTCCTCGGCGAGAGCGAGGGAGCCGCGCATGTCGCACGCCTGATATTTCAGCCACGCCAGCAGCGCCTTGAAGATTCCTCGCCAGGGAGCGGTGCCGTTTTTTTCCACCACGCTCTGGGCCGCGGCAATGACGCGCAGCAGTTCTCCCCACCGGCCCAGGTGCAGCAGCGCATGCGCGCGCGAGGAATGAGCGGAAAGATAGACCACCAGACTGTCCGCCGCGAGACCGCTCGAAATAGCGGCCTCGGTGGTGACGCATACGTCTTCGTACCTCCCCTGCACGCACTCGGCGTGGGCGTACAAAATCTCGTAGTAGGCCGGGACCTCATTGCTAAGAGTTCGGATGCGGTCGCGGGCGGCTTCGCAGATGCGGGCGTCCTCGGCCCGCCAGCCAGTGCCTACAATGCGCCAGCTTGCCGCCAGCATCTCGGCGCGCGCCTCCAGAAGCGGGTCACCATGCGCGCGGCTGACCTCCAGAGCGCGCTCGCAGACGGCAATGCAGCGGTCGGGATCGCGAAACGCAAGCACTCGCGCCAGGCGGGTGAGCGCGTCAACGTAGGCCGCCTTCAGGCCGGCTCGAGTGGCCAGCTCCGCGGCCTGCTGATCGACGTCGCCGGATTGCTCCATGTCTCCCAGCGCGTACAACGCGTTGCTAACACGTTCCAGGATCTGAATCTCCAGCCCGGCGCGCACATCCGCCGCGAGATACGGCAGCAGGTCGAGCGCTTGGCGCAGCACCAGGATGGACTCGGCATGGGCGTAACGCCGGGCAGCGTTGGCCGCTGCCAGAATGAGATAGTGGATCGCGCGAGCGTAATCGTGGCCGGCCTGGAAATGCGAGGCCAGTTCGGCCGCCAGCGAGGGATCGGCATCGGTCAGCAATCCTTCCATTCGCTCCGCAATCTGGAGATGGAACAGACTGCGCTTGGTGACCGACAATTGCCCGTACAGCGCCTCGCGGTAGAGAATGTGGCGGAATTCATACTGTGCCACGGGCCCATTCGCCGGTGCCGCCCCGCCCGGCAGTTCCTGCGCGCCGCTGCGCCGCAACACTTGCTGGCGCGACGCCAAGCCCTCGCACACCTCCTCCACCAAGCTTGTATTGGGGCCCGAATTGGGACTCTCGCCGGCGCCGTTCGTGACCAGTGCGCTCACCGCCCACGCCGAAAAACGCCGGCCTGCGACGCTTGCGGCCCGCAGCACCCGCTGCTCCAGGGGCGTCAGTTGCTCCACCTGCGCCTCCAGCATCTGCCGCAAGGTCTCGGGCACGCCCGGGTCCAAGCGGTCCATCCTTGCCGTCGCCATCCAGCGCCCGTTATCTTCCCGAATCAGCCCCTTTTCCAACAGTTGATCGGTGACCGCCACCATGAACAGGGGATTTCCGTCGGAACGCCGGTGAATCAGCGGAGCCAGCAGTTTTGACAGACCGCTGCCCGGGAATTTCACTGCAAGATATTGTTCCACCTCGCCTTCGGTTAGCCGCTCCAGCGTAATCTCATGGCACAAGCGGTGCACCAGAAGATCCTGTTTCAGCAGCCTCAAAGGACTCCCGGAAAGAATCACATCTACGGGCCGATAGGTGCCCAGCACCATGAACTTGGCGGCTCCGCGGCGCCGTCCCAGCGCAGAAATCAGATCCAGGGTCGAGATGTCCACCCATTGGAGATCTTCGAGGATCAGAACCACCGGCCGCTCCGCCGCCAGCTTTTCCACAGCCTCGCCAAATTCGCGCACCATGCGGTCGCGCGTGGCTCCCAGAATCTCTCTTTGGAGCTCCTCACGGCGCTCCGGTTTTACCGCGCCGGGAAATTGCGCCAGCCAAGTCGGGGCTTGACTGGCAAGCGCCTCGGTTACCGAGGAGGAATCCGGCCCGCGCATCCACTGTCCCAGCGCGTCCAGCACCGGATAGTAGGCTTCTTTGCCCCCGAAGCCCTCCATGCATTGGCCCCGCGAGACGCTCAACCCCGGTCTGGCCTCGCAGCCGGCTTGGAAGGCGTCCGCCAGGGTGGTTTTCCCGATGCCGGATTCGCCCGTAACAAATACAATCTGCCTGTTCCCGCGCAACGCGGAGTCGAGGTAACCGTTCAATTCCTCCAAAGCCCGCTCGCGGCCGACCAGCTTGCCCCCATCCTCCGCCGCTGACCGCGCCGCTGGAAAACTCCCTTCGCTTACAGGAGCGATGAACTGGTAGCCGCGCTTGGGAAAGGTGGCGATGAAGCGGGAGTTCTTGGGAGGATCCTCCAGCGCTCTCCGGATTTCCAAAATATACTTACGTAGAACCTCCGGCTGCACGTACACCTCGTGCCATAGATTCTCGAGGATCTCGTCCTGGCTAACCAGGCTTCCGGCGTGCTCCACCAGATACCGCAGAACCGAGAATGCCCTTGGAGCCAGCAAGATACGGACGTTATCCCGCCACAGGCACTGGTTGGCAGTGTCCAGCCGGAATGGGGGGAAGATCTTCATTTCGGCTCGCTACGGCCTACCCGCAATTATACAGTTACGGAAACTCAACGGAAATTCAACGCGCCGTTCACAGGTTTGCCGCATCCCGGCTGTATGCTTGGAACTTGAAAACACGATCCTAAACGACGAAGAGCGTAGATGATCGTCGGCGAGGAGTCGGACGGTTCCGCCAGGCAGAGAGGCGGAACTGCTCGGAGGAGCTCCTCGCCGGCCATATTGAGGAGGGGCCGGGTGTTTCTGAGTCAGTGCCCGGCCATTTGCGCGATGTGGGCTTTTAGTTCATCGGCGATACTCGCGCTAAAGGTTCCCCTGCGTTTCCACACGATTTTTCCTGCGCCATCGAAAAGCGCTACCACGGGAAGGTTATCCTCGTGAATTTCCAGGATTTTCTTCCACTCCTTGTAGTCCTTGGCGATGATCAGGCTCCGCCCCCGAAGAGCGGGGGGCGTGCCGACTCGCATGCTGACGCGAATCGGCCCCCGCGCAACTGACGCCACCGTCTCCAGATTCACCACCGACCACGCGTTGACGTTGTCGCCCGAGAGCGCCTCCAGCCATACGCCTACTTTATCGCTCGATCCCTGTCCAAATCCAAACACGCATGTGGCGAGGCTTCCGCGCAGGGCCGTCGGAAAGACGAGTTTCTTGCCGTCGAGGGTCTCCGCCGGAGTCACGGGCAGATTCTGAGCCACGACGCTCTGCGCCATGCACAGCGCCCCGTAGATCAGCGCCAACGGAGTGAGAGATGGGGTGGCTTTCCGGATCATACGTCTGCTTTTTCCGCGCGTGCTAGATGCAGCATGCCCCACGCCCACAACGTTTCAAAGACAGGGCCAAGGGTCTGGCCGTGCGGCGTCAGTTGATATCGCACCCGCAATGTTGGTTCGCGCAAGGCGAATCGAGTCACGACGCCGTCGGCTTCAAGCTGGCGCAGATGTTGCCGCAACACTTTGATCGTCACGCCAGGCATCGCCCTCCGAAGTTCCCCGAATCCAAGGCGGCTCTCGCCGAGGCGGCGGAGGATCATTGGCTTCCAGCGGCCCTCAATCACGCGGATCGCCGTGTCAACGGGACACCGCCCGCGTTCCACATAGCTTGCGCTTTCCTTGCCCATTTTCAGCACTCCCAGCGAACAGGGTACTTCAAAGTGCCTACTTGTGAAAAGGCGCGAACGGACGTACACTGTTTTCGCAATATGGCGCCTCCCCGCTTATTCCGCGTGATCCTTCCCGTGACAAGTATCGAGGCCGCAGCCATCTTCTACTCTGCCGTCCTGGAGCAACCGGGTGTCCGGATCTCTCCCGGACGGCATTATTTCGGGTGCGGTAGCGCCATCCTCGCGTGCTTTGATCCGCGGGCTGACGGCGACGCCTGGGACGCCAAGCCGAACCCGGACCATCTGTACTTTGCCGTAGACGATCTCGATGCATGTTGCCGGCGCGTGAGCGGGCGGCCGAATGGGTCCATCCTTCGGCCGATTGAGACGCAGCCCTGGGGCGAACGCAGTTTTTATTGCATGGACCCCTTTGGCAACAAACTTTGTTTCGTTGACGAGAGTACCGTATTCACGGGTGGCTTGATTTGACACGCGCGCATCCGCCGGTGGAAGGAGTGTTGGGGAACCTTCGAGCGTTGTGCCTTGCGTTACCCGAGACCAGCGAACGAGCGTCGTGGAAACATCCCAACTTTCTGGCTGGCAAGAAAACATTTGTAACATTCGAGCTGGTCCACGGGCGGCCCTCAATTGCGTTCAGGCTCGATCAAGCGGACATCGAAAGGCTGGCTCGCGATAAGCAGTTCTTCGTCACGCCGTACGGCCGCGGCCAGTGGATCAGCATTTGGGCCGATATTCCTTTCGATTGGAGCCTCGTGCGGGATTTTGTTATGCAGAGTTACCGCCTGGTCGCTCTTAAGCGCATGATCGCCACGCTGGAAGGCGCGACGCGAGAGCTATAGCGCACCCCGCCCTCTCACGCGTCCTTTCCATGCCGCCGAAGCAGTTCGTCGACCGCCGCGTAGCCCGACGGAAAATTCACGCCGTTGACCCGCGCTCCTGCACGGAGCAACGCCTCCACCGACTCCGGCGTGCGGCTGTCCGTCCAGTACGAATCCACGCACGCGCGTACTGCCAGCGCCAGAGGCGTACGCCCCTTCCCGTCCGCAACATCGACCGCCGCCCCGCGTTCGATCAGGAGCTTCACGGTCGCATGCCGCGCGCGCCAAGCCGCCACGTGCAGCGCCGTGCTGTCCTTCGCGACGTCCCAATATCCGTCGCCCTCCACGAACCGCGCCCGCGCATCCACGCCGAGATCGAGCAGGTTCCGGACGCCGTCCGTGTTTCCAACGCCGGCAAACTCCGCTAGCAGTTTGCCGCCCTGGGGCAGGAGTTCGCTCACAAGCTGGGATTCGCGAGCCACGATAACTCGAATGCGCTCGGCGTCGTTCCGGGCGCAAGCGGCTATCAAGCTCTCGACCCCGTGCAACTCGATGGGAATGCCTCGCCGTTCGAACAACTGCAGGAGGTCACGCCGTCCTCTTCGAGCGGCCATGGCGATCGCCGGCCTGCCATGCGTCGGGATGGTCGGGTCGGCCCCGTGATCCAGTGCAGCCTCGAAGATCTCGATCGCGTTATCCCGCTGCACCGCCTGATGGAATGGAGTGATCCGCCAGCGCGTCATCCGATTGGGATCAGCCCCATGCTCGAGCAACCACTTGACGCCGTCGTAATCGTGCCAGTCGTGTTTGCGGAGCAGCATGATCGCGAGGCTGTCAGGGGTGACTTTCCCGCTCTTCACCAGGATCTTCAAGGCGTCGTTATCGTAGCCCTCCGGACTGTGGTACGGCACCTCCTCATCATTAGGATCGGCTCCGCGTTCGAGCAGCAGCCGCGTCAGCTCCGGGTGGTGAGCGACTCCCGCCGCACCGTAGAGTGCGCTCTCGAACTCGGGCTCGGGTTGGTGATTCATCTCGTAAAACCCGGTGTTTGGACTGGCGCCGGCATCGAGCAGCGCCGTCGCTGCGCCCACGAAACCGGCCGATCGCGAGCGATCGAGTCGCAGATACTTGGAGAAGCAGAGGTGGGTGAGCGCGTCCCATTGCCGCGGGCCGCCCTTCGCCGTCGCGGCGCCCCCATCGAGCGCGAGAAACCGGCGCACCGCGGCATCGTCGCCGAGGATCGCCGCCGTATGGATGTCGCTGCTTGCGATCTCGGGATGCACGGCCACAATCGCTTCGGCCGGCTCCAGCGGTCCATGCCAGAGGCTCGCATCGATAAAGGCTTCGAGCGGAGTCATTTCTTTTTCCGCCCGGTCTTCACGCTCTTCTCCATTCGCAGTCTCCACGCGGTGCGCAGCGCCCCGGCCAGCACATCCTCGTTCGCCTTGGCCAGCCGGATATGGGTCGCTCCGTTCCTCCCCCATCCGCCCGCGACCGGCACGAAAACGTCGGGCTGCTCCGCCACGAACTCCGCCTGCTGTTCCGGCGTGAGCATCAGGTTGCCAAAGCCCTGCTTCTGCGAGGCCAGAGTCGCGAAAATCCTGCCCCCGACCCGGAAGTCGGGCGACCCCATGTGCGAGCCCTCTTCCGCGCCTTCCAGACTCAACGCAATCCGGCGAAAATCTGCGGCGTTCATCGCGCTCTCGCTTCAGGAGCGAGTATCCCATACAAATCAAGCTTCCGTTTTCGCCGGGTCCGGGTGCTCGTGTGCTAGCCTGGGCTAAAATGCGGCGCGCTCTTCAAATCGCGGTCAGCCTGATGGGGGTGGCGCTGCTCCTCGGGCCCTTCGATTGCTTCGCTGCCGGCGCAACCCGCAGCCGTGTTGCGGATTGCTGCCTGAAGGGGCACTGCGCTCCCTCCGCAAACTCCGACGCATGTTGCAAGAATTCCGTGCCTGACCGGGACCAGTCCGTGCTGTCGCCAGCGGCCGAGCATTCCTCTCCGCTGATCGCCATCGCGGCGGCCTACGTTCCTGCTCCGACTCCCGGCTCGACGTTCGGGTCGTTCGCCGGCCCCGCGCTACATCCCCCGCCTCGTATCGAGTTATCGACTCCCAGCTTGCCCCTGCTCGTCTAGCAGAGCCCTGCTCTCTAGAACCCCGCCCGGCGTGTGCCAGGTGTAAGGCCAATTCACGTAAGCAGGAGGCTTTTCCATGAGAAGATTCAATTTTTTGGCGATCGCCACGCTCGGCGGCGCCTTGGCGATGTTTATCACCCCTGCGCCTGTTTGCGCGCAGCAACCCGCTCCCGCCCCCACCGCAATGCCCGGGATGAACATGGGCGGACCATCTGGGATAATCAATGGGACAACCAACGACCTGTTCGTCATGTTGGGTTCCGATTTTGATCGTCCTGGCTTGCTCCCCAGATCGAACTACAACATCGGACTCGGCCACATGTTTGGCTTCCTCAAGAAAGACCCTTTCGGCGACGAGTTGACATTCGGGTACATGTACGAGAACAGCGCCACTCATGGCTTCTTTCACACCGCCTTCGGCGAACACACCGAATCCGTCGGGGTGATGAGAAACTTCCCGATCCCGGCCACAAAACTGGTGACTGGCTATACCTGGATTCAGACCGGGATCACCAGCTTCACTGGCAATGCCCGCCTGCAAAACCGGCTCGACAGCGGCGTGTCGCTGGGCGCGATGATTCACTTCAGTCGCCACAGCTCCGTCTGGCTTCAGGAAAGCTACGGCAAAGTCGTGACCGTGCCGTGGTTCACAACCTCAAGCGTCGGTTACACCTGGAGCTGGTGACGTTTTTCGCCGGCCCGGACGGTGGCCGGGACCCCGCGTACGTTGCGCGGGCCAGTATTGGATAATAGTTCCACGCCTATGGCTACGCGATCAAAACATGTTCTGCTGTTTTTGTCGGCCGCGATCTTGCTGATTGCCATCGTCATACCGACGCCGGCGCAGCGGCTCTTTCCCGGCGAAATCGAGATCCGCCAGGCGCTCGAACGGCTCAACACTCTGGGCAGCGTGATGATGATCGGCGCGCATCCGGATGACGACCGGGAAGTGGTGTTGGCGTACTTATCGCGCGGCCGGCACGTGCGCACTGCGTATCTCTCGCTGACGCGCGGCGAGGGCGGCCAGAACCTGATCGGGCCCGAGCAGGGCGATGAGCTGGGCATCATCCGCACCCAGGAACTGCTGGCCTCGCGGCGCATCGAAGGCAGCGAACAATACTTTACCCGAGCCATCGACTTCGGATTTTCGAAGACCGCCGACGAGAGCCTGCAAAAGTGGCAGCGCGATAAAGTCCTGGCCGACGTGGTGTGGAACATCCGCCGCTTCCGCCCGGACGTGATCATCGACGTCTTCACCGGCACGCCTCGCGATGGACATGGGCACCATCAGGTTTCCGGGATTCTGGGCCCGGAGGCATTCACCGCCGCGGCCGATCCTACCAAGTTTCCAGAGCAACTCGCCTATGTGCAGACGTGGCAGCCGAAGCGCCTGATGCAGAACCCGATCGCGATTCAACAAAACGATCAGAAGGGCGATCAAAAAGGCAAAGAGGAGACTCGCCTCGAAATCGATGTGGGCGAGTATTCGCCGGAGCTGGGCTATTCTTACGGCGAGATCGGCGCCATCAGCCGCAGCACCAATCGTAGCCAGGGGCAAGGTACCGCCGAACGCAAAGGGTCACAGAAACAGGCGTTCATTACCGCCGCCGGCGACAAGGCCTCCAAGGATATTTTCGACGGCATCGACATCACCTGGAACCGGATTCCTGGCGGAGCTCCCGTCGGCGCGCTGCTGAAGCGGACTCTGGATTCGTTTGTGCCGGCGCATCCCGAAGCGCTGCTGCCGGCGCTTGCGCAGGCTCGCCCCATGGTGGCCGCGTTGGCCGACAGCACCAAGGACCCTTTGGCAGTCCGGAAGCTTCAAGAGCTCGACGAAGCCATGGCGCTGGCAAGCGGTCTATCGCTGGAAGCGCAGGCGGCCGCCGCGACGGTGACTCCCGGCTCGATGTTGCGCATCAATATCACCGCGATTCGGCGTTCCACCGCTCCCGTGACCCTGACGGCCGTGACTCTGTCGGGGATGGACGGAGCTCCGCCGTTGAATCTCGCGCCGGTAGTGCTCGCCGATAATCAACCCGGCAATTACATGCTGAACGTGCGCGTCCCCGACAACCAGCCATACTC
>Ga0070733_10000894_pt1 | contig 22966 bp, 21 predicted proteins | sample Coa_R1_9_FD_66450 | JGI IMG/M metagenome (GOLD analysis project Ga0070733, IMG submission 66450) | Surface soil microbial communities from Centralia Pennsylvania, which are recovering from an underground coalmine fire - Coalmine... | ecosystem: Environmental > Terrestrial > Soil > Unclassified ...
TGCGCGTGGTCCGACTGCCCATGCCCGCGCCCGTGATTTTTGCCGGAGAGCGGCTGCCCGCAAGCTATGCGAATTTTTATATTGCCAATAAGACCGTCCTCGCTCCAACATTTAATGACCCTAATGACCGCGTGGCGCTGAATACGCTGGCGGATTTATTTCCGGCTCGCAAAGTTGTGGGTATTGCGGCGCAGGATTTGGTGTTGGGCTTGGGCACCTTGCATTGCATGTCGCAACAGCAGCCCGCGCGCTGAGCCAGTTGGCGGAGGCCGCGCCCACGATTTGATTCCGGTGTACCCTCTGTGTTTATTCTATGGATGTCGGGTTTGGGCATCCAGACTTCAGCGCTTCACCTGGCGATATCAGCATGAAGATAGCCATTGCATCCGACCACGCAGGGTTTGAGTTAAAGGCGCGGCTCGTGCCGTTCCTCACTGGACTTGGCCACGCCGTGGAAGACCTGGGCACACGCGACACAACTCCAGTGGATTACCCTGACTACGCGGAGGCGGTCGGCCAGGCCGTGCTCGAGCGAAGGGCAGAGCGGGGAATCATGATCTGCGGAAGTGGCGTAGGGGCCGTAGTTGCCGCCAATAAGCTGCCCGGCATTCGCGCCTGCGTTTGCCATGACACCTATTCGGCGCATCAGGGCGTGGAGCACGACCAGATGAATGTGCTGGTCCTTGGAGCGCGCATTATTGGAGTTGAGTTGGCATTCGAGCTTGTCCGCGCCTATCTGGGTGCCATCTTCAGCGCGGAAGCGCGCCACATCCGCCGCATCGCAAAAATCCACGCGCTGGAAGAAAAATACTGTGGAGCGAAACCTCCAGCAAAGGGAGCAGGGCAATGACCGCGACCCCTCAGCCATCACAATTATCTGCTGCATTATTCGGCCAAAGCGCGAGCCTTCCTGCGGACATCGCCTCAAAAGTTACGGCCGCAATTGGGGATTGGACCAGTGGCGATAAGGTCCGCCGCCTGTGGGCGGGCGATGTGACACTTTGGACTGGCGCCGACGAAAGTCAGTGGCTGGGTTGGCTCAACATTGTGGAGCAACAAATTGCTCAGACGCAGATATTTCGGAGTCTTGCAGCCGAGATTCGCGCTGACAACTTTACCCTTGCGCTGTTGTTGGGAATGGGCGGCTCCAGCCTTTGTCCGGAAGTAATGAAGCTCACATTTGGCCGCGTCGCGGGCTTTCCTGAAATGCTGGTGCTTGATTCCACTGATCCGGCGCAGGTCGCCACCACTGCCAAGAAGATCGATCCTGCGCGCACGCTCTTCATCGTTTCCAGCAAGTCCGGCACGACGCTTGAGCCCAACATTTTCCAGCAGTATTTCTACGGCCTCGCCAAACAAGCGCTGGGGGATAAACAAGCGGCCGCGCACTTTATCGCCATCACCGACCCCGGCTCACACTTGGAACAGGTGGCCAAGGCCGAAGGATTCCGCCACATTTTCCCTGGAGTGCCCAGCATCGGCGGCCGTTATTCGGCACTTTCAAACTTTGGAATGATTCCTGCGGCAGTGCAGGGTGTGGACGTGACCAAATTCCTTGAGCGCGCCGCTGAGATGGTCCGCGCTTGCGGCTCCGGTGTGCCAGCCGCTCAAAATCCGGGCGTGCAACTGGGCGCAATTCTGGGAACATTGGCGAAGTTGGGGCGCGACAAAGTCACGTTCATCACCTCGCCCGCGATCTCCGACCTGGGAGCCTGGCTCGAACAGTTATTGGCCGAATCAACGGGCAAGCTGGGCAAGGGCTTGATCCCGGTGGACAGGGAACTCACTGCTGCGCCTTCGGAATATGGCAGCGACAGATTGTTCGTCTATCTGCGCTTCCAGCCCGTGCCCGATGGCACACAGGATGCTGCAGTTGCCGCTCTAGAGCGCGATGGAAATCCGGTTGTGCGAATCGAAATTTCAGACATCTACGATCTCGGCAAGGAATTCTTTCGCTGGGAAATAGCCACCGCAGTTGCCGGATCGATTCTGGGCATCAATGCCTTCAACCAGCCCGATGTTGAAGCGAGCAAGATTGAGACGCGCAAGCTCACCACGGAATACGAGAAAAGCGGTTCGTTGCCGGGCGAAAAGCCATTTTATCAGGGAGGCAAGGACGAATCTGAAGTGCAGCTTTTTGCCGATGAGCGCAATGCCCATGAGCTTGCCAGTGCCGCCGGTGGAAAGGCCTCGCTCATTCAATTTTTGCGTACCCACTTTGCGCGGTTGCATGCGGACGATTATTTCGGTTTGCTTGCCTATGTGGAGATGAACGAAGCGCACCAGCAACAATTGCAAACGCTGCGCCACGCTGTCCGCCACGCCACTCGGAACGCCACGTGCCTTGGATTTGGCCCCCGCTTTCTGCATTCGACGGGGCAGGCATATAAGGGCGGGCCGAATAGCGGGGTATTCTTGCAGATTACTTGCGATGACGCGGCGGATGTGCCCATCCCCGGCCAGAAATATACGTTTGGCATCGTCAAGGCCGCCCAAGCGCGGGGAGATTTCGCTGTGTTGGCCGAACGTGGCCGCCGTGCGTTGCGTGTGCATTTGGGCAAGGACGTTGCCGCGGGGCTGGCGACTCTGGTCGCCGCAGTTCGCGAAGCCGTGCAATAAAGGTGGCAGGAATCCACGTGGCGCTGCCAATGCGCCATTCGACATAGTTCGTATTCAAACGAGGAGCGTCAATCATGCAAATGGGAATGGTGGGGCTCGGGCGCATGGGTGCCAATATGGTCAGGCGCTTGATCCGCGGCGGCCACAATTGCATCGTCAGCGATCACGCGCCTGCAAACGTGCAGCAGATTGTCGGCGAGGGAGCGATCGGCTCCGCCTCTCTTGCGGAATTGGTGTCGAAGCTTGCGCCGCCGCGAGCTGTCTGGATGATGATCCCTGCCGGCGACCCCACAGAAGAAACAGCTCTGGCACTGGGCGAATTATTGCAACGCGGCGACATCATTATCGATGGAGGCAACTCGTATTTTAAGGACGATGTCCGCCGCTCCAAGCTGGTCGGGCAGCGTGGAATTGCTTACCTGGATGTGGGCACCAGCGGCGGTGTGTGGGGACTTGATCGTGGCTATTGCATGATGATCGGCGGCCCACAGAAAATCGTCGAATATCTCGACCCTATTTTTCGTACGCTGGCCCCCGGGAAGGGAAGTATTCCACGCACGCCCGGCCGCGAAAAGCTCGGTGGAACGTCGGAAGAGGGCTACATCTATTGCGGGCCGTCTGGCTCCGGCCATTTCGTGAAAATGGTGCACAACGGCATTGAGTACGGATTGATGCAAGCCTACGCCGAGGGCTTTGACATCATGCGCAACGCTAACTCCACCGCGCTGCCGGAAGAAATCCGCTACAACTTGAAGCTGGAAGATATTGCCGAGATTTGGCGGCGCGGCAGCGTGGTCAGCTCGTGGCTCCTCGATTTAACCGCCATGGCGCTGGTTGAAAATCCGGCGCTCTCGGAATTCACCGGGCAGGTGGCCGATTCGGGCGAAGGCCGCTGGACTGTTGAAGCGGCCATGGAAGAATCGGTGCCCTGCGAAGTTATTACTTCAGCTTTGTTCACCAGGTTCCGATCGCGTCAGGGCAATACTTTCGCGGAAAAACTGCTCAGCGCGATGCGGAACAAATTCGGCGGCCATGTGGAACAGGCTGCCGCGGCCAAGTAGAGTTTTTCTTTCAAATTGAGATGTGATTTGATCTGAATTTCCGGCCAAGGAGATTTCGCAAATGCCGAAGGGGTCTCACGATTGCGGAAGTGGTGAGCAGGGCGCACCGAGCTGCCCGTGCATCATGGTGGTGTTCGGAGCGAGTGGCGATCTCACCAAGCGCAAGTTGCTCCCGGCTCTTTACAATCTCGCGGCGGAAAAACTACTCCCCGAAGAATTTGCAGTTGTCGGATTTGGGCGCCGCACTTATGGCCACGAGGATTTCCGCAAATATTGCTCCGACGCGCTTCAGGAGTTTCTGCCCAACGAAGTGGACGCGGCTGTTCGCGATTGGCTGATCCCCCGCCTCTATTTCCATGCCGGCAATTTCGACGATGCCGCGGCTTTCGAGCCTCTGAAAAGCTTACTGGCCTGCATCGATAAGGAGCGGAACACCGGTGGCAATTATCTGTTTTACATGGCCACCTCCCCGGAATTCTTTGGCGAAATTGCCCGCCAGCTCAACGCCGCCGGGCTTACAGCTCAAACCGACGGCAAAACGAGGCGACTCGTCGTCGAAAAACCATTTGGGCGCGACCTGGCGTCCGCAAAAGCGCTGAACAGCGAGCTATTGAAAGTCGTCACGGAAAAGCAGATTTATCGCATTGACCATTACCTGGGCAAAGAGACCGTCCAAAACATTTTAGCTTTTCGCTTTGGCAACGGAATCTTTGAGCCTATCTGGAACCGCCGCTACATCGAACACGTGCAAATCACCGTAGCAGAAACTGTGGGCGTCGAAATGCGCGGCGATTACTACGACAAGGCCGGGGCACTGCGCGACATGTTGCCAAACCACCTTTTCCAGCTGGTCACGCTAATGGCCATGGAGCCGCCCAGTTCGTTCGATGCGGATATCGTGCGTGAGGAGCAGACCAAGGTCTTGCGCGCGTTGCCGCCGATGAACGAAGCAGAAGTGCTCGCCGAGGTGGTTCGCGGCCAATATGGCGCCGGGGAAATTGCCGGCGCAAAAGTTCCCGCGTACCGCTCCGAGCCGAACGTGCCGCCCCAATCGGCCACCGAAACTTTTCTGGCCATGAAACTGAAAATTGAAAACTGGCGCTGGGCCGACGTTCCTTTCTTTCTGCGAACTGGAAAGCGGTTGAAGGAGCGCATCACCGAAATCGTGATCCAATTCCGGCGCGCCCCCTTGATGCTTTTCCACCCGACGCAGAGCGGTGTGTTGCCGCCCAACCAGTTGGTGCTGAATATCCAGCCAATGGAAGGAATTTCCATTAAGTTTAATGCGAAAGTCCCCGGGCCGATCGTCAACCTCCAGCCGGTGAATATGAACTTTCGCTACCAGGACTATTTCAAAGCCCGGCCCAGTACGGGCTACGAGCGTCTTCTGTATGACGCCATGATCGGTGATGCAACGTTGTTCCAGCGCGCGGATACCGTGGAAATTGCCTGGAGTGTGGTCCAGCCGGTTTTGGATTCATGGTCCGCGCATCCCCCCGCGAATTTCCCTAATTATGCCGCGGGCTCATGGGGGCCGCGTGAAGTTGACCTCCTTATCGCGCAAGACGGCAGGCCTCGCTCCTGGTGCAACGCATAAAGTATATTGGGCCGGTAATACGAGCCACATCCTCTCGGGTCACGCTCGGGGGCGTTGAGCGGAACTTCATTCGGAGAAGAGTGCACCCAAAATGATTTTGGCGGGCGATGCAGGCGGAACCAACGCGCGCATGGCACTGTTTGAATCCCGCGGCGCGGACCTCAATCTTGTCACTGAAAGAATCTATCCCAGTAAAAACTATAAGGGGCTCGAGGATATTGTCGCCGATTTTCTGCGGTCGAACTCAGCGAAACCCGATGTGGCGGGAATCGGCGTTGCAGGGCCGGTCAGGGCAGGCCGTTGCGTGGCCACGAACCTCCCCTGGATCGTGGATGCTGCCAAGCTTGCCGCGGCCGCCGGCCTGCCGCGCGTTGTCCTGCTGAATGATCTGGAAGCCAACGCTTATGGCATTGCCACTCTTCCGGCCGCCGACTTGGCCGTGATCCAGCAGGGGAACGCAAATCCAAAAGGGAATGCCGCGGTAATCTCCGCGGGAACCGGGCTGGGGGAAGCGGGAATGTACTGGGATGGCGCGACGCTCCGCCCATTTGCCGCCGAAGGAGGCCATTCGAGTTTTGCTCCTGAGGGCGAGTTGCAGGGGGAGCTTTTCCAGCACCTCGCGCGCAAATTTGGCCATGTCAGTTGTGAACGCATCCTGTCCGGCCCCGGCCTGGTTAATGTGTATGAGTTTCTGCGAGACACCGGTCGCGGCGCTGAACCCGCCTGGCTTGCGGATGAATTTCGCTCGGGCGATCCGGCGGCTGCGATTTCCGCCGCTGCGCTGGCGGGGAAAAGCGATCTCTGCGTCTCGGCCCTCGACTTGTTCGTGCAAGCCTATGGCGCAGAAGCCGGCAACCTCGCTCTCCATATGCTGGCCACCGCCGGTGTTTACATCGGCGGCGGCATCGCCCCCAAAATACTTGCTAAGCTGAAGAGCGGATTGTTCCTGGAAGCTTTTCTCGCCAAAGGGCGGATGAAGCCGCTGCTCGAAGTCATCCCCGTGATGGTGATCCTGAATGAAAACACCGCCTTACGCGGCGCTGCTCGCGGCGCCATCCTCAATTCATCCTCAGGTAAGTGATTGCATACATCTTCCAAGATTCAAGATTCGTACCGTTGACAGATTCTTCCGGTGAATATAGGTTACGCACAAGCGTTGCCCTATGGCCAGAAGGAGAAAGCGGATTGCCTCGCCGGAACGGCGCTTGCAGATTCTGCAAGTGGCGCGGCGTCTTTTTTCGCGCCAGGGCTTTCGAGGCACCACCACCCGCCAGATCGCCGAGCAAGCTCGGGTAAACGAAGCCATCATTTTCCGCCACTTTCCACGCAAGGACGATCTTTACTGGGCGGTGCTGGATGAAATCAGCCGCGGCGGGAAGGGTCGCCGGGAGTTGCAGGAATCATTCGGTGGTGGGACAGGCCCAACCTCCTCGAGTCGTGCCGACGATGAGAAGATTTTTACTTCCCTCGCCCTGAGTATTCTGCGGCGCTCGCGCGAAAACCCCGAGCTGGGCCGGTTGCTCCTGTTCAGCGCTCTGGAGCGTCACTCGCTCTCGCAGCGATTCTTCAAGACCTACATCGCCGCGTATTGGGAACAGCTCGCACAATACATTCGGGCCCGAATGCGCGCCGGACAGTTCCGCCGAATGAATCCCCTGCTTGCGGCCAGCAACTTCGTGGGAATGGTCAGCCAATATCACATGATGCAGGACCTGTTCGGCGCAAAGGCCTATCAGCACTACAACGACCGCCTGGTTTGCCGCACCATTGCGCAAATATGGCTCGGCGGTGTGCAGGTAAGCCGTTCCTCCGCAAGAGCTCGAAACTGATTCGGTGCGGTTTGCTGATGATTTGCGCTAGGCGGCCCCCCTCTTTCTCGTAACTGCGGATTCTAAAGGACTTTAAGTCCAATGAATTTGTAACTGCGCATTCTAAAAGAGTTGGAAGGCCATTTTTTATAACTGCGCATTACAAAGGACTTAGGGTTCTTGCCCCGTTTCCAAATCCGAAGGACTATAAAGCGTGGGTCCCAGTGGCTCTCTATGTTGTAGCGTGAATCGAGAGTAGCGCTTATGTTAGCTATTCGGATAGGTATTGTCAATAGAATATTTCGAGAATCTCCCGACGTAAAGCTTTCGAATGCAACTCAATTTCGCAACCCTTAACGCCTCGCGAAAGCATGCTACCGGATCAAGCATCCGTTGCCCCGCCCGTATAACGAGCAAAAGATGACCACCCGGTAACTGCTGCGCTTCAATTGGTTGGATATTGGGATCGGCGCGACTCAGAATATCACGTATGAAAAAGGGGCACATCGGAGTCTGGTTCAGCGTGGCGCTGGCAATATTCGGTCTCTGCGCTTGGGCTGGCTTCTCAGTGGGATCGAAATACGCCGGTTACCGGCATCGCCAGAAACAAATTGACGTTGAAAAATCTTCCAGTCCGGAACGAGCGCCTCTGGAGTCAGATTTATCGCAATTCAAGTCGATGGAATTCTTGAAAGTCCTGGTTAGGACCACGCAGACTAATTCAAGGGCCCAGAAAGAATATCTACATTTCGAAATTACCATGCTTGAAAAACAGGCCCGGCAACCGGGCATGGAGAGAATCAAAAACGCGATTGAGCTCAATCTGGGCCTGGCATATGTAGAGGAAGCGATTGCGGAGGAACAGGACGGCAACAAAGAGCATGCGCGACTAGACATGAGTTCCGCGCAAGCTATATTTAGTTCTCTCGGATGGAAGGATTGTTCCGAAGAAACGCTTAGAGCAGTAGCTCGAAGTGACCTGAACTTGTCTGTTGAGAAGGTTGCAGAAGGGAACGCGGCGAAATGACACGCGCCGCTAAAATTACATACTCCATAGCAATTCTACTCGGGCTTATCGCTGGAGCGACTACCGGCTATGAGTGGACGTCCGTTTCCCTTGAATTCTACGACTCGATCACAACATATTTGGCTCCGGCCACGCTGGCTGACTATTCTTATTTGCAGTACAAGCACGCTGATGTGGAACACGCCAGGCCTGCTTTGCAGAATTACGCAAACTTTCTTGAGGAAATGGAAAAAATACACTCGGATTGGTCACAACGGAAACACCTTTCTTTTGCCTATGCGCGATTGGCTATGCTTGAGGAAGCGGCAAATGACCCGCAGCGATCGAGCATTCTTATGGCGAAAGCGCGATATTGGTACGCGCTCGACAGTGGTGGTAAAGAGCCTTCCGACTCCGATATGAAAAAAGCAGTAAAAATATTGGACGAGAATGGTCTGCATTAGTATGCGTTCTGTCCCCGGGCCCAATTGGTGGACTGCGCGGATGGAAAGTGCAGTTCAACACCGAAACGAAACATCCGCTTGTACTGACGATTGTCGAAAAGATGCAGCTCTCGGAATCACACGCCTCCTGCAGGAACTGAAGAGAAAAGGCGCGGACAACGTTGGATGTCCATCGGAGGTGCCGAGTTCAGGAATCAAGGGCGACGATTAGTCGGGCTGCTTGTTCGTTTCGTCGTCCGCCCGCCCGAACGTAGGCAGGTACTGGCCGAAGTTCAATTCGAAGTCGCTCGGAATCCCGTAACCGATATTGCGGATCCTGGCGCGGCGCGCCTGTGCACTGGGCAAGGCCAGCATGGGGAAGAACAAGTCATTACTCGATTGAATCTCGGCAGCTGTCGGCGTCCCGAACCGATTGATCTGGGCCTTCGCCGCCGCTAGCGTTTCACGGTCGAACGAGGCCAGACGCCGGGCGAGAGTATCGACAAACGAGTCAAGGTCGCCATCGTCCAGTGTGCGGTTGACCCAGCCATAGCGCTCGGCGATATCAGCATCGAAATCGTCGCCGCTGAGCACGATCTCGAGCGCACGCGAGCGGCCGACTAAGCGCGGGAGCCATTCCAGCGCTCCGCCGCCCGGGACCAGTCCAACGCCAACCTCGGGGTTGCCGAACAGGGCGTTCTGTCGGCTGGCGAAGCGCATGTCGCAGGCCAGCACGAACTCGTTACCGATGCCGCGGGTGCGGCCGCGGATCTTGGCGAGGCTGACGACTGGCGAGGACGAGAGGCGCAGCACAAAGTCGCGCCAAAGGCCCAGCACCTCTGGCCGTTCCGCCGCCTTAGCTACGTCGAGATGAGCGACGAAAAAATCGGGATTGGCCGACTGGAACACTACTGCCTTCACGGAGGGGTCTGCCTCGACGTCTGTCAATAACGCTCCCAATTCGAGGATGGTTGTGGGAAGAAACATGTTGATTGGCGGATTGTTGAAGGTGATGACCCACCGGCCCGGATGGGTACGGTCAGTGTTGAACTGAACAAATACCGGCTCGCTGCCTCGCTGTGTAGCGCTGGATGGGGTCATCACCTTCTCCTCTCTCTTGAAAAACCTTACCGTAGCGATCTGAAGCCCGCGCGAACCTCTTCTGAAAAGAGCTTCGGCTGTTCCCAAGCGGCAAAGTGTCCGCCTTTGGGGAGCTTGTTGAAGTGGATCAGTTTGGGATATGCGCTTTCTGCCCAATTCTGCGGACATTGATAGAGCTCGTCAGGGAACGCGCTCACAGCAACCGGGACAGTCACGCCCTTGACGCTGAAATAGGCGAATTTATTTTCCCAATAGAGCCGTGCTCCGGAAAGCGCCGTGTTTGTCAGCCAGGTGATGGTAACGTTATCGAGGACATCGTCTCGTGAGAGACCTTCCGTCTGTCCGTCAAACACGCGCGCGATGAGCGCATAACTCCAGGCATCGTGGTCCAGAAAATAGGCGGCCAGGCCAACGGGGGAATCCGCAATTCCATACAACGTCTGCGGTCGCAACCCCATTTGGTACCCGTAGGCGACGCCTTTGCTGTACACGAATTGGAGCCTCTCGAAGGCAGCCTTTTCGGAGGCCGAGAAACCGGACGGCACCGGCGCGCCGGACAAAATCAATTGATAAGTATTGGCAGGAACCGCACCGGGCATGTTGGTGTGAATGCCGAGCAGCTCCGGAGGCGCCTGCACGCCCATCAGTTCGGTGATGACTGCGCCCCAATCGCCGCCTTGCGCCACGAATTTGTTGTAGCCGAGGCGCTTCATCAACACGGTCCAGGCACGTGCAATGTGCGCGGGGTCCCACCCGGTCGTAGCCGGCCTGCCGGAGTATCCGTAGCCGGGCATGGATGGAATCACCACATCGAACGCATCTGACGCGCTCCCGCCATGGGCCGTGGGATTGGTCAGAGGATCGATAATCTTCAACTGTTCGACAATCGAGCCCGGCCATCCATGCGTGACGATAATCGGCAGAGCATTTTCATGTTTTGAACGGACATGAATAAAATGAATGTCCAGCCCATCGATCTCAGTTATGAAGTTCGGCAAGGACTGCAGTTTTGCCTCGCACTTGCGCCAGTTATAGTCTGTGGCCCAATAACGCGCCAGCGCCTGAGTTGTCGCAAGTTGCACACCTTGTGTTGCATCCGCGACCGTTTCCCGCTCAGGCCACCTGGTCGCGTTTATGCGGTTGCGTAGATTGGTAAGCTCCGCTTCAGGAACACTGGCGATGGGAAACGGACGAACCGCGTCCTTGCCAACTGCCGTATCATTGCGTTTTGGTGTAGCCCCAGTCTGGGACATGACATTCTCCTTTAGAGTGATTTGGGGATTGCGCTGCAGTTGATTTGCGTCAGGCGGGTAGCATGCGCCAAACCAAAACGGGGATTTTCGTTCGGAGGAGCTTGCATATTTCCTCGCCCGGCACTTCCTGTTCCGGCGGCGAAAAGAAGGTGAAAGAGAGCGAACCGCGCTCGGGCCTGTGCTCTTCGCAAAACAAATTTCGCGCTACGCCTGGTTGATGTCAACAGCTAGTTTGTGAATTTACGGTGACGGGCTGTGCAAATCTCGCGCCAAGCAGCTCAGTTTGTTTGAGAAATGGAAGGATGCGGGGCTTGATGTGAGAACTGCTTAAGAATCAGAAACGATCGCGGTGAGATTGCGGTCCAAGATGGAGCAACTTGTTTCCAGCGAGATTTGCAGCAGCTGCGGCGAAGGGCCATAGGTCTGCGGAGCAACTTGGGCTTCACCGATTGAATGGGCAGAGTTCGTGCGGGCCCCGGCCCTGAAAAGGAGTTCGTATTAAAGCTCGAATCTCATTTGGAGTTCGATCCAGGCGGCTACGGGTTTACCATCTGGCCCGATTGCCGGTCTGAACCGCCAGGTTCGCACCCTTTTGATAGCCTGTTCGTCCAAGCCCAGTCCGAGGCTTTTAAGCAGCTTAATGTGTGTGCGGCTTGCCCGTCCGGTTGGGAGGACAAGCACATCCAAGCTGACATCGCCTTCGAGTTTTGCTTCAAGAGCCTGATGTGAGTAAGCGGGCCTTGGACAATACTCACATGTTATTTTGCCGACGCCGTTTTCACCCGCGCGATACTGTACTTCTGTTTGAACATTTAGTAGGGATTGCGCGAGGACTGGCTGAGTCCTCATGCAGTGAGCAAGAATTCCGCCGAGAACGCAGGCAGCCATAAAGAGTGACAGGATCGCTTTCTTCATGCGAGGTTCCTCCTTACCTATAGTACGCGCAGAGATTGGGTCAAACCCGCTTGAATCCCAATGATTTTGATTGTGCGGTCACGGCCAGGGTTGCCTGTACGTCTGGGTTACGTGAGAGGAATTAGATATTCAATGGTCTCCGAAATACAAGTCAACAGGCCCAGGTGGAGATTCGGTGTGTTGGGCGCCCGGCCACCCGCGAACTGGAAGGACGCCCACAGCTCTCGAGCGGCAGTTCGTTGTGTGCGGGACTGGAACGGCGTAAGATGCGCGAGTCAGAGGTTCAAGAAGCAAAATCCAGCCTAGAAGTAGAGAACGCCGCTATCCAATTCAGTGCTTCACAAGAAAGCAGAATGCGGAGGAACAAATCGTGAAGAGAATTCTATCGTTGCTGATGGTAATCCTTTCAATGGTGCTCGCAGGCTTAGGTGGCAGGGCCACTACCGCCCAGCAGGACAAGTACGCTCTGCAAGTGCCGAACGGGCTCAAATTCTCTGATTTCAGGGGATATGAAAACTGGCAGGTTGTTGCCGTCAGCCAAACCGATGATCTGCTTAAGGTGATGGTGGCCAATCCCACGATGATAGACGCCTACCGTGCCGGCGTTCCCGGCAATGGCAATACTTTCCCTGACGGCTCCAAGATTGCGAAGATCGAGTGGAAACCAAAAAAGAGCACGGAGTCCCCGTTTGCGGTCCGGATACCGGAAAGCTTGCAGGACATTTTTTTCATCGAGAAGGACAGCAAGCGCTTCCCGGACACGAAGGGATGGGCCTACGCGGTTTTTGACTATAGCCCCGCGTCCGACAAGTTCACGCCGAATCCTACGGGCACCGTGAATTGTGGATTCGCGTGCCACACGATCGTGGCGAAAAAGGACTACATTTTCACGGAGTACGGGAAGCGGTGACTGGGCCCAAGAAACGAAACTGCTGAGAACCCCACGCTTCGTGGTTTCGTTTACGGAATTTAGAAATTGAATGATCTCCGAAGCACACGGACCCTCCGCCTGGGATTTCGAGAATACGCTTGACCGGACTAACGGCCCGGGGTGTAATCTCTGCGGCACCATATCGGGCCCTATCGGAAAAATCCACACAGATAAGGAGACGCTAATGAGTGCTACATCAGCGGCTGCATTTGTGAAGAAGTCGGTGGGTTTGTCAATCGGGCTCAGTGTTCTCATGATTGTGGCAGGGGTTCTGGCAATCGCCGCACCCCTAGCTGCGGGAATTGCAATAAACGTGTTGGTGGCATGGCTGCTCGTGGTCAGCGGGTGCGTACACCTGGTATTTGCCTGGTACACGCGAACCACCAAGGGCTTTCTGTGGGAATTGCTGGTCGGATTTCTCTACATTTTCATCGGGGTGTATCTGATCATGCATCCGGTGGCAGGCTTGGCGGCATTGACGATTGCGCTGGCGACATACCTCACGCTGGAGGCAATTCTGGAGTTTGTTTTGGGATTCGCGCTTCGGCCGCTACCGGGCTCAGGTTGGCTCCTGTTCGATGGGATCATCACTCTGATCCTCGCCGTGTTGATTTGGAGGTCGTGGCCGTCAAGCTCGGAATGGGTAATCGGCACACTGGTGGGGATCAGCATGCTGTTTAGCGGCACTTCTCGACTGATGCTTTCTATGGCCGCACGCAGCGTCACGAACAAGTTGGCATAGCTTTAGAAAAAACACAGCGGGGGCAACCCTCCCGTTGCCCCCACGCAAGCCGACCATCTCAGCAGAAATCTGCGCGTGAGTAATAAGAGCCGCCAGATTGGTAATAGTTTAGTCGCGATTACCAGCCCATTTTGGCCATGCGGTTGAGAATAATCGCGCTGTAGCTATTCATGCGCTCGGGCCGCCGCTTCAGTGGAGCGGGCAGAATTGCCGCGAGCCGCGCCGCCTGTTCCCGGCCGATATATTGAGCTGGGATATCGTCGTAATAACGACACGCCGATTCTGCACCGTAAACACCAGGGCCCCATTCGGCCACGTTGAGGTATATCTCCAGAATGCGCTGTTTGCCGAGGACGATTTCGGCTACCGGCACCAGTGTAGCTTCCGCGCCCTTGCGGAGGAAAGAGCGGCCCGTTCCGAAGAAAAGATTTTTTACGAGTTGCTGCGTAATAGTGGAAGCTCCTCGCATACGATCGCCTTCCAAATCGTCCCCGGCCGCGATTTGTATCTCGTGCCAGTCGAATCCATGGTGCTGATAGAAGCGCGAATCCTCCGCGGCGATGACAGCGTGCTGAAGGGCGGGCGAGATTTGGGCCAGCGGGATGAATTTGTAGTGATCGTGATACGGAGTGTGGTGAATCCAGGCTTGCAGACGGCGCTGGATGTGAACCGCGGTTGTCGGTGGATTGATCCAGCGGGCGGCCACAAGAGTCAGCGCGGCAAGCAGCCAAAGAGAAAGGACGCAAATGACAAGCCATCGAAGAAATGATCGGAGTAAACCCATCCGAGACGTGGTCGTGGTGGGTGCTTCCGGGATTGCAGTCACAATTCAGAATAATAGCCTGAGCTGGGTTGCCGCTGAAACTTGAGGGGATGGCGGTACGTGAACGCGAGGAAAACCCCGCCTTCAAAAATCCAGAACGAGGCACCCGGCCGGGGAGGCAAACGTCTCCCGGATTGAGATTCCTTGCTTCAGGGATTTTGGACACTTACACTGGCGCGAACCTGGGAGGTGCGCGATGAAGCTATCTGTCTTTTGCGGAGTGAGCCTGGATGGCTTTCTTGCCCGGCCGGACGACACGTTCGATTTTTTGAAAGCAGGCGAGCAGATGCCCCATGGTTTCGAGGAGTTTCTGGCCAGCGTTGATCTAGTGGTGATGGGACGAAGGACATTTGAAGTGGTGCTAGGGCTCGGGCACCTGGATTTATATGGCAAGAAGCCGATGGTGGTGCTGGGGAGGAGTCCGGTTGATTTTTCCGCGGTTGCAGGCGAGGCGTTCGCGCAGATGTCGGGCGAGCCGTGTGAAATCGTAAAGCAGCTCGAGTCGCGCGGCTACAAACACGCGTACATAGACGGCGGGATCACCATTCAGCGATTCCTTGCGGCCGGATGTATAGACCGAATGGTGATCACTCGCGTTCCGGTTTTGATCGGAGAGGGCGTCCCGTTGTTTGGCGCGGTGCCACGTGACATCATTTTGCGCCACGTTGCGACGCGCAGCTACGGAGGCGGGTTGGTACAGAGCGAATACGAGATTGGGGCTGAGGGGGGCCGCTAAGAATTGACGGGGGAGGGTGAGGCAGGCAGAAGCAAAAGAAAAAGATCTTACCGCAGCGGCACTCTTCGGCTCCGCACCCTTCGGCCCTTCCGCCTTCGACGGGCTCAGGGCAGGCAGCGCAGGCAGGGCAAGCTCCGAACGCAGAGGGGTGCGCAACCGCCGATAGTTCTTGATTTACGGCCGAGGGTGCACTACAAAAACGGTTCGCAGTGGAGGGGGCATCTTTTTGAGAAAAATCGCATCGGTGATTTTCTTGCTCGACAGTCTGGTGATTGGTCTTGGAGCGTTCGGCCACGGATTTCAAGCGGCGCACGTCCATGCGGCGATTGACCAATTTCCAATCGAGTCCAATTTGCATTCGATGATTTTTGTGGTCTGGTATTTCGTGAGCGGGTGCATGCTCGCGTTCGGTGTAACGCTGATTTGGGTGTGGCAGCGCCTTCGTGCCGGCGATCGTCGGCCCTTGTTCGTCGCCACCGTGATCGGCGCCTTGTACGCGGGGATAGGGACGTTCGGCCTTGTGTATCGGCATGGCGATCCATTCATGGCATTTTTCGTGATCCTTGGCGGCGTGCTCCTGATCTCCGGATACGTCTTGGCCCCTCACACGCATGCCGAAGGAAGCTGACACGAAGACGCGTTGCTGAGCTTTCCGATGATTGCGCCTCAAGTTAATTCCCGCGCCTAGCGCGATCCCCCAATTTGAAAAAAGAACTCTTGACAGTTTATACTGTGTGATGTACAGTGTATGTGGCATAGGATATGGCACCCGGCACTCAACCCGCTAATCACGAACTCTTCGAAAACCTCCGCCTGGAATTGCGCCGCGGCTGCTTAATTCTTGCCGTTCTGGCAGCACTTCGCACTGAGCAGTATGGCTACACGCTGCGCAAGATTCTTGAGGAACACGGAATGCCCATGGATGAGAGCACTCTGTATCCATTGCTCCGGCGGCTGGAAAGCCAGGGCTTGCTCAAAAGCCAGTGGCGCGAGGAAGAAAGAAGGAACAAGCGCTTTTACCGCCTTTCGCCCGAGGGTAGGGCCATGCTCAAGCAGCTGATCGCTGAATGGCAGGGAATTGATTCCTCGTTGAATGAAATCTTCAAGGAGACGGAACATGGAGCTAGTCGAACGGTACTTGCAGGCGGTTAAATTCTGGCTGCCCAAGGAGCAGCAGGACGACATCGCCGCCGAGCTCTCCGAAGACCTTCGCTCGCAGATTGAGGAGCAGGAAGGCAAGCTTGGCCGCAGGCTGGACAATGCCGAGATCGGTGCAATTCTAAAGCGCCACGGGCGTCCTTTGCTGGTGGCGAATCGTTATCTGCCGCAGCAGTTCCTGATCGGGCCGGCGTTGTTCCCCATCTACAAATTTGTATTGAAGATTGTGGCCCTGTGCTATCTGATTCCATGGCTGCTGGTCTGGTTTGGGTTGATGAGTTTCGATTCGAGTTATCGCGCGGCGCATACTATCGGTGGTGATTTGATTGGTGCTTGGGGCTCGTTATGGACCACGGCGATCCTGGCATTTGGCGTGGTGACGGCCGTGTTCGCCATCCTGGAAAGGGTGCAGAACAATTCCGGATTTCTGGATAATTGGGAGCCAGCCAAATTGCCGCCGGTCCGCAACGCAAAGCAGATTCCACGTTTTCAATCCGTTATGGCAGTGGCGGCAAATATTTTATTCCTGGCGTGGTGGATCAATGGGAAATGGTCTTTCACGTTCTTTGAAAACTCCGGCGTTCGGATTGTGCTGGCACCCGTGTGGCAGCCCATCTATTGGGCGGTCTTGTTCTTGAGTTTGGCAACCATAGTACTGTTTTCGGTGAATCTTGCGCGGCCTCAATGGACACTGTCGCGCGCCGCAATCAAAATCGTTCTTGATTGCGCAGGGGCTGGTGTCTTTTGCTGGTTCCTTAAGGCGCGTGTTCTGGCGGAAATTACGGTCCCGAATCTTTCCTCCGCTCGTGCCGCACATCTGGTAGATACGATCAACACGCTCATGGCCAGGGCGTTTCCGTTTGGTATTCTCGCCTGGGCTCTCATCATTCTCCTTGCGGACATCGGGCTTATTTACCGTATCGGGTCCGGCCGCAGGCAACTGGCGCAAAGTCTGACTGTGATGGCTCTGCTTGCAGGGACGGTCGTCGCGGCTGGAGTGGAAACATTTTGCCGGATGATCTGACGATCATCCCATCGAGTGTGTTCATCCTCACAGAGGATGGGCCCCACGCTGCTTTCCTAATCAGACTTTCGTAACCAAGGTCTTATTCTTCGCGTCTCTTCTACCGAACGAGTTTCCATTACACTTAAATCTCTTTGACATCCCGCGCGCCGCGCGATAGAAAGCACCATCATGAAAACACACACACTGCGTCGCAACGCTTTTTCTATATTGGTTGCAGCCATTCTCAGCGCCGGGTTCGTCTCCGCTCAGACCGCGCCCAGTAAGTCTGCCTCAAAACAAACTCCAGTGGCTTCTAGGGGCACCGCCACGGCCAAGCTCACCACGCCCAAGGAGGCATTCGGCTTCAACGTGGGCGACGATTTCCAAATGGTGAGCTACACGCAAGCCGAAGCCTATTGGAAGAAGCTGGCCTCGGAATCTGACCGCATGAAGCTGGTCAGCATTGGTAAGACTGCCGAGGGGCGTGACCAGTGGATGTCCATTATTTCGTCGCCTGCAAATTTGAAGCAGCTTGCCCATTACAAGGAAATCTCGCAGAAGCTCGCGCACGCCGAGGGGCTGACAGAAGAGCAAGCTCACGCTCTGGCACGAGAAGGCAAGGCCATCATCTGGATTGACGGCGGCTTGCACGCCTCGGAAACCGTTGGATTCCAGCAACTGGTTGAAACCATCTACCAGTTGGTCAGCCGCACCGACGCGGAGACCATGCGTTTCCTGAGCGATGACATTATCCTTTGCGTGGCCGCGAATCCGGACGGTTCCGAATTCGTGGCCAACTGGTACAACCGCGAGCCGGATCCCACAAAGAGGTCCATGGCCGAATTGCCAAAGCTCTACAACAAATATATAGGACACGACGACAACCGCGACTCGTACATGTCCAACATGCCAGAAACTACCAACATGAACCGCCAGTTGTTCATCGAGTGGTTCCCGGAAATCATGTACAACCATCATCAGACCGGGCCCGCGGGCGCCATTGTTTTCGTGCCGCCGTTCCGCGATCCTTTTAATTACAATTTCGATCCGCTCATTCCGCTCGGTATTGAAGCTGTCGGCACCGCTATGCACACTCGCTTGGTTGAGCGCGGCATGGGCGGCTCGGCCATGCGTAGCGGCTCCAATTATTCGACTTGGTGGGACGGCGGGCTGCGGACCACAGTTTATTTTCACAACATGATTGGCATCCTCACGGAAATTGTGGGGGGGCCGAACCCCATGCAAATTCCGCTGGTCGCCGATAAGCAATTGCCGCAAGGCGATTGGCCGCTGCCCGTTGTGCCGCAACTGTGGCATTACCGGCAATCGATTGATTACGACTGCGAGCTAAATCGCGCCATCCTCGATTACGGTTCGCACAACCGCGAAACGCTGCTCTTTAACATTTGGCGCATGGGGGAGAATTCCATCCAGCGCGGAAATGAAGATCACTGGACGATCACTCCGAAGCGGATTGACGCGCTGCGCGCGGCGACTCCCGCGGGACGAGGAGGCCGCGGGGGCGGCGAATTCGCAGGTGGTGATGCACCCCCAGGCGGTGGTGGCGGTGGAGGAGGAGCGCAGGCCGCGCCTGCAGAGCTTTACAACACCATTCTTCACGATCCGAAGATGCGCGACCCGCGCGGCTATATCATTCCCGCTGACCAACCCGATTTCGCCACGGCCACGAAATTCGTAAATACATTGCTCAAGAACGGCATCGATGTAATGAGAGCAAATTCGGAATTTCAAGTTGCGGGCAAGAGCTATCCTGAAGGTTCATTCGTTATCAAGTGCACCCAGGCCGGCCGTCCATTTATCTTGGACATGTTCCAGCCGCAAGATCATCCCAACGATTTCCGCTATCCCGGCGGCCCGCCCATTCCTCCCTACGACATCGCGGGCTGGACGCTGGCTTACCAGATGGGAGTGCAATTCGACCGCGTCCAGGATGGCTTCACCGGGCCATTCGCAAAAGTGAATGGCGTGCAGCCGATGCCCGAGATTGCAGTCGCTACCGTTGCGAAGGCCGCAGGATATTTTCTGGATCATCGCGTAAACAATTCCTTTATCGTCGTGAACCGTTTGATGAAGGCAGGCTGCGACGTTTACTGGCTGAAAACAAAAGTGACGCTTAATGATGAGGACCTGGGCACCGGCGCCATTTGGGTGCCGAGTTGCGCCGCGGGCATACCCATCCTCGAAAAGGGCGCGAAGGAGTTGGGTGTTAAAGTCACCACGTCAATGCCATCTCCAACTGGCGATGCATTTAAACTCCGGCCCATCCGAATCGGTCTATACGATCAGTACGGCGGAATTATGCCCTCCGGCTGGACGCGCTGGCTGTTCGAGCAATTTGAGTTTCCTCACGAAGTTGTCTATCCACAGACACTCGACGCTGGAAATCTGAAGGACAAATACGATGTCCTCGTCTTCACCGATGGCGCTTACCGCGCTCCCGGAGCAGGTGGCCGTGGCGGAGGCGGCGCGGGCGGCGGAGGACGGGGCGGCGCTTCCGCTGGTCCACCGATTCCAGATGAATACAAGGCGTGGCAGGGAAGAATTACGCCCGATAAAACTGTCCCGCAACTGAAGGCGTTCCTCGAAGCAGGCCGCTCCATCGTCACCATTGGCAGCTCGACCGGCCTGGCCCAACTTCTCGGCGTGCCCGTGACCAATGCGCTCGTCGAAAAGGGCGCCGATGGTAAGGATGTCCCGCTCCCCCGCGAGAAGTTCTACATTCCCGGCTCGCTCATGCGCGTCACAATCGACAACAACGATCCGCTCGCCTACGGCATGGGCCAAACCGCGGACGTGGATTTCGACAGCAGCCCCGTCTTCCACATTTCAGAAGACGACAAAGTGAAGCCAACTAATGTTGCCTGGTACGCAGGAAAGGAAACTCTCGATAGCGGTTGGGCGCTAGGACAGGCCTATCTTGATGGCGGCACGGCCATCGCAGAAGCAACCATCGGGCAGGGGAAAGTGTTCGTGCTCGGCCCGGAAGTAGCTTTCCGGGGCCAGCCCCACGGCACATTCAAGCTCTTATTTAATGGGCTGTACTACGGCAGCGCGCAGCCGACATCACTGCCTGCTCATTGACAATCAATTCACGAAAAATGGCGCGGATCGCAAGGTCCGCGCCATTTTTATTCTCTGTATCCTTACGCGCGAACTTCGCTGAAAGCCGAATCGAGCAACCTGATCGCTTCGTCTATATCGGCGCGGCCGATGTTCAACATCGGCGACAGACGAATTACGTTCCCGTAGAGTCCACCCTTGCCAATCAGCAGCCCATGGGCGCGCGTCCTCTCCAACAATTGCGCGGACGCTTCCGGAGCGGGCTCCTTCGTCTGGCGGTCCTTCACCAATTCCAGCCCTTGCATCAAGCCCATCCCGCGGACATCGCCAATCAACGTATGCTTATCCTTCAAGACTTCTAATCTGTCGCGGAAGTATTTCCCCATGGTGTGTGCGTTCTCGAGGAGGTTTTCTTCCTCAATCACCTGAATGGTTGCCCGAGCCGCCACGGAGGTAACCGGGTTCCCTCCGAAGGTGGAAATGGTCATGCCCTGAAATGCATTGGCCAATTCCGCGGTGGTGATAGTTGCGCCAATCGGGACTCCATTTCCGAGTCCCTTTGCGGCGGTAATGATGTCCGGCGTAACTTCCCACTGCTCGATGCCGAACCATTTCTTGCCGGTACGGCCGAATCCGGTCTGCACTTCATCGGCAATAAACAATCCGCCATACTTCTTCACAATCTTGAACACAATCTTGAAATATTCGGGCGGGGGAGTGATGAACCCTCCGACGCCCTGAATTGGCTCGGCAATAAAGGCGGCAATCTGCCCACTGGTCCCGGTCTGGATTAAATTCTCCACATCATTCGCGCAGGCCACTTCACATTCCGGATATTTCAAATGCAGGGGGCAGCGATAACAATAGGGGTTCACTGCGTGGGCGAATCCCACGCTGACGACGCCCGCCTTGCGCCAGGGCGCCTGCCCGGTCATGCCGCGCGCCAGAGTTGACCCGCCCGAATAGCCGTGCCGCAGGGCAACCACGTCAAAACTATTGGTCGCCATCCGCGCGAGCAGAATGGCCATCTCATTCGCTTCCGACCCGGAATTCGTGAAATAGCTCTTCTGCAGGTGGCCGGGAGTAATTTTCGCCAGTTTCTCCGCCAGGGCGACGACTTGCTCATTGGGATACAGTGTGGAGGTGTGCTGCAGCTTCCCAACCTGCGTTTGAACCGCGCCCGCAACCTTGGGATTTGCATGCCCAACAGAAATCGTAAGGATGCCCCCGAAGAAATCCAGGTATTTCCGTCCGTCTAGGTCCCAGACGTATTGCATCGAACCGCGATCGGCCACCAGCGGTTGCTGGTAGAAGTTTGTGACCGCAGGCCAAATGTATTCCTTGTGCTTGCGGATAACATCCGCACTGCTCATGGCTGCTTCAGGCTTAATTTCAGCAGCCACTTCGGGTCTGGGCGTAGTGGTCATTTTATTATCCTAAACGATCGGACGTGCTAGTGAAGTTTACCGCCCGCGAAAGCAGTCAGGCAAGGAAGTTGGCAAACATTTCGTCCAATTAAAAACCTTCGCCGCCTCCCGCGTCGCCACAAGCGGGGCTTACTTCACCAGATGCACGCCTGCCCCATCTCGCTTTACGGCAATGCCCATTACTTCATAGCGCGCACCTAAAAGCAGTTTCCCCGATCCTACAAACGCCCGCGCGGGAAAGTTGCCATGAAAATAGGTCCGGTACACATTGTTGAAATCGCCGTAGAAAGTCACATCCGAGCAGAAAACCTGGACCGACACCAGATCGTCCATGGCCATCCCGGCGGCTTCGATAGTGTGTTTCACGGAGTCCATCGCCAGTCGTGCTTCTTCTTCCGCGGTCACGCCGGGTTTCCCGGTCTTTGGATCAAGCCCGACATGACCTGCAACGTAGAGTGTGTCGCCGGCCAGGACGGCTTCGCTAAATGGCGCGGCGGTGATGGCGCTGGATTCACGCGGTAACACAATGTACTTCCGATCGTTCGCGGGGGCCTGGCCCAGGGTTTGGCTAAGCAGAATCACTCCCAACAACACGGAGATCAATTTCATATACACTCTCCAGTCTGAAGTTAGTTGCGCCTGAAATCGAGCTTTCAAGCTTCAATCACTGCGGATTGTATACCCGATGGAATTTCTGGAAGCCACCTCCGTCAATTTCGTGGGTTCAACCGACCACTGCACATCCCAGGTAAGGCGATTTTTGAGACGAGCACGCCCAGAGACGCGCCAACACAATAGAAACTACGGACTGGCTGGGGCCAACTCTGTATAATCTCGCTGGTCGATATGACGAGATTTTGGGGGTGCTTCTGGCGGGCTGTGGGACGTGTCTGGCCGGCGTGTGTTACGCAGGCCCAAGCGGTTGCCTTTAACATGTTTCTGGCCTTTTTCCCCATGCTCCTGCTGGTTTTGGGTTTCGTCAGCAGCTGGAGCTTTCTGCGCGGCGGAATAGAAATAATGGTCAACTCTTTGGACCGTTCGATGCCGCCCGGCACGGCTGCTGTTCTTCGGGATTTCCTTGCCGTTCACGCGGTCCATCCTTGGAGTTGGGCTTCTCTCGGCCTCGTTGGAACCTTGCTCGCCGGCACTCAAATGATGCGTTTGCTCATCGAGGGATTCCATATCGCCCACCGTATTGAACGCCCCGGTGTGTTCGGCCAAATTTTTCGCTCCCTCGTTCTCCTGATTGTGGCGCTGGC
>Ga0070733_10000895_pt1 | contig 22962 bp, 24 predicted proteins | sample Coa_R1_9_FD_66450 | JGI IMG/M metagenome (GOLD analysis project Ga0070733, IMG submission 66450) | Surface soil microbial communities from Centralia Pennsylvania, which are recovering from an underground coalmine fire - Coalmine... | ecosystem: Environmental > Terrestrial > Soil > Unclassified ...
GGCCAGCCGATAAAACGGTCTCGAGGCCGGCACTTGAGGGCCGCCGCAGGCCAGCCAAGCAGGGCAAACCACTCTCCGGCGCGCTCGGCCACATCGCGACTCCCCCACCCGGCGCGAGAAACCTAGGTAGTATGCCGGCGCATCAGCTCTTCCCAGCGCTCCCGCTCCCCCGGGAGAATCGGCCGAACGATGATTTCCTTCAGGAGGCCCTGATGGACCCTTTGAAATTCCACACCCGAAGGTTCACCCATTCGCAGGAACAAAGTTCAAAGAAAAATGAAAAGACTTCAATCACCACGACTTATCTAAAACATCGGCGTAGCCCCGCGAAAATCGCCAGCTCGTTGACATTTGGTCCGGAGAGAGTATACTGAAGTGTTTTTTATTCGGAGGAAACATGTCGCGAGACCGGTCGAATCCGGGGTCGGTGTCCCGACCGGGCTATGCGCTTGAGGCGGCGACAGGACAAGCAGCCGATCTGCTGCAGAAGAGCCTGGGAGGATTGGGAGAACTGCACTTTGAGCTCCCGCCTCCTGGAATCGGAGCCGATCTGGCCGTTCCATGCTTTCCCCTCGCCAAACTCTTACGCAAGAGCCCCATTGAAATCGCTGTCGAGCTTCAAGGCGGGCTCCGCTGGCCTGAAGGAGGGCTGATCCAGCGGACGGAGGCCGTCTCCGGTTACCTGAATTTCTATTTTGAACCCAACTATTTTTGCCGACGGGTCCTCTCGGAAGTCATCGAACTGAAAGATCGCTATGGGTCGAGCGAGCGAGGGACCGGACAGACGGTCGTCATCGACTTTTCCTCGCCCAATATTGCAAAGCCGATGTCGGTGGGTCACCTGCGCTCGACTTTGATCGGGGATGCGCTCTGCCGTTTGTACCGGTTTCAGGGATATCGTACGATTGGAATCAACCACCTCGGCGATTGGGGAACTCAATTCGGTAATTTAATCGTCGCTTATCGCGAATGGATCAATGAGGAGCAGCTGTCCCGGGATCCCATCCGGGAGCTTCTTCGGCTCTATGTGGAATTTCACGAAAGGGCGGCCAAGGATCCCGGCCTGGAGGAAAAAGGGAGATACGAGTTTCGCCGTTTGGAAGAAGGGGATCCTGAATCGCGGCGGCTTTGGGAGAAAATCCGGATCCTCAGCCTTCGGGAATTCGAAAAAATCTATTCCCGGCTCGGGATTCATTTCGATGAGTGGAGCGGCGAAAGCGTCTACAGGGATCAGACCGCGTCCCTGATTTCGGAGGCCGGGGTAAAGGGTGCTGTACGGGAGAGCGAGGGTGCTCTCATCATTCCCCTGGAGGATCAGGGAATCGAGACCCCCCTGGTCTTAAGAAAGCGGGACGGCGGCAGCCTCTATGCGACCCGTGACCTTTCGGCGGCCCTGGCGCGGATCAAGAGTTACGACCCGGTCTCGTTGATCTACGTCGTCGGGGCGGAGCAAAAGCTCCATTTTCAGCAGCTTTTTGCTGCGCTGAGGAAGCTCGGCTATGCGCAGGTCCGCTATCAGCATGTTGACTTCGGTTTGATGTCCCTTCCCGAAGGGAAAATGAGCACCCGCAAGGGAAGGGTCGTCTTCCTGGACGAGGTGATCGAGGAGGCCGTCTCCCGCGCGACGAAAATATTGGAGGCCAAAAATCCGGATCTCTCCTTTTCGGAGCGCAAAGAGGTCGCCTCGAAGGTGGGCATCGGAGCGCTGAAGTATAATGACCTTTCGCAGAACCGGATCAAGGACGTCACGTTTGATTGGGATAAGATGCTGAGTTTCGAGGGAGACAGTGCTCCCTACCTCCAATACACCTATGTGCGTGCCCAAAGCATCCTGAGGAAGGTGCCGGGAGAGGGGGAGGGGGGCCGTGCCAAGGATGAATTTTTTTTTGGCCGACCTGAGGAGATTCGCCTGGCGAAATTCATGGCGCGATTTCCGGACGTGACCCGGATGGCGGCCGAAAGCTCCTCCCCGCATCTGGTCTCCGATTATCTGTTCAGGCTGGCGCGCGAATTTCAAACCTTCTACCAGCAGGTACCGGTTCTACGTTCTGAAGGCGAGCCGGAGCGATCGACTCGATTGGCCATGGTGAGCGCCGTGGCTTGGATTACCCGGCAAGGGTTATCTCTTCTCGGTATCGAGGTTCCGGAGAGGATGTAACGGGTGCAGCCGGCTTTTAAAGTGCTTCATTCCGACCCGATGAGCGGAGCTCGGTCCGGGCTGCTCGAGACCGCCCACGGAACGATCGACACCCCGCTCTTTTGTCCGGTGGGAACGGCCGCGACGGTGAAGTCGATGACCCCGATCGAGCTTTCCGATCTGGGGGTCCAGATGCTTCTGTGCAATTCGTATCATCTTTACCTGAGGCCGGGACACGGGTTGATCAAACGGTTGGGCGGCCTCCATCGTTTCATGGGGTGGGACGGGCCGATTCTTACCGACAGCGGAGGGTATCAGATCCGTAGCCTCTCGGCTCTCTGCGAAGTCACGGACGATGGGGTAAGCTTTCGATCCCACATCGATGGTTCTCTCCACCGCTTCACCCCGGAGCTTTCCATGGAAGTCCAAAGGGCATTGGGTTCCGATATCGTCATGGTCTTTGATGAGTGCCTTCCCTATCCCTGTCGCAAGGAGCAGACCGAGGGATCTCTCCATCGCACGACCCGCTGGGCCCGGCGATCCAAGGAGGCCTTCGAAAAAAGTCTCCCCGAGGCCGGGGAGATGCCCCTGCTGTTCGGCATCGTTCAGGGAGGCTTCTACGAAGACCTTCGCCTCCGCTCTCTGGATGAGCTCTGCGAGATCGGGTTTGCGGGTTATGCGCTCGGCGGTCTTTCCGTCGGAGAGCCTCCCGAGCTCATGCTTCAAATTCTGGAAGCGATCAGCGGACGGCTTCCTCCGCAACAGGCGCGTTACTTGATGGGGGTCGGCCGCCCTCAGGAGCTCGTCGAGGGGGTATTTCGAGGCATCGATCTGTTCGACTGCGTGATGCCGACGCGCCATGCGCGGACCGGGGAGCTCTTCACCCGCTTCGGCAGAGTGCTCATCAAACAGTCGCGGTATCTGGAGGATGACCGTCCCATCGAACCGGGTTGCGAATGCTTTACCTGCCGGCACTTTAGCCGTGCCTATTTACGACATCTTTTCCTGGGGCGTGAGATTCTCGGTATTCGGCTCAACACGATTCATAACCTTTACTACTACATCGAGCTGATGCGGGAAATCAGGCGGTCGATCGCCGAGGGCCGCTTCAGCAGGTTTCGTCAACAGTTCTATGCCATGCGAAAGGAGACCGAGGAATGAACAGGTTCATGCTCGCGGAGGCAATGGCTCAATTGCCCGGCGCCACCGCAGAACCCGGGGGACTGGGAGTTCTCTTCTCTTTTCTGCCGATCGTTCTGATTTTTATCGCCTTTTATTTTCTGTTGATTCTCCCGCAACAGAAGCGGGCCAAGAAGCGCCGGGCGATGCTGGAGATGCTCAAGAAGGGGGACAAGGTGCTGACCACCGGCGGGATCCTGGGCACGGTGACGAACCTAGCCAAGGAGTCCGTCACCCTGCAGGTTGCGGAGGGGGTGAGAATCAAATTTGCCCGCAGTTCTGTCGAAGAGCTTCGCGGCGAAGAGGACAGGGAATCGAGCGCCGGCTGATCGGCCGAGAGGCATGTCGGCGGGAATTCCAAAAAGATCGCAAGGACTAGGGAGGTCAACGCGTTGGCATGAAGAAGGGAATAAGATGGAGGCTGGGGCTCATTGGCATTACGGTTGTACTGTCGTTCGTCTTTTTCTTGCCCTCGACTCCCCTGTATGCCCGCTTTCCGGGCTGGTGGGGCAAATTTCTCCCCAACAAGGGGATCACCTTGGGCTTGGATCTTCAGGGGGGAATGCACCTCGTGTTGGAGGTACAGGGTGAAAAGGCGGTCGACAATGCGCTGGACCGGGCCGTCAACGGGATCAAGGACCTCCTTACCGAGAAAAAGATCGGGGTCGAGTCGGTTCAGAGGGTGGGTCGAGAGATCGCCGTAACGCTCGGGACCAACGCCTCCGGCGCCGACGAGGCGAATCGAATCATCCGGGACAGCTATCCCGGGTTTTCGTCAATCACGAGCGGCGGCTCTAAGCTCCTCTTTTCGATGAAGCCGAGCGAGGCCAACCGGATCATGGAGGCCGCGACCTCTCAGGCCCTTGAGACCATTCGAAATCGCATCGACCAGTTCGGCGTGACAGAACCTTTGATCCAGCGTCAGGGACCCCAGCAGATTCTGGTCCAGCTTCCCGGCATCAAGGATTCCCAGCGGGCGATCGAGCTTATCGGTAAAACGGCCCTGCTGGAATTCAAACTCGTTGACGATCAGAGTCCCCTGTTTCGATCGTTCCCTCCTCGGGTCGCTGCGGACGAGGAATCCAAGGTCCTCAAGGAATTCGAGGGGAAGGTGCCGCCCGACGATCAGATCCTCTTCGAGCGGATCGTCGATAAAGAGAGCAAGAATGTCGTCTTTAAGCGTCCCTACCTGGTTAAAAAGAACGCCGCAATGAGTGGGGACACCCTGACCGACGCCCGCGTGTCGATCGACCAGGACAACCAGCCCTTTGTTGCGATCACCTTTGACGGGACCGGCGCGAGGATCTTCGAGAAGATCACGGGGGAGTACCGCGGAAAGCAATTGGCCATTGTCCTGGACAATACGATTTACTCCGCCCCGGTGATCAAGGATCGGATCCCCGGGGGGAGGGCGCAGATCACCGGAGGCTTCTCGCCCCAGGAGGCAAACGACCTGGCGATCATCCTGAGGGCGGGGGCCCTTCCCGCCCCGGTGAAGATCATTCAAAACGTAACCGTGGGACCTTCCCTGGGGGCCGATTCGATCCGTAAGGGGATCCTGGCGGGTGTCGTCGGGACCGGCTTTGTCGTCGTCTTCATGGTTTTGTACTACCGGCTTTCCGGGCTGATCGCCGATTTTAATCTGGTCCTCAATGTCATCCTGCTCATCGGGGCAATGGCCTACCTGAACGCCACCTTGACCCTCCCCGGGATTGCCGGGATCATTCTCGCGGTGGGGATGTCGGTCGATTCCAACGTCCTGATCTTCGAGCGGATACGGGAGGAGCTTCGGGAGCAGAAGCCGGTCCGGATGGCCGTCGAGGCGGGGTACGACAAGGCCTTCCTGACCATCATCGATTCTCATGTCACGACCCTCATCACGGCCTTCGTCCTTTTCATATTCGGCACGGGACCGATCAAAGGGTTCGCGGTTTCCCTCTCGCTCGGGGTCTGTATTAATCTGTTCACCTCGTTGGTGGGGACCAAGGTGATCTTCGACATGGTCAATTCCCGCCGAAAAATCCAAAGATTGAGCATTTAATTATTAACGTCGGACAGGAGACTTCATGTTGGAAATTTTCGGAAAGACCCGGATCGATTTCGTGGGAAAGCGGTACCTCTTTTTTACCCTTTCGGGGGTCCTGGTCTCCCTCGGGCTCTTCGCGCTAGTTCAAATTTCTCGTGGTGCCGCCAATCTCGGAATCGACTTCGCGGGAGGCGCAGCGGTCCAGCTGAGGTTTGACCGCCCGGTTCGCATCGACGAAGCGCGAAGGGTACTGGAGAAAAACGGTATCCGCGACGCCGAACTGCAGCAGTTTACGGGGGGAGATCGCCTCCTGGTTCGAATGAAACATCAGGAGATCACGGGCGGGCTGGCGGATCAGCTGGCAAAAGTGCTCGGTTCTGAAATTCCGGACAGCCATCCCCTCGTGGAGAGCAGCACCGAAATCGGCCCTACCGTGGGGGAGAAGCTCCGGCGGGATGCCGTGGTCGCCGTGGCGGTCTCCGTGGGCGCGATTGTTGTCTACATCGCAATGCGCTTTGAGCTCCGGTTTGGAGTGGCGGCGGCGATCGCGACGTTTCACGATGTGCTGGCGGTGCTGGGTGCGTTTTACCTGATGAATAAGGAGATCAACCTGCTGATCCTCACGGCCCTTTTGACGCTCGGGGGCTATTCACTGACCGATACGGTGGTCGTCTTCGATCGAATCAGGGAAAACCTGCGCGCCCGCCGCAGGGAGCCCCTAGAAGAGGTGATCAATGCAGGAATCAATCAGGTGCTCAGCCGGACCGCCGTCGTTTCCCTCACGGTCTTTCTGGTCCTCGTCGCGCTGTTTTTTTGGGGCGGCGAGGTGATCCATGATTTTGCGCTGGCGTTGATCCTGGGAGTCATCGTCGGCACCTATTCGTCCTGGTTCGTGGCCAGTCCTTTGCTACTTATTTGGAGAAAGACTCAAGGGCGGTTGCTTAGAAGGGCCTAGAGCCAAATGAGATCTCCTTTTCCGAACGATTCACGATCTCCGCCTGCCACCTGCGGATGCTCCGGCATCGGCGAGGGGACGGGGAATCTGAATCTCGCGCGTAAGGACCTCGATAATCCCTTTACATCAGGAGGGAGATATCGTCTTTGCCGTCTCGAAATATCCGGATCGGCTCGGGAAGGTCCTCTTGAACCGGGGAGATCAACCTTTACCCGGTCGGGAGCGTAGAGGCGGGTACTCCCGGCGCGTCGATCCCCCTGATTCGGAGCCATCGAAAGGTGACCACCCAAAGCTATTACGAGAGTTGGGCATCGATTGGGGCGCTTCTCGAGAGCAGATCAAAAGGGTCGATCTTGAGGGGGCACAAGAGCTGGGCTTATGATAGCGGCCCGTCCCGAGAGGAAGGCGCAATACGATCAGGTCGGGCGGAAGCCCCCGTAGGGACGCCGCTTATCCAGACAAACGGGCCGGTCAGAGCTACCTGCAAGGCGAGGAGACCTTCAGCGCGAAGGATCTTAAGAGAGCGGCTTATTTTTATGGATCTTCAGTGTGTTACGCGCCCAGGATCCATCTTATTTTTGGGAACTCGCAACCGCCCGGGGAAGCTCATCGAGCAGAGCCGGCGAGCCCCGAGAAGCTGTGACCTTTGAAGCCAGGCGATCTTCTATTGGTCGCGGCTCCTTTAACCTCATGAAAACGTGCTTCTTTTAAGCGTATCGAAAGCATGCGACGAGGGCCTCAATCTCCCTCCCCGGAATGCCTAGCTGCGGGCGCGTTCCTTGCCTTTAGGAGCCGGATTGAATCCCAACTCAGCCCAATTTCTTCTTGACACCCGGGAAGGGGGTATGATATTTTTATATCCGACAATATTGATCTCCGATTGACGGAATCGGGGATGAGGGGATCATGTTTAAGATCACGAAAAGAACAGATTATGGTCTGATGGCGATTCATTTTATGGCGATGCAGGATCCGGAGGTCGTGGTCAATACCAAGACGATTGCCGAGATGTATCATATTCCAGTGGAGCTCCTGGCGAAGATCCTGCAGAGGTTAACGAAAAGGGGAATCATTACCAGTCATCAGCATGGCCCGAAGGGGGGTTACACCTTGACGCGAAGTCCGGCACAGATCTCCGTGGGAGAGGTCGTCGAGGCGATCGAGGGCCCCATTCATATTATTCGGTGTACGGACGGTGAGGAGGAGTGCCTCCACATGGAGCGATGTACGGTCCGGAGTCCTCTTCAAAAGATCGAAAGAAACATCGTCGATCTATTGAACCGGACTTCTGTGGACCAAATGCGCCGAGAAGAACTTGGCTCGTTGACGTCCAGCTCCTGTTGACGTCCAAGCGAAGGAGTGAGGAGAGCGGTTTATGAAATTTCCGATCTACATGGATAATCATGCAACGACCGCGGTCGATCCGGCCGTGCTGCAGGAGATGCTTCCCTATTTTACCGAAAAATTCGGGAATGCCGCCAGCCGAAACCACAGTTTCGGCTGGGACGCGGAAAAGGCGGTTGATCGGGCCCGAGGACAGATTGCAAGACTCATCCGCGCCGACTCTAAGGAGATCATCTTTACCAGCGGGGCCACCGAATCGGATAATCTCGCCCTCAAAGGCGTGGTAGAGATGTACAAAGAAAAGGGGAATCACATCATCACCACCGTGACGGAGCACAAAGCCATTCTCGATACCGCCAAGCGGCTTGAAAAGGAAGGTGTCTCGGTGACCTATCTTGCGGTCTCCAAGGAGGGAGCTGTCGATCCGGACGATCTGAGGAAGGCGATCACCGATCGAACCATCCTGATCTCGATCATGATGGCCAATAATGAGATCGGGACGGTCCACCCGGTTCAAGAGATCGGGAGGCTTGCCAAGGAACGGGGAGTTCTGTTCCATTGCGACGCGACGCAGGGAGTTGGAAAAATCCCGGTCGATGTGCAGGCGATGGGAATCGACCTGATGTCGTTCTCGGCCCATAAGATCTATGGTCCCAAAGGGGTCGGGGCGCTCTATGTCCGGAAGAAAAATCCCCGCGTCAGGCTTGCCCCCATCATCGATGGCGGAGGCCATGAGCGAGGGATGCGTTCTGGCACCCTGAATGTGCCCGGCATTGTCGGGTTCGGCAAGGCATGTGAACTCTGCGAGCAGGTCATGCCCCAGGAATCGGTTCGGCTCTCCGCAATGAGGGACCGGCTTTCGGAAGGGATCATCAAGCAGTTGGATGAGGTCTATCCCAACGGGCACCCGACCCAGCGGCTTCCCCATAATCTAAACTTGAGTTTCGCCTATGTGGAAGGCGAGTCGCTCCTGATGGGTCTAAAAGAGATTGCACTCTCCTCGGGGTCGGCCTGCACGACGGCGACACTGGAGCCTTCTTATGTGCTTCGGGCGCTGGGGGTGGGTAATGATCTGGCCCATTCCTCGCTGAGATTCGGTTTGGGACGCTTCAACACCGAGGAGGAGATCGAATATGTCGTCGACCGTGTCGTGGAGACGGTCAAGCGGCTTCGCGAGATGTCCCCGCTTTATGAAATGGCGAAGGAAGGCATCGATCTCAAAACGGTGCAATGGACGCAGCATTGAGGGCGGTTTAAAGGGGGTGAAAGCATGTCTTACAGCGATAAAGTAATCGATCACTATAACAACCCGCGAAATATCGGGAGCCTGGACAAGAACGCCCCGGAGGTCGGAACCGGGATCGTCGGTGCCCCGGAATGTGGCGACGTGATGAAGCTTCAACTCAAGGTCAAAGATGGTGTGATCGAAGACGCCAAGTTCAAAACATTTGGGTGCGGGAGTGCGATCGCGAGTTCAAGCTTGGCTACGGAATGGTTGAGGGGAAAGAGCATCGACGAAGCATTGACGATTAAAAACACCGATATTGTCGAGGAGCTCTCCCTTCCTCCCGTTAAGATCCATTGTTCGGTTTTGGCAGAGGACGCCATTAAAGCGGCCATTGCGGACTATAAGAAGAAGAATGGGTTAGCCTAAGTTCAGCTTTTGCGATTTTGGGGGATGAATGGATACATCAGAGGCAGTTGTGGTCTTGACAGAGGCGGCCGTCAAGAGGGTGACGGAGGTCCTGGCGTCGAAGGGGGATCCCAATCTCATGCTCCGGGTCAGTGTGAGAGGGGGAGGATGCTCCGGTCTGTCGTATGGACTCAGTTTCGACTCGCAGCTGGGCCCCCATGACACCGTCTGCGAGTTTAACGGCGTGAAGGTCGTCGTCGATGCGAAGAGCGCCCTTTTTCTGTATGGGACACGACTCGATTTCAGCAGCGAGCTGGTGGGAGGGGGATTTAAATTCATCAATCCCAACGCCAAACAGTCTTGCGGCTGCGGTGAGTCTTTCTCGGCCTAACCCCTTTCTGCGAGAGATGGATGGATTGAAAACCAGAGAAAATGGTTTTCTTCTTTCAAGAAGGGCCCCGTTTGGGGCCTTCGTTTTTTGAGGACTGAATTTATGGAGCGACGTGCCGTCTCCGAACAGGTTTGCTGGGGCTGCGGGGCCGGGACGACGGGCCGGATCTTTTGTGAGGTCTGCCAGAGGATTCAGCCGTTTCCCGAGCATGCGGATTATTTTTCCGTCCTGGGGCTTTCCAGGTGCATGCAGATCGACCCGGGGGACCTGGAGAAGAGATTCCACGCGCTGAGCCGCAGGTTTCATCCCGATTTCTTTCAAAATAAAAGCGAGCGGGAGCGGGAGATCAGCCTGAGCAATTCGGCCGCCCTCAACCGGGCATATCGAACGCTTCGCGATCCAGCCTCCAGGGGGGCATACCTGGTGAGCCTTGTCGAAGGAGGCTCCGGACAGATCCCTCTGAAGGCCCCTGCGGACCTTTTTGAGGAGATCCTCGAGCTCCAGGAGACCTTGCAGGAGTACCGGGCCCTTCAGGGGACGCGGCCCGAGAGGGAGGCGCTTGGAGAGAAGCTTGTCTCGGTCCGGGCCGATCTGCAGCATCGCGATCAGGAATTCCTTCAGGGTCTGGAGAAGGTTTTTTCACAGTGGGACGACCTGCCGGAAGCCCATCGGGAGGCCGAACGGGGCCTGGTGCAAACGGTCAAGGATCTCCTGTCACAGCGGGCCTATATCGGAAGGGTGATCCATGACATCGAACAGGCGTTAGGGAGGGAAGGTTAAGCCGATGGCGCGGATCGTGGGGATCGATCTCGGAACAACCAATAGTTTGATCGCCTATATGGAGGGGTCCACCCCCAGAGTGATTTCCGGAGCGGCCGGGGGGCTGGTCCCCTCCGTGGTCTCCTTCGGTCCCGAAGGACCCGTTGTGGGTGCCGAGGCCAAGTCGCATCTGATCACCCGGGCCGATCGCACCATCTATTCGATCAAGCGTTTTATGGGAAAAGCCTTGGAGGATGTCGCCCCCGAGGATCGGGCCTTCATCCCCTTCCGGCTTCTCGAGGGCCCGCGGGGCGTGATACAGGTCCAGGTGGGAGGGAAGCTTTATACCCCTGCCGAGATTTCCGCGTTTATTTTAATCGAGCTCAAAAAGCGGGCGGAGGATTACTTTAAGGAAGAGGTTTCCAAAGCCGTGATCACGGTTCCCGCCTATTTTAACGACGCCCAGCGCCAGGCGACGAAGGACGCCGGGAAGATGGCGGGACTCGATGTCCTTCGAATTCTGAACGAGCCGACGGCGGCCTCCCTTGCTTACGGTCTTCAGAGGAAAAAAGAAGGGATTGTCGCCGTTTATGATTTTGGCGGGGGTACGTTCGACATCTCGATCCTGAAAATCAAAGAGGGGATCTTCGAGGTGCTCTCGACCAACGGCGATACCCACTTGGGGGGCGACGATATCGATCAGCGCATCTCGACCCTCCTTCTGGGTGAAATGGCCCAAAAACATCCGATTGAATTGAGGCCCGAAGAACGCCAACGTCTTCGTCTCTGCGTCGAGCAGGCCAAATGTGAGCTTTCGTCGGTCGATCGAGCCGCGTTCACCCTGCCGCTGGAAGGGGGCGGGAGTTTTAGCCGGGAGATCACCCGTTCGGAGTTGGAAGGGATGATCCGGGAGATCGTCGATCGGACGGTCGGTCCCTGTAAAGAGGCCCTGGCCGATGCCGGTCTCTCGCCGAGGCAGGTTGATGAGGTCGTGCTGGTGGGGGGATCGACCCGCATACCCCTGGTCCGCCGGAGAGTCGAAGAGCTCTTCGGGAAGGAGCCCCATTCTGAGATGAATCCAGACGAGGTGGTCGCCCTGGGCGCCGCGGTTCAGGCCGACATTCTTGCGGGAGGGATCTCGGACATGCTTTTGCTCGACGTGACCCCGCTCTCCCTGGGAATCGAGACGATGGGGGGGGTGGTGAGCAAGCTGATTCACCGAAATTCGACCATACCGACCAGTGCGAAGGAGCAATTCACGACGGGGGTGGAGGGCCAGAGCTCCGTAATGATCCACGTGGTGCAGGGGGAGCGGGAACTTGCAAAGGACTGCCGTAGTCTCGCGCGGTTCCACCTGACGGGTATCGATCCGATGCCGGCGGGAATTCCTAAGATCGAGGTCAACTTTTTGATCGATGCCAATGGAATTCTGAACGTCAGCGCAAGGGAGCTGCGCACGGGAAAAGTCCAATCGATCGAGGTCAAGCCTTCTTACGGTTTGACCGATAGCGAGGTGGAGAAGATGCTCGAGGATTCGTTCAAGAACGCCCGAGCCGATATGGAACAACGGTTGCTCATCGAAGCGCGGACGGAGGCCCAGAGCGTCATTTCCCACGCCGAAAAAATCGTAATCGAAGGCGCGCACCTGGTGACCCAGGAGGAACTCAGCGAAATCAAAGAAAACCTTGGCGAGCTCAAGGTGCGGGTCGACACAGAGGATCGTCACGCCATTCGAGAGGCGCTTGAGCGGCTGGACCGCTCGGCCATCGGGCTCTCGACGGCCTTGATGAATCAAGCCGTTGAATCCTCCCTGAAGCGCAAAAAGGTCTCAGATCTTTGAGGCTTGGGACAGACAGAGATGCCGAAGATCACTTTTTTACCGCAAAATATTACTGTAGAAGCCAAAGAAGGCCAGTCGGTTCTGGACGTGGCCCTTGACCACGATATCCCGCTTGAGCATAACTGCGGCGGAAACTGCGCCTGCACCACCTGCCACGTGATTGTCCAGGATGGGACCAAAAATCTCTCCGAGATGGAAGAGGACGAAGAGGACCGGCTGGACACCGCCGAAGGACTGACATTGACCTCGCGTTTGGGATGTCAGGCCAAAATCAAGGGCGATGTCGTCGTGGTGATCCCTCAGACGACCCAGCCGTTCCGTCTCGGAGGGCACTGATGGGGGAAACAGATGCAAAAGCTGACTTGGCAAGATGCGGAGGAGATCGCTCTGGAGCTCTATGAGAAGTTTCCGAACATCGATCCGCTCGCTGTGCGCTTCACCGACCTTCACCGCTACGTGACCGAACTTCCGGCGTTTTCCGACGACCCGAAAAAATCCAATGAGGGGATCCTGGAGGGAATTCAGATGGCGTGGGTCGAGGAGTACCGGTCGGGACAAAAGTAAACGGTCTCCAGCTGGAATTCTACCAGGTGACCACCGCGTCGGCATCCAGGATCAACTTTAACAGCTCCGCATAATCGATCGTCGGGAACGCGGGGGTGAATTGGCGCTCGGCGGCATCCTCTTTGAGAACGAAAACCGCCTCTTTAGGAAGGGGAGGCATCATCGAAACCGCCCCCTGCGCCAGGACCAGGTAGACCTGATCGTTCTTTCTCTGCTCGTCGATGACGTCCAGGGCATGAGGATCGTTCGAATTTTTGATGATGTGGATAATTTTTCTCATGATCCGTCCGGGGCCGGTTCTCTAGAAGATGAGGGTTCGCTCCGCGGCAGCCATTTTCCCTGCGATTTGCTTCCGAGTCAGGACATCCCTGCGGTAGCGACTCTCTGAGAGGTCGACCGCGTTCCCGTCTTCGATATGAAAGGTCTCGATATACTCGCAGAGCGTCGTCAGATATTTCTCGGTCTGCTCGCCGTCGACGAGGTCCTCCAGCTGAGGGCTCAGGAGCAGGGGAGCCATCCCGGTCAAAATCACCTCGACGGCATGTTCTCCTGCGGCGAGTCCCAGCGCAATACGGATCGCCTCGCCCGGCCGATGGCTCTCCTCGGGGTTGCCTCGAATCAGGATGACCACACGGGCCACTTTGCGCTCTCTTTTTTGCGGTTCAGTTAAGGGTCACGAAGGGGTTGCAACCTTTAACGAGGTCGGAGAGGACGACGAGGCCGCAGAAGGCGGCCTTCTCGCTCGTCGGGATGGCCCTGCGCTGGGCGCCGTATGCGCAGATGAACAGATGGGCGCCGCGCCTCGAAAGCTCCTGGATTTCGGGTTCCTCCAGATTTTCGGTCCCATCATCGACCAGATAGAGATAGACTTCGTGTCCTTCGGCCAGGGCCGCCCGGGAGAGACCTACCGCGGTTTTTTTGTTGGGATGCTGTTGTGAAGTGGAGAGAAGAATTCCCAGTTTTTTTCTTTCCATATGGACCGACTCTAACACCCGAAATACAAACTTGTCAACCGAAGCAAACCCCGGATAAAGTCTTGACAGAGTTCCGCGCCGCTGTCTAAGATAAAAACTTTGATGAAAGAAATATACTTCGATCATATCGCGGCGACCCCCCTTTCCCCCGAAGTTCGGGAGGCGATGTATCCCTTTTTTGCCGGACATTTCGGGAACGCGCAGAGCCGCCATCCATATGGGAAGGTCCCCCGGGCGGCCCTGGAGGCGGCAAGGGGAGAAATCGCCCGTCTGATTCATGGCGAGCCGGAGGAGATTTTCTTCACCTCATCGGGGAGTGAGTCGAACAATCTGGCCGTCAAAGGTGTTGCGCAGGCCTATGCGAAGCGGGGCAGGCACATTGTGGCGTCCGTCATCGAGCACCATTCGGTCATCAACCCGGTTCGAAGCCTCGAGCGACAAGGCTATCAGGTGACCTGGATTCCGGTGGACGGAAACGGGCTCGTCGATCCCGGGCAGGTGGAGGCATCGCTCGGAGAACAGACCGTTCTGCTTTCGGTCATGATGGCCAATAATGAAATCGGGACCATCGAGCCGATCCTCCGCCTCGGCGAAATCGCGCAGGCGCGCGAGGTCCCCTTTCACACCGATGCGGTCGCCGCGGCCGGGATGATTCCGATCGATGTGCAGCGCCTCGGAGTCGACCTACTCAGTCTTGCGGCCCCGACTTTTGGCGGGCCCAAGGGCGCTGCGGCGCTCTATGTGCGCCGGGGAACTCGGATCCTTCCGCTGATCGAAGGGGGAATTCAGGAAGAGGGCCGCCGCTCCGGAACGGAAAACGTGGCCGCCGTCGTCGGAATGGGCGTTGCGGCGGCCGCGGCGCTGCGACAGTTGCCTTGGCGAAGAGACCATCTGATCCGGCTCCGTGATCTTTTGCAGGAGGGACTGGGGAAGATCCGCTATCTTCGTCTCACGGGCGATTTGCGCCAAAGACTTCCCCATGTGGTGAGTTTCTGCGCGGAGTATGTCGACGGGGAGGCATTGGTTCGCACGCTCGCCGACGAGGGGATCTTCGCGGCAAGCGGTTCCAGCTGCACGTCTTATGCCTTGAAGATCTCCCCAGTCCTTACGGCGATGGGGATACCGGCAAATGTAGCCCAAGGGGGGGTCGTGATCAGCCTGGGAATTGAAAATACCCTGGAAGAGGTCCAGCATTTTTTGGCCGTTTTCCCCGGTATTCTCGACCGGCTCCGTAGCGTTTCCCCACTCTATTCAGATGCGCGGCGCAAGGAAGGGGAACTGTGACGGCTGCCGATTTGACGCTCGATACACTGGGACTTTTTTGCCCTATGCCGGTGATTCTGACCTCTAAAAAAGTCAAGCAGATGGGCATAGGGCAGGTTCTGGAGGTCCTCTCGGACGACGAGGGGATCAAAAAGGATATGCCGGCATGGTGCAAGTCGACCGGTCAGGAATATCTGGGGCTCACCCAAGAGGGCGTCATTATTAAGGTCTACGTCCGAAAGACGAAGTAGGGCTCTCTGACGAGATTGTTGCGACCGAGGCCGGTGCTCTCAATCACTCGGATCGGGGCAAGATCCTCTCCAGCCCTGCGCCGGCTGGATCCCATTTGGCAGCGAATCTATCTGCTTTTGAGAGTGGTCCGATAGCTGGCGTAGGATCGAGGCGTTTCCCAGAGCCTCACCTCAGCCACGGGGAGTTTTTCGGAGGCGGCATAATCGAAAATGAGCCTCGCGATCTCTTCGGCGGTGGGGTTCTCATCGACCAGATAGAATGTCTCCCCGAGGGCCTCCAGCGATGGGATCAACGGGTCTTTGCGACAAAGGATCATTTTGTGGTCGAGTTCCCGGTCGATCCACCGCTGGACCACACTTTTGATCTCCTCGAAATCGACGACCATCCCGAGCGAATTCAACCTCTCGGAGGCGAGCTCGATTTCGACCCTTCCGTTGTGACCGTGGAGGTGGCGGCATTTCCCATCGTAATTCAGGAGCCGGTGCCCGTAACAGAAGCTGATTTCACGAGTCACTGTGTACATCGATCCTCCTCATCAGATGCGTGTCCATCCGGCAACAGGTCCCCGGTCCTGCGAGTGCTCACCCAGGCGAAGGTCATTCCTTCGGCCATTTCTTGAGAAACGCGCTGATCATGTCGATGGGGACGGGAAAGATGGTCGTGGAGTTTTTTTCGGCCGCGATCTCGGTCAGGGTTTGTAAATAGCGAAGCTGCAGGGCGGTCGGATTTCGTTGGATGATCTCGGCCGCTTCGGACAATTTTGCGGCCGCCTCAAACTCGCCCTGGGCATGGATGACCTTCGCCCGTCGCTCCCGCTCGGCTTCCGCCTGGCGAGCGATTGCCCGGAGCATTTCTTGGGGCAGGTCGACATTCTTGACCTCTACGGCCGTGACCTTGATTCCCCATGGCTCCGTCTGCTCGTCGATCACCCGCTGCAGGCTCGTGTTGATCTCCTCGCGCTTCGAGAGGAGTTCGTCGAGCTGACTCTGGCCCAAAATACTGCGCAGCGTCGTTTGTGCAATCTGCGAGGTCGCATACAGGTAGTTCTCAACCTCCAGGATCGCCTTATCCGGATTCATGACCCTAAAATAGATGACCGCGTTGACCTTCACGGAGACATTGTCCTTCGTGATGATGTCCTGGGCGGGAACATCCATCGTGATGGTCCGGAGGCTCACTTTCTCCATCGTGTCGACAAACGGCAACAGAACGATCAGCCCCGGGCCGTTTCCACCGATGAAGGCGGACGTCACTCGTCCCAGTCGAAAGATGACCGCCCGTTCGTACTCCTTTAAGATCCGGATCCGGCTGAAAAGAAAAACGAGCAGAACAACCAGAACAATGACGGGAAGTGCCTCCGGCATACTCTCCTCCTCAACGAACTGCGCTTTTGCCGATCTGCGATCGTTTAATCCCGGACCCTCTCGACGCGAGCCTTTAGCCCTTGAATCTCCAGTACCCTTACCTTTTCTCCGGCATGAATCGCTTCAAAGCCTTCGGCCTCCCAAATTTCTCCCCGCACCAGAATTTGTCCTTCCGGATCGAGATTGGATTTAGCAATCCCGATCTGCCCCTGCAGCGCTTCGGCCCCCGTCACCGGCTTTCGCCTCTGCGCTTTCCAGGCCGCTCCGACGATTGCGAGAAAGAAGACCGCCGTCAAAAGAACCGACGGAAGGATCACCCCGAGCGAGACCCGAAGCATCGGAAATTCTCCGGGGAAGAGCATCAGGGATCCAAGAAGAAAGGCGACGATCCCCCCCACTCCGAGCAGACCGAAGCTTTGGAGTTTGACCTCGGCGAGGAGAAGGGCGAGAGAGAGGAGGATTAGGAGGAGACCCGCATAATTGATCGGAAGGGTTTGGAAGGCGTAGAAGGCGAGAATCAGCGAGATCGCCCCTACGAGCCCCGGAAGGACCGAACCGGGAGTTGAGAGTTCGAAGATCAGACCATAGATCCCGAGCAGCATGAGGACATAGGCGACGTTGGGATCAGAGATGATCCTGAGAACCTTCAGGCGAAAGCCCATTGGGATCGGTTTAACGGCCGCACCGACGGTGTGAAGGGTCACCGGGCCCTCAGAGGTGATGACCTGCCGCCCATCGATCTGCTGAAGCAGCGTCGGGAGATCGGGGGAGATGAAGTCGATGAGGCCGAGGGTCTTGGCCTCCCTCTCCGTCGCGGAGACGGACTTTCGGACGGCCTCTTCGGTCCATTTCACGTTCCGGCCTCGGCGCTCCGCCAGAGACCGGATATAGGCCGCCGCGTCGTTCTCGACCTTTGTCTTCATCTCTTTGTCCATTTCCCCTCCCTGGAGCAAGACCGGATGGGCGGCGCCGATGTTCGTTCCGGGGGCCATTGCCGCCAGGTGGGCCGCGATGGTGATGAACACCCCGGCTGAGGCGGCTCGGGCGCCCCCCGGGGCGATGTAGACGACCACGGGGACGGGTGAACCGATGATCCCCTGAACCGTCTCTCTCATCGAGGTGTCGAGCCCGCCCGGGGTATCCAACTGGATAATGAGTGCCTCAGCTCGGGCGTGGCCCGCCCTGCGGATGCCAGTGAGGATCAGCTCGGAAGAGACCGGGTTGATGAGCCCTTCGTAGGGAAGCAGAAAGACTTCTCGGGGTGCCTCGGCTGCAGAGAGTCCAACCCCAAAGGTGATCCGGATGAACAGGAGGAGCGGGAGGACTCCCCTTAAAGCTGAGACCCTTTCCATGACGGGGATCTTATTCCCTTTAAGAGGGGGGTGTCAAGAAACGCCGTCGTCTCATGCAACGATGGGTATTGGCGGGAGAAACGGTCCGAATCGACGCCGAGCCCCACGCTTCGACGCTGGAGGGACCGAAGAGCGAGTGCAGCGAAAAATTCTATCCTTCGGGCGGGGCCGCCTTGATGACGGAAACCTTAATCTGGGCATGGACCTCGTGTTGTACTTTGATCGGGACGGCAAATTCCCCGAGCTCCTTGAGCGGTTTTTCAAGAAGGATTTGTTTTCGGTCGACGGTCAAGCCCTGGGCGGCGAGTGCCTCCGCGATATCCTTGGAAGTCACCGAACCAAAAAGTTTGTCTTCTTCCCCGACCTGAACCGCGATCGAGACGCTGAAATCGGAGATCTTCTTTGCCAGTTCTTCAGCGTCCTTCTTCTCTTTCCTGATCTTGTCGTTGATAAGCCGTTTTTGGTGTTCGAGCACGCGGATGTTGTTCAGCGTTGCCTCGAAGGCCTTTTCCTTGGGAAGGAGGTAGTTGCGGGCGAATCCATCTTTGACCTCGACCAGATCGCCCATCCTTCCGAGGTGCTCGATATCTTCCTTCAAGATGACTTTCATGATTCCTCCAAGTCGATCGGGTTTTTCAGAAAAAACATTATATTTGATCGGACCGCCGGGTGTCAAGGATCCAGCGCGCAATCTAAAATGTAATTAAAGATATCATCGCGCAATTTATAATGTAACCCACTGGACTGGGACGAAAATCGAAATGGGAATATCTCGAAGCCATCTACCGGCGCGATCAGGGAGCCGAAAGGGCACTGCGCAATCCGATCCTTGACGAATTCTGTCAGGTCTGCGGCTGTCTGGGCAACGATACCATCCGGCTGCTCAATGACCCGGCATCCCAAGAAATCCCAGCAGAAGCTCAGAGCGCGGACCTGCACGTATGGAGCGCGGGTGATCGGTATCCTCTCGGCGATCTGGGAAGCCGCTGGCTATCCCTGGTCAGTACGGCTGAAAAAAGCCCTACCGCCTCTGTGGATGCCCTGGGCGAAAAAAACACTTTCCAATGAGCTCAAAATCGATCGTTCTGTGGGCTGATCGATTTTGAGCTCGAGCCAAGGAAGGACGAGCTCAAGAAGAATCTGTATGGCCGGACCCAGCCGGGCAGCTTACTGAAATACATATTCCCATGAAAGACCGATTGTTGGGATGTCGGCCCCCCCGGTTTTACGCAGGGGTCTGCTCTCCCCCTCGGTGACCGTAGCGGAAGGCCTGATTATTTTTATTCAAAGGAAGTTGAGGCAGTTTCCGAACCGGCAGGAAGGGTTCTTTCCGCCGCATCTCTAAAAGAAAAGACCTTACCCGCATTTTGATCTCCCGTCCGCCGGGGTCCGTAATGCCCCTTGAGTCTCTAGCGACACCCGGGGACGCTCCGACCGTCGAACGGCACAATTTACATCTTCTTCACGAAATCTTGAAGTGGCCGAAACCTGAATCTGTGACGATGAGCCGCCTGCAAATGACGGATGTTTCTCATCCAGCACTCCAAATGCGTCGAGAATAAGACGGGACCGCACAGGTTCAACGGCCACCCTTAGGAGGATTCCATGCGCAATCTTGCACGTGTTTCTCAACATTCGTTTCGCCGTCTTCTGCTGTTCAGTGCCACATTCGCCGCTTTGTTTTTGGGCCACTCCCCCAGCGACGCCGCGCCCATTTCCGGCGACCTGGTCATCAGCCGAAGCGTCTATTCGGGCGACGCCTCGACGGTGACGATAGGGCAGACCCTTCCAGGGGGCGGCACTGCGGTTGCCAATGGCAGCTATCCCGGCGTTTGGGCCAACGAGGGGCCCGATGCGAGCTTCGGCGTGACCTCGCCTATTTATCTGGACCGTTACAGCATCGCAGGAATCAGCTTGACACCGGTCAGTTCCCTTTCCGTTCCCACTAGCCAAATTGTCACGAGCTTCTCATCGAAGTCCGAGTTGGCCCTGAACCCTTCGACGGACGGGCGGTATCTGACTTTTATGGGCTATGTCGCGGCGCCCAATACGCTTGACGTCTCTAACTCCAACACGCCGAACCACGTCGATCCGACAAATCCGGTAAAGGAGAGTTTTCCACGGGCGGTCGCACAGTTGGACGCGAGCGGCGTAAACACCACTCTTGAAGTCACGCCCGTAAACACCTACAGCGGGAACAACGGCCGCGCGGCGGTTCTTGACAGCGCAGACGGCCAATACTTCCTGGTCGGCAATGCCGGCAACGGTTCGGGAACCGAACCGACCAGCATCGTGAGCAACACCGGCGTTCAGATCGCTTTCCCCGCAGGAAGCGCGGAGACGACGGTCGTCGGTGTACAACAAGGGACCCCGGGGCAGGCCAAAGGTTTTGAGTTCGGCTATTCGGTCACGCTAAATGGATATCCGGCGGACAAATCCGGCAAGGATGATAATTTTCGGGGCATTGCCATTTCCGGCAACACGCTCTACGTTACCAAGGGCAGCGGAAGCAACGGGATTAACACCGTTTACCAGGTGGGCACGGCCGGCACGTTGCCGACGGTCCTCACCGCCTCCTCAGCGCCGGTCAGTATCCTGCCCGGTTTCTCGACTACCCTCGCGAATAGCACCACCGGTGTGGTCATGAACCCGTTCGGGATCTGGTTCGCCAATCCCACCACGCTCTATGTGGCCGACGAGGGAAACGGCTCAACCACCAATCCGAACGCCGGCCTTCAAAAATGGGTACTCGAAGGTGACGGTAACTGGCACAACGTCTATACGTTACAGAACGGGCTGAATCGCGGCGTGCAATATTCCGTGCCCGGTTTGGATCCTTCGCTGAATCCCGCCACCGACGGGCTGCGCAGCCTGGCCGGGATGGTGAACGGTGACGGCACCGTCACCCTGTTCTCCGCCACCTCGACGATCAGCGCCTCCAAAGATCAGGGCGCGGACCCCAACCTGCTGGTGACCATTACTGACACCCTCTCCTTTACCTCCCCGGCACAGGCAAGCAGCGAGCAGTTCACGACCCTCGCCTCTGCCGGGTTTGGCGAGGTGTTGCGGGGCGTGGCGTTCGTTTCCTTGAGCTCGGAAGTATCCACGGTCATCTCCGGCTTGACCTACCAGCGCAAGACGAAAATATTCCAGGGAACCGTTCAGATCACCAATACTGGTCGGGATATCGCAGGCCCGTTGCAGGTGGAATTGGACAATCTCCCCGCCGGGATCACGTTGGTAGATGCCACCGCGACCCACAACGGGAATCCTTATATCACTGCGGCCACAGGCGGCTTACCCTCCGGACAGTCGGTCACTATCCCGGTTCAATTCAGTAATCCGGGGCTGGTCGGATTAAATTACAACGTGGCACTCTTTTCAGGCAGCTTCTAATTCGCAATCTTAACGACGAGGAGGAAAAGTTCATGCGCAGGCTGAAAAATCAGCTCTCAAAAATGGCCCTCATCATGGCTTTCCTCATGGTGGCGTGGGTGGGTACGGCGCGCGCCGACTTCGACTATCAAATCACGGTCAATACCAGCGCGCTGCTCGGCACCTCCGGGTATATCGATATGCAGCTTAATCCCGGCACAACCTCGGCGCCGGCGGCCTTTGCCACGCTGAGCAGCTTTTCCAGCGACGCCACGCTGCAGAGCCCGTCTCAGGTGATCGGCGCTGTGACGGGCTCCCTTCCCGGCGGGTTGCTCTTTTCCAACGCGACGCCCTTAAATGACTATCTCCAACCGGTGGTGTTCGGGAACACCACGAGCTTCAACCTTGCCTTTAGCGGTCCCTTCCAAAGCGTATTGTCGGGGTCGGATTCACGCTTCTCGTTGAGTCTGTACGATCCGAGTTTCAATTCCCTCCTCACGATCGATCCTGCGGGAACCATCCTCCAGTTTGAGTTGGTGCCGAAGGGTGGGGTTACGCCGACCACGTTCCCTGCGGACCTCCTGGGCACTCCTACTGTAGCGTCCGTCTCTGCGGTACCGATTCCTGCAGCCCTTCCGCTTTTTCTCTCCGGATTGGGTGCGCTCTTGATTTTCGGGCGCGGGGTTTGGTTTTCGCCCAATTTCAGGGCTGAGAACTAACCGGAGGAACGGTCCTCGGTCGCAAAGGGGTTGTCTCGATCATGCCGAGAGCGTGGGGATCCCCACGCTCTCGCGTTTCCCGATGATGCGAAAGAAGACCCATCCTAAGGGGGAGACCGGCGAAGGACGACCGATCTGAAGAATCGAGGGATCGGACGGATCATCTCGAAGACTTTAGGAATGCAAACAGAGCCTGGAAGCAAAAGCGGCGGCCAGGAATAAGGCGCATCGCAGAAAACAGTGTTCAGCGCAATCTCAGTCGATGGGCCGGCGCCGAGCCGTAATTGCTGCCTGCTCGGTCGCCGTGAACGTGAAGAATGAAGCTCGGAGTCCGAGATTGACCGAGGCAACTCCCGTCGGACGAGGAATCGTGAGAACCAGTATTGTCTTCTCCTTTCGGTGAGGAGGTTACGGTTCCCTGAGCCATCTCGAACGGCGACCCGTTGTTCCGACTAGATTACCTCGAACTGACCGCGACGAAACCTGTACGGACATTAGGCCTCGCAATCTCTTGTAAATGGCAGGAATGGGGAGGCCAGACCAGTAGGCTCATCATGGGCCGGTACAAAATTCCTGCCGAAAATGCTGCACCGGGCGGAAACGCGCTACGGAACCGCAAATAAAAATGCGGCCCCTTGCGAGCCGCTCTTCCCGGACGGTGGTCCGGGGTCCTGGATTTCATCATCTCGAACTTCTAACCCTGACGAGGCAGAGTGATAACTTCTCTTATCACGCTCTCAAGCGACATAGGAAACCGGAATTTCGCGCACTTGGCGTATAGTCTTACAGACTCACAACGCCTTTGACGTTAAGCAAACAAGCAGATGTACTATTA
>Ga0070733_10000896_pt1 | contig 22945 bp, 23 predicted proteins | sample Coa_R1_9_FD_66450 | JGI IMG/M metagenome (GOLD analysis project Ga0070733, IMG submission 66450) | Surface soil microbial communities from Centralia Pennsylvania, which are recovering from an underground coalmine fire - Coalmine... | ecosystem: Environmental > Terrestrial > Soil > Unclassified ...
CATGCCGCGCTCGTAGGACAGCGCGACCGAATAGTGGGTCGGGTTGGTGATGATGACGGAGGCCTTGGGAACCGCGGCCATCATGCGCTTCTTCATCCGCGCCTGGCGCAATTGCCGGATCCGGCCCTTGATATGCGGATCGCCTTCGGACTGCTTGAACTCTTCCTTCATCTCCCGGAGCGACATCTTCTGCCGTTCGTACCATTGCCGGTACTGGAAGAAATAGTCGGCGATCGCGACGACCGCGAGCATCGCCACCACCGCGCCCATCAGATGCAGCGACAGGCTGGTGACAACGCCGAAGATCGCCGCCGGATCGAAGTGCATCATCGCCTCGAGACGGTGCCGTTCCGGCCACAGGATCGCCGTCATCACCGCGCCGAGTGCAATCAGCTTGAAAAGTCCCTTGGCGAAGTTCGCCACCGCCTGCTTGCCGAATATCCGCTTGGCGCCGGCCAACGGCGAAATCTTGCTGAGCTTGGGCTTGAGCGTTTCGCCCGACCAGACCAGCCGGTGTTGCAGCACGTTGCCCGCGATGGCGGCGAGCGCCAGCATCAGGAACGGAACGCCGAGCGCCGCGACCAGCACGTATTCGAGAGTTTTCGCCAATGCCAGCAGGCCCGGCCCGTCGGCGCGAATCATCCAGGAATTGGCGATCAGGTTGCGTAGCGGCGTCTGAATGCCGCCGATCGAACCGGAAAACGTCGAAAACACCAGCGTGGCGCCGGCGATCATGAACCAGGTGTTGACCTCCTGGCTCTTGGCGACGTCGCCGCGGTCGTGGGCGTCGTCGAGGCGTTTTTGCGTGGGGTCTTCTGTGCGTTCTGTTGTGTCGTCTTCTTCCGCCATCGTTCAGGCCTTCACCTGAGCGGTATCATGTCGTGCATGACGCCGATGAAGTAGTCGAGGAAGGTTCCCATCATCGCCGCAAGCACGACGGCAAATACCAGAAAGCCGATGAGGATCGAAAGCGGCACGCCGACGAAATAGACCTGCATCTGCGGCATCAGCCGCGCCAGCACGCCAAGGCCGATGTTGAAGACGAGGCCGAAAACCAGAAACGGCGCAGCCAGTTGCATGCCGATCTTGAAGGCCGCCGCGAACGCGCGGGTGGCGAGCGCCGCGACATCGCCGCTCGGTATCGGCTCGCCCGGCGAGAAGATCGAGTAGCTGTCGTTCAGCGCCGCGATGACGAGATGGTGGCTGTCGGTCGCAAACAGCATGGTGACGCCGAGCAGCGTGAGGAAATTGCCGATCAAGAGACCCTGCTGGCCCTGGGTGGTCGGGTCGACGGAAGTGGCAAAGCCGAGGCCAAGCTGCTGGGCGATCACCGAGCCTGCGACCTGGAGCGCGGCAAGCGTCACCCGCGCGGTGGCGCCGAGCACGATCCCGACGACGATCTCGTAGAGCATCATCACCAGGAGCGGGACCAGCGAGCCCGTGTCGATCGGATAGGCGGCGCGGTGCAGCGGCAGGATGATCAGCGTCAGCAACAGGGCGATCGCAAGCTTGATGCGGACCGGAATATTTGACTCGCCCAGTCCCGGCAGCAGCATCACCATCGCGCCGATGCGGGCGAATACCAGCATGAAGGCCGCGGCGAGCGCGGGCAGCAATGATATATCGATGCGCATTTGGAACGCACAATGCCATCAACCGCCTATGATTCGCGACGATATCCGCATCATGTGGCCGTGCAGCGAGTCCGCCATGAACGGCAGCGCCAGCAATAGCGTGACGAAGATCGCCAGTATTTTCGGGACGAAGATCAGCGTCTGCTCCTGGATCTGGGTCAGCGCCTGGAACAGCGACACCACGACGCCGACGACAAGGCCTACGATCATCAACGGCGAGGACACCACGACGATGGTCCAGATCGCATCGCGCGCCACGTCGAGGGTTTCAGGGCCGGTCATTTTGTTTTCTCACATACTCTGCTTAACCAAGGCGGCGGTGAACTCCCTCTCCCATCGGGAGAGGGTTGGGGTGAGGGGTTAAGGTCTATCGTTAGAGCGTACCCCCTCACCCGGATTGCTCTGCAATCCGACCTCTCCCCATGGGAGAGGTGAAAACTTAAATCGCCATCTTCATGATATCTTCATAGGCGGCGATGACCTTGTCGCGCACCGACACCAGCGTCGAGACCGCGACGTCGGTTTCGGCGACCGCCGTCACCACATCCATGACATTGGCCTTGCCCGACGCCATCGCCACCGTCTGGGCGTCGGATTTGCGCCCGGCATCGAGGACGCCGCCGATCGCATCCTTGAGCACCGCGGCGAAGGATGGCCCCTCGCCGTCGGACGACGGTTTGCCGGTGCCGGCGTTCTCCAGGATACGGGCGGCCGAAGCGTAGGCGTTTGCAGCGACTGTGGGTGAAGCCATGGTTTTCGCTTTCCTGTTCAGGCCTTGAGAATGTCGAGCGTGCGTTGGATCATCCGGCGCGTGGCGCTGATGATGTTGATATTGGCCTCATAGGACCGCTGCGCCTCGCGCATGTCGGTCATTTCGACCAGCGGATTGACGTTGGGATATTTGACGTTGCCGGCGGCGTCCGCCGCCGGATTGCTGGGCTCGTATCTGACGCGGAACGCGCTCTGATCGGGGCGGATCTTGCCGAGCGCAACCACCCTTGCGTCCAGCGAGCGATCGAGCGCGGAGGAAAAGGTCGGAACCTTGCGGCGGTAGGGGTCGCCGCCGGCGATCGGCGCCGTCGAATCCGCGTTGGCGATGTTTTCCGAGATCACCCGCATCCGCCCGGCCTGCGCGCGCAGCGCCGAGGTCGCAATGCTCATCGAGCGGAGAAAATCGTTCGTATCGCTTGCCATGGCGCCGCTTCCCTATTCGCCGTGCGGTTTTTGATCGATCCGGATCATTTTAGGCCTTGCCGATCGCCACTTTCAGGAGATGCAGGCTCTTGCTGTAAAGCGAGGTCACCGCCGCATAATCCATCTGGTTGGCGGAGGCCTTGAGCATCTCGTCTTCCAGGGTGACGGAGTTGCCGGCGGGCTTGGTCTGGAACCCGGTTTTTCGGTTCTGGTCGAAACTCGGCTCGGTGCCCGGCGGAGAAATATGGCTCTGGCTGGTGCGCAGCAGGGGCAGCGATCCCACGGCGCCTGAGGCATTGGCGCCGCTCTGATCGAATTTCGGTTCCACCAGGTCGCGCGGCTTGAAGTTGGGCGTGTTCGAATTCGACACGTTTTCGGCCAGCACCCGCTGGCGCTCCTGATGCCACTGCATCTTGGTGCGCATCGCCGAAAGCGTCGGAAGATCGTTGATGGACATCGCGCGCCGCTCTCCCTTGGCCTTCCGCAGCCCGATGCCGCCAAAAGGTAGGCAGAATTTGCCGCCTGTATGGTTAATGGCTGGTTAAAATCGTAACGGCCGACGCCGGCTTATTCGGAAGGCCGATTGGCCTTCGGAAAATCGCTGCGAGCGCAATTTCGCCACGAATGCTGCGTTTACCAGCCAAAGCTTTGACGTTGGGACGTCAGAAGTCGTTTTGGCCCAGCCGATTCATGGGTTAAGAGGATATGTGGGCGGCAGCTTTTGCCGTGGGGAATTAACGGTTTGGGCCAGACTCAAGGTTTGTTTGCCGTTCGGCGGGGGCGCGTGGCGATCCGCGTTCGACGAATGAAAGCTTGAAGAAAACGCTATTTGCCGGGGACTGAGCATGCAGGCACTCACATTTTTCTTCGCGTTTGTGGCGGTCCTGGCGCTGATCGGCGTTGCGGCCTGGCTGGTACGCCGATTCGCCAGCAACCGGCTCGGCGCCAATACCAACCGCGGCCGGATGCCCCGCCTGGCGGTGATCGATGCCGCCGCCGTTGACGGACGCCGGCGGCTTGTGCTGGTGCGCCGCGACAACATCGAACATCTCTTGATGATCGGCGGCCCGACCGACATCGTCGTCGAGCCCAACATCGTGCGCGCGATGCCTGGGCGGGATCAGTTGCCGCCGCGGCCGGCGGTCGCAAGTCCGGAGCCGCAGCAGCCCCGCGTCATGCCTCTGCCCGATACGAGCAACTGGGCCGACGCCGATAGCGCACGTCACGAGGTCTTCGACCACCATGCCGAACCGCAAATGCCGGAGCCGCCGCCGCGCCCGACGCGGCCTTCCTTTGCGGAGGAGGCCCGCCGTACGCCGCCGGCCGAACGACGCTTGGAGCGCGGCGATCCCTTGGCGGGCTTTTCGCCTGAGCCGATGGTCGGTGGCCGTGCCGAGCCGCGGCCCGAACCGATGCCGTCCCGGACGACCTCGCGCAGCGAGCCCTTGATACCTCGCCCGATTCGCCCGAGCGAGCCGCCGAAGCCGCCGCCGGTTCGCGCGCCAGAACGCGCCCCAGCGCCGCCGCCGCCAATGCCGCAAGCAGCGCCACTGTCGTCGGCGGACCAAAATCTCGCGGAGATGGCGCAAAGGCTGGAGGCCGCACTTCGCCGGCCCGGCGGCGACACGGTTGCACCGCCGGTCGCGCCCGAACCGCCCCCCGCCCGCGCCGCGCCCCGAAGCGAGCCGCCTGCGGCCCCAGCGGCTACCCCGGCGCCGAAGAGCGGGTTTGAGAACCTCGAAGACGAGATGGCATCTCTGCTGGGCCGTCCGAAGAACCCTTCGTGAGGCCGGCGGCTCTTCCGCGTAGAGTTTTATTTTTTGCCACCCTGATAGCCGCCGGATCGCTGGCAGCTCCTGCCTTGGCGCAGGACATCAGCATCAATCTCGGCCAGGGCAACGGCGGCGTCACCGAGCGCGCGATCCAGCTAATCGCGCTATTGACGGTGCTGTCGGTCGCGCCGTCAATCCTGATCATGATGACCTCGTTCACCCGGATCGTGGTCGTGCTTTCGCTGCTGCGCACTGCGCTCGGCACCGCGACCGCGCCGCCGAACTCCGTCATCATTGCGCTGGCGATGTTCCTGACCGCGTTCGTGATGGGTCCGGTGCTGCAGAAATCCTACGACGACGGCATCAAGCCGCTGGTCGCCAACCAGCTCGGCGTCGAGGAAGCGTTGCAGCGCGCCTCGGTGCCATTGCGCAGCTTTATGCTGAAGAATGTGCGCGAAAAGGACGTCAAGCTGTTCATGGATATGTCGGGCGAGCCGCCGCCGGCAACGCCGGATGAGATGTCGCTGCGGATATTGGTGCCGGCCTTCATGATCTCGGAGCTGAAGCGCGCCTTCGAAATCGGCTTCCTTCTGTTCCTGCCGTTCTTGATCATCGACCTCGTGGTCGCCTCGGTGCTGATGTCGATGGGCATGATGATGTTGCCGCCGGTGGTGGTGTCGCTGCCGTTCAAGCTGATCTTCTTCGTGCTGGTCGACGGCTGGTCGCTGGTGGCCGGCAGCCTCGTGCAAAGCTATGGCGGCTAGCGGGTCGCGCGCCTTTTCTTCAACCGGGACGCGGCGTTAGCGGGCGTTTCGTACGATTTACTCAAAATGCCTTGAGCCCCGCATCCGGCCTATCGAGGACCGATAGTGGCAGAAGACCGAATGTTACCTCAGGAGCCGGAGTACGGTTTTCTTCGCCACGTTCCGCCGAACGCAATCCGGGAGCCTGGTTACACCTTCGTTCCGGGCAAAGGGATACTGGGCGCATCGTGCGATTTGCCGACAAGCGCGTGCTCCGACGAGTACCGCGACGTCCAGTAGGTCTGTAGAGGCATCAGAAACCCGATAACGCCTTAAGACCTAAGTCGGCGTCCGGGCGATCGATGCCGCGCTTGCAATTTCCGAGCTTCAAGTCAGGGATGATGTGAAAGCGACAACTGAGTGTGCCGCACAGGCTGCACACGCTCTTTTGTTTGGCCTTTGTTCGGCCGAGCGCGCTTCGTCACCTAGCTATGTTACCTGGCTTGGATGTCGCAAGGGGCGATTTTCGAGAAGACAGCAAAGGGAGGTCCCACATGCCATTCAACACCGCGCTTCGCCTCGGCGTCACCACCGCCGCACTTGCAATGTTCTTCGCTTCGCCGATGACCGCGGCCGCTACGAGTGACGGCTCCGCAAAGCGGCATCACTTTCATCATGCCCGTCACGCATTCTATCGAGAGCACGCGATCCATCGGGGGTCGATGGTTGCCGACCGCGAAGGAATACCTTATGCGCCGGAGTACGGCTTTCTTTCCCGCGTTCCACCGAACGCAATCAGGATGCCCGGCTATACGTTCGTTCCTGGTGCCGGAATATTGGGCGCATCTTGCGACTTGCCGACCAGCGCGTGCACTAACGAGTACCGCGATGTACGCTAGGTTTGCAGGCGACGTGAAAAACCCGATCACGCTTTTCACATAGTCGGCCGGAGACCTTGGTACTCGGCCTGAGACCTCGGCAATTGGTCGAGGATCGACACCGGTACGTTCGGAAAATCAATCGCGTGCGCGAGACGCATGCGATTGATTGCGGGGGCTTTTTCTCTTCACATCAGCAAAAATTGAACGCAATTGCGGGCTGTTGCGCGCATACCACAGCAGCCGCGTTTGTTCCATAGATCCCGATATGTACCTGTTAAATTCTTGATATGTATCCCCCTCTGTCACCTGACTGTTACACCCGGTCGATAGCTTTCCGCCCGTTTCATGGCCGCAGTTTGCCGCCAATTTTCTGAAATCAGGGGCGGGGTACCTCAAATGAAGACCAGTAAACCAGTAGGCGCATTGCTGTTTGGGGCATTGCTCGGAGCTTCTCAATTTGCACACGCGCCGGCATATGCCGACGAAGAACAAATGCAGCGTCAGATCGACGTGATGAAGCGGCAATTGGAAAAGATGCAAGCGGAGCTGGCGGCAGCGAAGAGGCAGCCGGTGCAGCCCCGAGGCGCCGCACCAGCGGCAGGGGTCGTCACGGCCCGCAATGGCAACGAGATCATCATTCCCGCACCGGCGGCACCGCCCCCGGCTGACGGGCAGACGATGTTCGCCAAGGCGCTTCCGTCCTGGGTCGACGGCATCCACTTCTCGATGGCCGGATCGTTCATCGCGATGGAAGGCGCGGTGCGCCAACATTCCGAAGTTTCGGACGGCGCGAGCAGTCCGGCCTTCGGAAGTCCGGGCATTCCGCTGCAGAATTCGGTTCTTAATAACGAGCGAGAGTTTCGGGCGAGCGCGCAACAGAGCCGCATTGCTATGAAGGCATGGGGCGACATCGACCAGAATCAGCACCTGAAAGCCTACTACGAAATGGACTTTCTTGGTGCCTCGACCGACGCGAACAACCGCGAGAGCAACAGCTTCACGCCGCGCATCCGCCAGGCATTCGCGGAATACGACAACGACCTCTGGCACTTCCACTTCGTTGGAGGTCAGGCCTGGAGCTTCCTGACGCAAAACCGCGTCGGCATGCTGCCACAGACCGAAAACGTGCCGCTCACCATTGACGCACAGTACGTCGTCGGCTTCGACTGGCTGCGCAACCCGCAGCTCCGGTTTGTCTACGACATCAACAAGATCGCCTGGTTCGGTGTCTCGATCGAGCAGCCGCAGGCGGTGTTCCCGGGTACGCCCAGCGCCGGAGCCGTTACGCCACCCGGGCTCGTCACGAGCATCAACAATACCTGCACCGGCGGGTCGCATCTCAATAACACGACCCAATGCTCGAATGACGTGGCTCCGGACGTGATCGAAAAATTCGCACTGGATCCGGGCTTCGGCCACTACGAAATCCTCGGAATCGAGCGCTGGTTCTCCGACAACGTCAACAACGGGACGGCAAACAGCTGGTCGCAAAAGGTGACCATGGGTTGGGGCGTGGGTGGCAACGTTTTGCTGCCGGCGATTCCAAAGGTCCTCGACCTGCAAGGCAGCGTTCTCTACGGCCAGGGCATTGGCCGGTACACCTCGAGCCAGCTGCCTGACGCCACCATCGGACCGGATGGTACGCTGAGCCCGCTCACGATGTTGTCGTTCATGGTCGGCGCTGTTGCCCATCCCTTCGACGGCACCGACATCTACACCTATTACGGCGAGGACAAGACCTACGCCAATGCGTGGACGGCGGGCGCAACGCAAGGCGGCTGGGGCAATCCGAACTTCGTCAACAACGGATGTCTCAATCAGAACCTGGCTGGCGGCACCCAGGGCGGCTTCAATACACCGATTGCGGGCACCACCTGTACCTTCGACGTTCAGAAGGCTCAGGAGTTCACCATCGGCTTCTGGCAGGACGCCTACAAGGGCAATCTGGGACGGGTCCGGTACGGCCTTCAGTATGAATATGTGAGGCTGACCGCCTTCCAGGGCCTTGCTGGTCCTGTTGCCGGAAACAGCACGCCGAACCTGGGGCTTACGCCCAACAACAATATCCTGATGTTCTCGTTCCGCTACTATCCGTTCAACTGATTCCCCTCAGTTGTCCGGAACGAAAGGCCAGCGCCGCCGACTTGATCGGCGGCGCTGCAACCGAAAAAAACTGTGCACCTCGCGAAGGGCTCTCGCTGAAGCTACCAATGCGCCCCGTCAGTCCAGCGTTCACTTCGCCATCGGAACGTGGTGTCCGTGATGTCGCTGAACCGTCGAAGCGAGTAGCTGCTTAAATAACATCATCAATGAGAAAGCATCATCATGTCTCGTATCCTAACCGCACTATTTGCCGGAATGGTCGCCATAGCAGTTGTCATCGTCGGGTTAACTTTGGTGACGGCGCCAGCCAATGCTGCGAAGTTGTCCAAGAAGGAGAAGGCTGTCGTGGCGCATGTGAAAGCTGAGTGTAAGGAGAAAGCCGCCAAGGAATCCAGGGGTTTGGGGTTTGTCGAAAGATGGAGATCTTACTCGGATTGTATCCACGAAGCGGCCAAGCAGAATAGCGGCATAGACTTCTCAGATATTGATTGAGCCGCCTATTCTGCTCGTGGTTTGTTACAGGCTCCGGCCACGGAACGGCTAACGGGTGCAGAAAGAGGACGGCTCTATGTAACCAAGCAGCTTGAGCGGGAAGTGGATGCCGATCGCTTGACCCCGGCTCGACCGCATGCTGATCGCTGAGCAGCAGGGAAAGAAGTTTTCCGACCTGCGCCCCGACCAGGACACCAAAGAGCGATACGGAGCCGCTATAGAATACTACCGAAGGTAGGGGTCAGCATGCGGCGACGGATTTTTCTCGGCGGCTTGGGTTTGGCGGCGGCGTCATGGCCGTTCGAAGCGCATGCGCAGCAGCCGGCGATGCCGGTCATTGGTTTTCTCAGCGGCGTTTCGCCCGGCGGCGCCTATAAAGGTGCAATTGCCGGTTTTCGGCAGGGCCTCGCCGATACCGGCTACGCCGACGGCATCAACGTCGCCATCGAGTTTCGCTGGGCGGAAGGTCACTATGACCGGTTGGCCGGCATGGCGGACGACCTGGTGCGCCGAAACGTTTCCGTGATTGTCGCAAGCGCCACCGGAGTACGGGCGGCCAAGGCGGCCACCACGACCATTCCGATCGTGTTCATGACCGCTACCGACCCGGTCGAGACTGGTCTCGTCAGCAGCCTCAATCGTCCGGGCGGAAATATGACGGGTCTGACTCTGTTGTACTATCGCGTGGAGGCGAAGCGATTGGAACTGTTTCACGAGCTCGTGCCGAAGGCCGCAACCATCCGGGTGATCTTGAACCGAAGCAATCCGCTTGCGGCAACCACCGAACGCAATTTGCGGGAAGCCGCCGATGCATTCGGCCTGCGGCTCGACTTCGTCGACGCCCGCAGCGACAAAGACATCGATGCGGCCTTCACGATGCTTACAGAAAGACAGATCGGCGGAATCTTCGTCATGAGCGATCCCTTTCTGGATAACCAAGGCGATCAGATGGCCACACTCGCCGCCCGCCATAACATGCCCACCAGCTCTGCCCAGCGCGAGTTTCCGGCCGCCGGTGGCCTGATGAGTTATGGAGCCGACCGCGCCGCAGTCTATCGTCAGGCCGGAATCTACGTCGGCAAGATTCTCAAGGGGGCCAAGCCCGGGGATTTGCCCGTGCTGCAGCCGACTAAGTTCGACTTCGCCATCAACCTCAAGGCAGCGAAGGCGCTCGGACTGACGGTGCCGCAAACCCTGCTCGTGGCAGCCGACGAAATCATCGAATAAGGATGCGAGCGCAACCGAGGCTTTTGCGAGGGGATGCGATGGATTGTTGCAGCCATGGCCACACGTTTACGCGCCGCCAATGGATGTGGCGCTCGGCGCTGACATCGCTCACGGCCGTGCTTGCCGGCGGCGTGGAACCGCGCGGTTCGACCGCAGCCGCGCAGACAGCCGAAACCGCCACCGTTGCGCTCGAGTTGCTGCGCAAGACGATCTCCGTCGACGTTCATACACATGGCGGCACGACCGGAATTACGTCGCGCGCTCCGCCCAGCGACGATCTCGCAAAGGGCATGCGGGCCGGATCGCTGGCGGTAGCCTGTCTCGCCGACGTGCCCGACGGCCCCGTTCTCGGCAGGAACCCAGCCGGAGTGTTGGCAGCGCTTCGAACGCCGGAGCCGAACCAACTCTACGAGTATCACCTGGACCGCCTCGCCTGGGTGGACGAGATGGTCGCCAAACACGGCCTGCGCCGCGCGCTTTCGGCAGCCGATCTCGAAGCGGCGCATGCGTTGGGACAGCCCTCGATCGTGGGCGACGTCGAAGGGCTGGATTTCCTGGAGGGAAAGCTCGAGCGGTTGGAACAGGCCCATCAGCGCGGCATCAGGCATGTTCAGCTTGTGCACTATACCCCCAACGACATCGGCGACTTCCAGACCGGCATCGTCACCCACAATGGCCTCACCTCCTACGGCGCCGAAGTCATTCGCGCCTGCCACCGTCTGGGATTTGTTTGTGACGTCGCACATGCGACCGAAGCGATGGTCAAGCAGGCGGTCAAGGTCGCGACCAAGCCCTTGCTGTTATCGCACACCGCGCTGTCAGGATCGCGCGCGATGGGCCCGACGCCGCTGACCGCCAGGCAGATCAGCCGCGACCACGCACGCGCGATTGCCGAATCCGGAGGCGCCATCGGAATTTGGCACTTCTTCGCGGGTCTTGAAAAATATGTCGACGGCCTCAAGGAAATGATCGACGTCGTCGGGATCGATCATGTTTGCATCGGCACCGATCAGCAGGTCAATCCCGGCGCGGTGCAGGATTATGCGCAATGGGTGCAGCTCGTCGCGGCGATGCTGCGGGGCGGTCTCACGCCAGAGGAGGCCGGCAAAGTTGCCGGTGGCAATTATATGCGCGTTTTCCGAGCCGCAGTTGGCTAAATTGAGAGGCCCCATTCAAGATTCGTAGTCCGAGAATAGAAGCGGCGCTCATCCCTTTACGTTGTATTGCTTGCCGAGGTGGTCGCCGATCTGAACGAGCATCGCGACGCATTCGGGGTAGCCGGGCTTTTCAATTGTCGCCTTGTCCGCCGTGGCGCGGAATTCCCAGCCGTCTTCGTTCCGGATCACCGAAATCGCGATTCCCTCCGGACAGTTGGCGTGAATTTTGAGTTCGGCCCTCGCCATCGAAACAAGTTCGGCTGCGGTCTTGGTGGGCTTGGTCATGGCGGCGGCTTCCTCTGCACGGTCTGCCGGCGCAAGTTGACGCTTCCGAGGTCATCTGTCGAGGGGCTGGCGCTGCAAACCTGCACCAGGCTATTTCGCGGCACCCGAGGGCCTCAGTCCGGCGATCGCCGGCAGCGATCCGGTCGGCACCGGATCCACCTTCGGCGTTCCCGGCATCATCGCGCGCGTGGTCGCGTCCGGGAAGCGCGTACGCATATCGCGCAGGAACCCGTCGAGCGTATCGACGCTCGCCGCCATCTTGGCGATCTGGGCGAAGTCGGCGCTTCTGGCGCCCACCGATTTGCTCGCAATGTCGAAGGCGGCCCGCTGAGCGTCGCCGCTCATCAGCGGCGTATATTTTTCGCGGAAGCGTGCCAGGCCGATGGCATCCTCGGCGAGCGCATATCCGACCACCGCGCGGATGATATCGCTCTTCTCAATCGAATTCAGCGGTTTGAAGTCGCGCCAGCGATCGGCGTAATACAATTCGATCTGTTCGGCCGACTCGCGCCACTGCCGCGCCGCCCAATAGATATCCGAGCGCAGCCGGATCGCCTCCCGGCCGCTAATGTTGGTGATAATGTCGAGCGCGAGATCATGACGACCGACGTCGCTCTGCGCGCGCGCCTCCAACAACAGCCGTTGCTGGCGCAGCTCGCCGGAGAGGTCGGCAATGCGGGTAGAGCGAAGGGCAGCGATTGCGCGCTCAGGCTTGTGATTGGTGAGGTAAACCATGGCCAGGCGCGCCGCCACCTGTGCGCGCGCCGCGCCTTCGAGCCGCTTGTCGACCTGATACTGAAGGAGTTCGGCGGCCTGATCGAGCAGATCGACCCCGACCAACCGGTCTGCAAGCCGGCGGATCATTTCGTCGCCGCGCCGCCCGATCGGCGTCAGATCGCGGTACTCGTAAAACATGCCGAGCGCGTCGATGGGCGGAAGCTCGTCGCCCTTCGGGCCGAGAAAGAGCTGCGCAAACAGCCCGGACGCGGCGTCCTGGCCCTGACGCGCGACTTCCAGATTTGGCGCAAGCAGGTTCGCGATCCGCACCGCTCCGAACGACTCGGCGTAGCGCCCGGTATCGGCATAGATCCGCGCCAGCATTTCCAGCGTCTGCACCTCGAGCGCGTCGCCGCGCCAGGTTACCGCCAGCGTCTCAAGCTCGCGCAACGCATCCGCCTGGCTGATTTCGTCGCGCTTCTGCTTCAGCGCGATTTCCAGGAGTTTTGCCTCGGTTGCCGCAGCGCGATCGGAAGACCGCACCGCCATCTTGTAGTCATCCAGCGCATCCCGGTCATAGCCGAGCCCCTCGGCGAGCCGGCCGCGCAATACCGCAATCGCGGGTTTCATCTCAGCGGAAACGCCGATAACTCCCAATTCGCTGGCGCGCTTTGCAGCGCCTGGATAGTCCCTCACCTCGAGCGAGGCACGCATCGCATCGGCGATCACGATGCGCTGCATCTCGATCGGCAATGAGGTGACCGAGAATTCGGCAGCCTTGAATTTTTCACGCGCGTCCGCCCATTTCCCCTGCCGAGCGCTGGCCATGGCCTTCCAAAGCTGGGAATCATAGTTGGTTCCGATGGCGGGATTGGCGAGGTCCTTCAGCCCGCGCTCGGTGCGTCCCACCAGAATGTTCGCGACCGAGTGCACGATCAGGGCAGCCGGGTCTTCCGAGCCCGCTTTGGCAGCGGAGAGCGCCAGATCGAGAACGCCGATTGCCTCCTGATACATTCCGTGCGCCATGTAGAAACGCGCCAGGTCGACGTGCGCCGACGCGCGTTGATCGGGCGGGACGGCACCCGCAGCCTCAATCAGCGCGTCCAGCCGCGCGGTGAAGCTCCCCTCCTGGTTCTTGCGCCACTCGCCGAGATCGAAGATGGGCCGCACCGCCGTCGGTGCGCGCTCGGCCCCGGTGCCGACTGGCGACAGGGTCAGCCCCCCGGGTTTGCCCAGAACGACCTTGTCGGAGGCAATTTCTGCCGTGACATCGTCGGAGTTCGGACGAATAGCCGCGCCGTGGATCGACTCCAGCAGCGACATCTCGACGAAATCCTGCCGCTTGATGAAACCGCGAGCCGGCGGCATCGCCGTGACCACGAACAGCGTGTCGCCGGCGTCGGGATCGACAAACCGGTGAAGGCGGCCCGCTTTAGGCAACGGCAGGGTGACATTGGCAAGCGTCGGTTCGGCGATGTTTCGGATGGCCACCAGCGGCAGCGACGGCGTTTGTACCGTATCGCCGAAGGTGACGGTCCAGCTTGTGCCGCTCGGCAGGTCCTCGCCCGTGAGCGAGGGCAATTGCGGCCGGTTGAGGCGGATGCGGACCGCCTGCCCCTTCTCCAGCGGAATAACGCTGACGTCGGCAACGGCGGCGCCGCCCTGGCCGCGAATGGGCTCGACATTGATCGGCTCTGTGGAATCGAACATCAGCCACAGCGTATCGGCGCGGCGGAACAACGCCGCGGGGGTGACGGCCTGAAATGAGAACATCAGATGCAGGCCATCACTGTCGCGGCTGACGCTGACGCTGGTCGGGTTTTCGTCCGGCTTGGCTTCGGACAGCGGCTTGGGCGCAGTCGGCGCAGCAGGCGCAGCCTGCGGCATTTTTGAAGACGTGTCGGCTACGGCAGGCGGCGACATTTTTGGTGCAGCCTCGGCCGCAGCGGCCGGCGGCTCCTTCGCAAGCGGCGCGGGCGCCGGCGCCTTTTCTTCCGAAGCCGCCGGCATCTTGGGCGCCGGCTCGGACTTGGTCTCGATATTCGCTTGCCGGGTGAGCGTCTCCGGTGTCGGCGGCGCTATCTCGGCGGCCTGCCGCGGCGCCGCCGGATCAGAGGTCTTTTCAGATTCTGCCGGCGCGGGGCCCTTTGGGGCCGGCATTGGGGCGGTTCGCGCCTCTGCGGCCCGCATCGGTGCATGTAGTGCATCGGATAGCGACGGCAACGCTTGAGGCTTGTCGGACTGCTGGAACGCGACATCGATGACGTAGTTCTTGTCCTCTCTGAAGGAGTGGACATCGACATCGCCAACCATGACGATCTCCACCACGGAAGATTCGCCTTCGACCTTCTGGGTGATGGATGCGATATTTGGCGGCGCCGCCACCATGGCGTCCGCCAGGTCGAACACCAAGGCCTTGCTGAACTGGAGCCGAAGCTTCTGTTCGTTGAGCACCGAAGAGATGCCGACGCCGTCGGGCATTTCGAAAACAAACCGCACGAAGGTCGGCTGCAGCGAAGCGCGGACCCGGACCGGGGAACGTTTCTTCGCTTCCGATAGCACCCGCTGCTGGCGGAGTTCGCGCTCGGCGATCCGCGCGCGCTCGGCCAGTTCGCGAACTACTTCCGAGGGAAGGTTCGGCGGCGGACCGGTCCACGAATCCGGCAAGAAATCCACGAACATCCGCTCGCCGGCGGTCATGGTGTTGACGGTCACCCTGCGCGTCAGTGACAGCCGGATCGCCGTGCCGTCCGGATCGCGCCGCGCCGATCCGACATAATCGGGCACTGCGTCGGCTACCTTGTCGACGGAGACGTCCACCGGACGCTCGAACCGGATCACGATGATCGAGCCGGCCGTCGTCACCTCTGCGCCGACATCCTCGGAGAATTTGAGAACCAACCGCGCAAAGCCACCGCCTGCCGAGAACGTGGCCTCGCCCTTGACGGGCTCCGCAAGAGCAACGCCAGGAGACATCAGCACGATCAGGGCGAAAACAGCGGCGCGCCATAGCGGTCCGGCCGCAAGCCCCGCACCCAGGCCATGGCGGAGCATCCGCGCACAAGCGCGCGCTCGCGACCAAGATCCGGTGGCAGTTCGCGCCATTCTAGCTAAGTCTTTCCAGTTCAACGATCCGATTGCCGACGGGACGCCACGCGCGCACCTTATCGTCCTCGAATCTAGAATTGGCGGTTTAAGGACCTGTTAAATATTCCCGCTAATTGGCCTTTTGCGGTTGCAGCACCCTGCCTTCGATCTTGGGGAGGTCGGCCGTGGACGCCGACTTGTCGTTCCCGGCGCGGCGTGCCATTTCGACGGTGAGCCGCTCGGCCGCCTCCGGCGACATCAGCCCCAGGATATCGGCCATCTTGCGTGGTGCGATCTGGGAAGCGATTTCGAACAGAACGGGCATTTCGAGCCGGTCGAACACCTTGGCGGCGTCTTTCGGTTTCATGCCCTCATACATCGTAATGATGCCCTTGAAGCGCGCCGCATCGGCTTCGTTCTTCTGCTGGGTCACCGTCGCGATCCGGGATTCGATCGCCTTCAATTCCTCGACGCGCGACTCCGCGCGCTTCTCGGCGGACTTCAACAGGCTTTCGCGAATCTCTATTTCGCGCGCCCGGGCGTCGAGCTCTTGTCGCCGCGACTGCAGCCGTTCGAGGATCGCGCGCTCCGAAGGCGACACGACAGCCTGCCCCTGCTCGGGACGCATGTCGGCCTTCCCGGCTTCCGGCGCTGCGGGTTTGGCCTCTTCCTCCTTGGGTTTCTCCTTGACCGAACCGGTAACGTCGGAATTGTCGGCAATGTTTCTGCCGGGGAAGTTGAAAGCCTCCTGCGCCCAGGACGGTTTGGTGGATTCCGGCCGGTAATCGAACACATAGCCGCCATCGATCACGAGGCCTGCGACCTTCAGCAGAACAAGACCGAAGATTGCAACCAGCACAACCGGAAGCACGCGAATGTTACGGTAGGATTTCATGCGGCGAGGCCACCAGACCTTCTGCGATCGGTAAATGCCTGAGCGGCGGCAGCGACAGCCTTGGCCGTCGATACGCTGGCGGGCGCGACATCAGGCTCCGGTGGCCGGGCCGCGCTCACGATCTTCGACAGCCGCCGGATCAAATGGTCGCCCTCGGCCAACTGCTTCTTCATCTGCTGGGACATCTGGGTTGCGGATGCAAGCTGATTGCCGAGATTCTCGTTGACGTCGCGCACGGCGTGCTTGAGGCCGCCGATGGCCCGCTCGGCGATTTCGGTCGCGGTGATCAGTTCGGCAATCGTTGCCTTGAGCGAATGTTCGTCGGCCCGCAGGCGCTTCAGCCGCTTGTTCAACAACATGCAGTAACCTATCGTGACCATGAGCAAAATCGCTACAAGACTCTCGATAGCTACTCCGAGTGAGTGACTCATGGGGCCTCCATCATCTTGGTTTGCTCGTCGGCCTTTTCGAACATCGCAAAAGTGGTGTTCGGTTTGTGCAACTGCTTGGTGACACGGATAGCGACGCGGTCGCCTACCCTGCCCATGCGTCCCTCCGTCAAGGTCACGTTGCCGCAACGCACCGCCACCACCGCGTCGGCCCGCATCTCCAGCGGCAGGGTGTCGCCGACCTTCAGCTTCATCAATTGCTTGAGCGGAATATCGGCCTCGTACAGCACGGCATCGACCGAAATCTGGGCTTGCGCGACTTCGGTTGCGAAATGACCTTCCCAGATCGGATCGCGGCCGAATTTCTCACCCATGAACATCTGCAACAGGACGTTGCGGATCGGTTCGATGGTCGCATAGGGCAGCAGCAATTCGATATTGCCGCCGCGATCCTCCATGTCGATGCGAAGCCGCACCAGGATCGCCGCATTGGCGGGCCGGCTGATGGCCGCAAAACGCGGATTGGTCTCCAGCCGGTCGATGGTGAAGGTCACCGGCGACAGCGGCCGGAAGGCCTGCTCGGCATCCGCCATCACCACTTCGACAAGCCGTTTCACGAGATTGGTTTCGATGGTCGTATAGGGACGGCCTTCGATGCGAAGCGAGGTTTGTCCGCGGCGGCCGCCGAGCAGAACGTCGATCATCGAATAGATCAGGCTTGAATCCACCGTCGCGAGACCGAAATTTTCCCACTCCTCGGCCTTGAAGACACAGAGCACCGCCGGCAGCGGAATCGAATTCATGTAATCGCCGAAGCGCACCGAGGTGATGCGATCGAGCGAGACTTCGACGTTGTCGGAAGTGAAGTTGCGCAAGGAGGTGGTCATTAGCCGCACCAGGCGGTCGAAGACGATTTCGAGCATCGGCAGACGCTCGTAGGAAACCATCGCCGAATCGATGATCGCGCGAATGCCGGAATTGTCATCGAGATTTACCTCGCCGACATTGAAGCCGAGCAGGTTGTCGATCTCCTCCTGCGACAGGACCCGCTCGCCGCTGTTCTTGCCGCCGCCCATATCGCGGCTGCCGTCCTCGACCATGGCGGCCCATTGCAGGGCCATCGTTTCGGAGAGTTCATTGGCGGCAGCCGCTTGCGCGGCTTCGGCCGGATCCTCGGAGTCAAGCGACGCTTCCCATTGCGCCGCAATTGCATCCTGGTCGACGACTGGGTCGTTGCCCGCCATGATCCTAGATCCGCCTCGTCACTGAACGACGACTTCCTTGAACAGCACCGCGGTGACCTGAACCGGCGCTACCGCCGCATTGACGCGCCGGGTCAGTTCCTCCTTCAGGCGAAACAAACCGGCCGAGCCGTTGATATCGCTTGGCCGCAGCTCGCGCAGATAGGTCTGAAAGATGTCGGTCACGCGCGGCAGCGTCGGCCTGATCGCCTCGCTTTGCTTTTCTTCCTTGACCTCGAGAACCAGCTTGACCTTGAGATACTGCACGCGCTCGCCGGGCAAGCCGACCAGATTGACGAGCATGTCCGGCACTTCGACATAGACCGGCGGCTTCAGCGGCGGCGCAACCTCGGCGTGCTGCTGCGGCTCTTCACCGTGATGTCGCAGAAAAATGAACCACGTCGAGGCCCCGCCGGCGATGGTAAGCACGGCGACGACGGCGATGATCAATTTGAGCTTGCCCTTGGGCTTGGCGGCTTGCGGAACTTCCGCAATGCCTTCAGCCTGATCGTTGTCTGCCATCGCCTGCCCGGTCCGATTTGGAAATGATGCCGGCAGACGGCCCCTTGACGCGAATACAAAGCCGCCCACTGCGCTTCTCGGCGAACGCTAAGGCGACAATGGTTAATGGAATCTTTCTTTTGCTCCTCAACTGGGAAAAAGTTGCCGGGCAAACATGGTCAACAAGACCTTATTGCCGCCCCCGCGGCGGGCTCTCAGATCATCCAAACCATTGAAAAACTTGTAATTCCACAACTGGCACGGCTTTCGCTCTGAGCATGGTGAACCGGGGGCTTGGGAGAGCTTTGCGGTTTGCACGATCCGCAACTCGAGCCTGGGAGGGCAACGCTTGCGGATCTCTCAAGGGGAGAACCGACGATGGAGAATGCGCTTCTCATCGGACTATCGCGACAAACGGCGCTGGAACGGCAACTGGACATCGTCGCCAACAACATCGCGAACGTCAACACGGCGGGCTACAAGGCCGACAACACGCTGTTTGAGGAATTTCTGAATACGCCGGCGCACGAAGACAATTTCGTGGGCGCCGATCGCCGCGTCAGCTTCGTCCAGGACCGCGGCACTTTCCGCGATATGTCGCAAGGCTCCACCGAGCAGACCAAAAATCCGCTCGATGTGGCCATCGACGGCTCGGCTTTTCTGGCGGTGCAGACGCCGGCCGGCGAGCGCTACACCCGCGACGGCGGCCTGCATCTCAACAACCAGGGCCAGCTGGTGACAGCCGCAGGCAATCTGGTTCTCGGTACGGCAGGTCCCATCGTCTTTCAGCCGACCGATCACGACATCAACATCACGCCCGACGGCACCATCACCGTGGCCGAGGGCACCGGCAGGACCGATGCGGTCCGCGGCACACTTCGCCTGGTCAGCTTCGCCGACGCGCAGCAAATGCTGAAGGAGGGACTAAACCTCTACTCCGCCGGCGAAGGCGCGCCGCAGCCCGACACCAAGTCCGTGGTCCGCCAGGGATACATCGAGAAGTCCAACGTCAACGCGGTTTCCGAGATGAGCCGCATGATGGAGGTCTCGCGCGCCTACACGCAAATCTCGACGCTGCTGCAGCAGCAGAGCGACCTGCAAAAGAATGCAATTCAGCAACTCGCCGACGTTCCGGCTTAACGGCCATTTGGGAGACTATCCATGCAAGCTCTTCACACGGCTGCGACCGGAATGGCGGCCCAGGAACTTAACGTCCAGGTCATTTCCAACAACATCGCGAACCTGCGCACCACCGGCTACAAGAAGCAGACCGCCTCCTTCCAGGATCTGATCTACCAGCACGTCCGCCGCATCGGCGCGCAGTCTTCGCAGCAGGGCACCATCCTGCCGGTCGGCATCGATATCGGCGGCGGCGTCCAGACTGTCGGGACACCGCGGACGATGACGCAAGGGACGCTGTCGCAGACCGGCAACGATCTCGATCTCGCGATCACCGGTGAAGGTTTCTTCAAGATCCAGATGCCGGACGGCACTTTTCAGTACACCAGAGACGGAACGTTCCAGATGGACAACACCGGGCGCATCGTCAATGCCCAGGGAAATCCGGTGCAGCCGACGATCACGATACCGCAAAATGCGACGGGTCTGACGGTCAACGCCCAGGGCCAGGTCTCGGTGATCTTGCCGGGAGCGGCGACGACGACATCCTCGATCGTCGGCCAGATCGGGCTGACGCGTTTCATCAACAAGGCCGGCCTGCAGCCGGTTGGAAACAACCTCTCCATCGACACGCCCGCATCCGGGCCGCCGCAGGATGGTCTGGCCAACCTTGAAGGTTTCGGAAGCATCAACCAGGGCAGCCTCGAACAGGCGAATGTCGACGTCGTCTCCGAGATGTCCGACCTGATCGCCGCGCAGCGCGCTTACGAAATGAACGCGAAGGTGATCACGGCGGCCGATCAGATGCTGCAATCCACGACCGCGCTGTTCCGCTGAGGGAGCTGACGATGATCGCCCGTTCGCTGCTGATTGCCGCCGCACTGCTAGTCGCCTTTCCCGTGACGGCGTTGGCGCAAGCCCGCGAGGAGGCAATCGCAGCTCCGGTGCTTCGCGCCAACGTCGCCGTGGACAGCGAGGTCGTTCGGATCGGCGACGTCATCGACAACGCCGGCACCGCGGCGCAGATCGCGATCTATCGCTCTCCGGATCTTGGTACCACCGGCTCGCTTCCCGCCGCACAGCTTATCGCCGCGCTGCAGGCCCATCAGGTCATCGGCGTCGACACCAGGGACATCAAGACGGTCACTGTGACGCGGCTCGCCCGCACGCTTGAGCGCAAGGAGATCGAATCCCAGGTCGCCCATGCGCTCGAGCACCGCAGCGGTCTTGGCGATGCCGCCAACATCAGCCTGACCTTCGACCGCGACGTTCAGGACCTGAAGCTGGAGGCGTGGAACACCGGCGCCATGCAGCCGGTCTCGGTCAGGTACGAGCCGCGCAACGGCCGTTTCGATGTCAGCCTCGAGATCGCCAACGAGGTCAACAGCGCGAAGACCAGGCTGCGTTTCTCGGGCATTGCAATCGAAACCGTGGAAGCCGCCGTGCTGACGCGCGCCGTCGAGCGTGGCGAGGTGCTGAAATCCTCCGACGTGATCACCGAGCGGCGGGCGAAAGCCGAAGTCGGCGGCGAGGCCGCGACCCGCAACCAGGCCGTCGGCATGCAGATGCGAAACAGGCTTCGCGCCGGACAGCCGATCAAGGTCGCCGATCTCGGCAAGCCGGATCTGGTGCAGCGCGACGACAATGTCACGCTGATCTTTGAGACAGCCGGCCTCTATCTCACCATGCGCGGCAAGGCGCTCGAGAACGGCACCGACGGCGACACTGTCAGCGTTCTCAACATTCAGTCGAAGCGCACGGTGTCCGGCGTCGTGATCGGCCGCGGCCAGGTCGCGATCACGGTCGCGACCCCTCGGCTTCCCACCACCGCCGACGCAACTTCCTCGATCGAAACAACCGAAACGGCTGCGCCGGTTTCGGTCGCCGCCACCGGTAATGCGCAGACGTCTCCAAAAGCCGAGTAACCGTAGATGTCGATTTCTAGTTTCAATCGTGTCGCGCTCGCCAGCACGTTCCTGACGATCGTCAGCGTCGCCGGCGGCTGTTCGTCGATCGACCGGCTTAGCCAGATCGGCGAACAGCCGAAATTATCGTCGATCGAAAATCCCACGACGCAGCCCGGCTACAAGCCGGTGCAGATGCCGATGCCGAAACCGGAAGCGGTTTCCTACAACGCCAATTCGCTGTGGCGAAACGGCTCGCGTTCGTTCTTCAAGGACCAGCGGGCGCATCAGATCGGCGATTTGCTCACCGTCACGGTCAACATCACCGACCAAGCCAATTTTGCCAACGAAACCCAGCGCAGCCGTACCCAGACCGAAGATTCCGGCATCACCGCCTTCCTCGGCAGCAAGCTGTTGGGGACAAACGCCGCCCTTCCGGGCCGCCTTCTGACAGCGGATTCCAACACGTCGACCGACGGCAAGGGTTCGATCGTGCGGCAGGAAACCTTGCAGACCAACATCGCCGCCGTCGTCACGCAGCTATTGCCGAACGGCAATCTGGTGGTCGAAGGCAAGCAGGAGATCCGCGTCAATTTCGAAAAGCGCGAACTGATCGTCGCGGGCATCGTGCGGCCGGAGGACATCCAGAGTGACAACACCATCGATTCAAGCAAGATCGCACAGGCCCGCATCGCCTATGGCGGCCACGGCCAGATCTCCGACATTCAGGCGCCACGATACGGCACGCAGGTGATGGACGTACTGCTGCCGTTCTAGGCCGATACCGGACGCAGCCGATGGCTAGAGGCGTTTTCGAGCGAAGCATGCCCTCGGACTTGATCCGGGGGTGGATACCGGTTCGCGTGAAGAAAACGCGTCAAAACAAGAATTAGAGCTGCGGTTTTGATTCAATCAGAACCGAAGCTCTGGCGATCGAAACGAGCTCCCACATCGCATCGCGAACCTAGGCGCGGTGAGATGTTCAACGCGGCCTCCGCCAGCTCCCCTGGCGGGGGCCGCAACTTCTTCCTCCAACCGCAAATCCGGCAAACCTGATTTGCCCGCGCAAGACGGCAACCTCTGCTATAGCTTGCCGCCGTCGTGGCTGGATTAAGGACTGAAGTCCGTGTCGAAAGAGCAGCAAAACCGCAGTGAACCGCGATCGAAAGAACCACCGCACTACAGCGATCATCCGCATTTGCGGCCGGTCTCCGACCGCATGCTGGCGATTTTCCTTGGCGCGCTCGCTATCGCGCTGATGCTGGGCTATTTCTTGCTGAACAAGCTGGTCGACATATCGCGCCAGGAAGACTGCATGCTGTCGCACAGCAAAAGCTGCGCTGCCGTCGCACTGCCGGACCGTTAAGGCTTGGACGCCTGGCCTGATGACTCGCAGTCATTTCACCCGCCGCCCCGAAAATCGTCAGTTCTCGTCCGACTTCTTCGAACGAGCCCTCTCGCCGGGCGTGGCGAGACGGGCGAGAGTTGCGACTTCCCGCATCCACTGCTTGCTGGGCTTCGCCGGATAGCCGCCCCAGGTTTCACCCGGCGGAACGTCATGCATGATGCCCGAGCGCGCGGCCACGCGCGCTCCCCGGCGTATC
>Ga0070733_10000897_pt1 | contig 22941 bp, 19 predicted proteins | sample Coa_R1_9_FD_66450 | JGI IMG/M metagenome (GOLD analysis project Ga0070733, IMG submission 66450) | Surface soil microbial communities from Centralia Pennsylvania, which are recovering from an underground coalmine fire - Coalmine... | ecosystem: Environmental > Terrestrial > Soil > Unclassified ...
TATCGTGAGCGGCTGATGCCGTTTGTGCCCGGCCGGACGCGACAGGAAAAACTGACGAAGTTTCAATTATTGTTCCCTAGCATGGCTGGGGTGTTGACGAGTGTGCGAATGAATGTGTCGCCTGAAAAGCGCGAGGAGTTGTTGACGGAAGCGAGGAGCTTTTTCATAAGGCTGTTCGCTCAAGAGTAAAATTTTTTGCCCGTATAGAGTATGGTAGTACTCTATAGAAGTAAATAGGACAAATAGACAGACTGAATCGAAAGGATAAGGAGATAATTTATGATCCCGTTTCTTATGGCAGCAGTGCTTCCCGCGGTGGCACTAGCTCAATCACAAGCTGGGGCGCAAACACAGCTCGCGGGCGGCGCAGGCGTGCCCAGCGTAGCTGTACCCAAAACTACCGCCGTGCTGGTCATTGAGACTTCTAAGCCGGGCGTAACACCTCAACAAATCATGGCCGTGATACCGGAAGAGATTCGGGCAACCGTGAAGCTCTACCTCGATGGGAAGATTCGCCAGTGGTACTCGCGCGGCGATGGCAAAGGCGTCATCTTCCTGGTCGATGCAAACACCGAGGACGAGGCGCGAGCTGTTATGGAAACACTGCCCCTCGCGAAGAAACAGTTGATGGATCACGAGTACATTCCCGTCGGACCGTTGATGCCGCTGAGGGCATTGATGGGCGCTGGAGGGCAGGAGTGACGCTCGCGTAGAAGAATATCCGGATACCGCATCGCAGCATTGCCGGAATCGGAAATGGATTCAGCGAAAGGAGACGCTAATGTCGCTCATTCTCATTCAGACCATCGTTCAGGCGGTGTCCTCGACGCTGACCTGGCTCGGCTTCTATATTGGTATTCGCGCCTTGCCCGACGCGAGAGCGCGGAAGTCGCGCTGGATCATTGGCTCGGCTATGGTCGCCGCGGCGTGGCTCGTCGGCGTGTTCCTGCTCGGCGCCGCGAATGTCTTCCGGAACGACGTGCTGCCGCCGCGCGTTCCCATAGCGCTTTTTGCGACGCTGCTGCTGGGCTATGTCCTGCTCCTCTCCCCGACATTCCGCCGGGTCGTCGCCGCCGTGCCGCAGCACTGGCTCATCGGCATCCAGACCTTCCGTGTCCTGGGAGGCGTGTTCTTGGTCCGCTATTACGCGGGCGAACTGCCCGGTCTTTTCGCGCTGCCGGCCGGTATCGGCGACGTTGCGACCGGATTGCTCGCGCTTTTCGTTGCCTACGCGTGGTATAGCGGCAAACCCTATGCGCGCGGCGCCGCGATCGCGTGGAACCTTTTCGGCATGGCCGATCTCGTGGATGCCGTGGCGTTGGGTACGCTCACCGGCGGCGCGGGTGGCATCGTCTTCCCGATCGTGCTCATCCCGGTCTATGCCGTGCCGCGCGCGTTCCTCATCCACTCTTATTCACTCATCGGCCTCCTGCGCAAAACCTCGCAACCGCCGCGGCGCGTGGAGCCGCTGGATTACGGGACGGAGGCCGCCCGCGCATGAGCGTCACGCGGCCCCAGGATCAACGCGCCCTACTTCACCGCGGAGCAGGCCAGCGGAATCAACTGCCCGGCGCGATAGCGCTGCTGCAGAGAACCTTAGAAGGAGACGATTATGATCAAGCCAAGAATTATCGTTACAGGCGCGACCGGAAAGACCGGGAGCGTTGTCGTCAGCGAACTGCTGAAGGCGGGCTACCCTGTTCGCGCCCTCGTGCACCGAGAAGATGGCCGCAGCGCGCGACTGAAGGCGCAGGGGGCCGAGATCGCGGTCGCCGACATGAGCGATGTTGAACGCGTGGCCAACGCGCTAAAGGATGTTCAGCGCGCCTATTATTGTCCGCCTACCGATCCATACATGATTCAGGGCGCGGCCGCGTTCGCAGTCGCCGCCAAGGAAGCCCGGCTCGAACACATTGTCGGCATGACGCAATGGTTGGCGAGCCCTTCGCATCCCTCGCTCATGACCCGTCAGCACTGGCTCGTCGATCGGCTGTTTTCGGCGATTCCCGGAGTCGCGCATACGATCCTCAAACCAGGCTTCTTCGCTGACGACTACATGGTAACGATGGGGGCGTCCGCGCAGCTCGGCATCCTTCCCTGGATGTTCGGCAATAGCCGCAATGCGCCACCTTCCAACGAAGATATCGCGCGAGTTGCCGTCGCGGCGCTGATCGATCCTGCGCGGCACGCAGGAAAAAGCTACCGCCCCACCGGACCGGAGCTTCTCGGCGCGGAGGACATGGCCAAGGCCATCGGCCGAGCCGTCGGACGATCCGTTAAGGTCGTGCCAACCCCTGCCTGGCTGTTCATGAAAGCCGCACGGATGAGCGGCTACCCGATCGATGTGTTCAGTGGCATTCGCTACTACATCGAAGATCACAAGCGCGGCGCGTTCGAGGCCGGGGCGCCAACGACGGACGTCTTCGATGTGACTGGCCGCCCCGCTGAAGACTTCGAGACGATCGCGCGTCGCTATGCGGCGCAGCCTCGCAACCAGCGGACCTTCGGCAATTGGCTTCGCGAGTTTGGGCAGTTCATGCTCGCCCCACTCGCACCTGGGTTCGATCTGGACCGCTATGACCGCGAACTGCGGCGTCCGTTCCCATCGGTGCCTCAGTTCGCGACCGACTCGAAGGTGTGGCGGCGCGAGCACGCCATCGCCGACAACTTTAGTCCCGCGGCCCCCGGCCACGGGAAGACCCGTGTCGCCGCCACCAGCCGCGGTCAATCGCTGGAATTCTAAAAAGGAGACTTCATCATGCCACAACAAATGATCTGGTTTTTCGTGAGTATCGTATTCAGTTTGATCGCGTGGGGGATCGTCGCCGCCCGCTATATCTGGCCGGAACTGCGCCAGCGGCAACGGGCCGAAGCCTTGCGGCCATTGCTCATCCTGCACAGCTTCCGCTTCATCGGGTTGGCATTCTTAATTCCCGGCGTCGTGTCACCCGATCTGCCGGCCGCTTTCGCGCATTACGCGGCCTATGGGGACATCATTGCTGCGATACTGGCGTTGGTTGCGCTGCAAATGTTGCCCAGTGCCGCCGGCCTTGCCGCCGGATGGATCTTCAATCTGTGGGGCTTCGCCGATATCGTCAACGCTTTCTACCAGGCGAATCACGCCGGACTCTTGGCGGGGCAGTTGGGAGCCGCATTCTTCCTTCCGACTGTCATAGTGCCGCTGCTGCTGATTACGCACGGACTTGGGTTCCGGATTCTTCTGCAATATCAACATCGACCTGAACTCGCAATGCAAGAAAGCAGGCACCCAGCATAAAAGCCGCCGCGGCCATCGGCGAGGAGTGCCCGGCTCCGGGCGGATCGTCTGCGACTCGGATAGAGGCGGCGTTCGACGGCCGTGTAGGGAACGCTAAGGCCGGGTGTGACCACGCGGCCTGCACTTACCGCGCCGGCTTCCGATCGGCGTACACGTAACTCCGCTGGATCGCGAGTTGCGCTCGAACTGGTATTCTGCGAGATACGATGAGCCAATACTTGCTGGTGGCGCTGGGGGCAGCGGCGGGAGGGCTGGCGAGGTACATCATTGGAACCGCGATTATGCAGCGCTTCGGCGGAAGATTCCCGCTGGGCACGCTGGTGATCAACGTGACCGGCTGCTTCCTGATCGGCGTGCTGATGACTTTGATCACGGAACGGGGGACCTTGAGCTCGAAGTGGCAGCCACTGCTGGTGGTCGGCGTGCTTGGGGGTTACACCACGTTCTCGGCCTTCGGCTGGGAAACTTACCGGAGCGTGCGCGAGGGCAGTATGTTGATGGGGCTCGCGTATGTGTTGCTGAGCGTGGGGCTGGGTTATATCGCGGTATGGTTCGGAGCGCTACTGGCCAGGCGGTAGACCTTCCGGCGTATGAAACGCCTTCCGGGCGGGTCATCATCTCCTAATTGGAGGTGAACTTTATGCGCGGATTTGCATTTTTCGTAATCGCCGCTGCGGCTGGAATCGGCTTCACGGCAACAGCCCCGAAGGCAGGGGCGCAGGTCAGCGTCGACGTCGGCGTGGCTCCCGAGTGTCCCTATGGATACTATGACGTCGCACCATATGCTTGCGCCCCTCCCGGCTATTACGGTCCAGAGTGGTTCAATGGAGGCGTCTTCATCGGCGTCGGGCCCTGGTTTCACGGCCCTGCCGATTTCAAGGGCTACGTAGACAATCATTTCCATCCGGAACACGGCTACAAAGGCCATCTGCCGGAGCGCGGCGAGAAGGCGGACGAATCCAAGCGCGTCGATGCCTCGCGCTTCAAGGGCAATGAAATGCGGGACGGACGCGGCCACGTCGTGAAGAAGTAGGTTAACGCGAGGCTAGCGCCCGCGCGGCTGCGGGATTTTCGAAGATGGCCACGTCCACGTCGCCGAAGGAGTGCAACTGCCGGTTGTCCCATCCGCGAAGCTCCGGCCGCGAGGCCAGAAAACTGCGCCAGCGGAACACGTTCTTGTCCCCGCCATAGATCAGGAATCGGGGCGACGCGGAAAGCACAGGCAGCAGCCCGGAGGCATAGCGCTCGGCTTCAGGCGATCGCTCGAAGGGCAGCAGATACGGCTTGCCGGAGATTTTGTAGACCTGCAAATAGCAGTACAGGAATCCGGGAAGCGGATAATCGGGACGCCACACCGGCGGCTTGGCCTCGATAAAGGGACTGGGTAAGAGCACGGGCGTAGCCGCATCGATGCTCCATGCGTTGACGGTGCGGGCGGCATCGCGCCAATCGGAATTATGATGAGCGGGCCAAGGCTCGCGACGCGCGACATCGCTCCATTGGCCCAATGCGGCGAGCACGCACACGCCCAGCAGCGTGGAACACATGCGCCAATCGCGGCCGTTCAGAAACGCGGCGGCGGTGAGCGTGGCGGTGAGAGCCGCTCCGGGCAAAGCCAGGGAAAGGTAACGGTCCACATAGACGCTGTTTCCGGTGACATGCGAAAACGCGAACAGCGCCAGGGGATGCCACAGCCACCACGCCAGAATCAGGACCCAGGAGGACGGCGGAGGCATTCCCGTATCTCTGCGGCGGTGTAAGAGGAACGTGGCCAGGATGGCCCCGCCGCCGCACTGCGCGATCAATAGAAACTTGAGTGTCCGCCGCAGATCGCGAGCGGTGGGCAGATCGGCGACGACGTGGGCATGCGCCTCGCGGACCAGGCTGATCGCGTCCAGGGCGACGGGGATCAGCGTGAGAGAGAGGAGCGCGAAGGCCGCCGCGGCTTGCGCCCACGTAAGTTGGGTTTCCGAACGCAGGATGCGGACCAATAGATAGATGGCGAAGATCGCGTAGAAGGGCCAGAACACCAGGTGCACGCGCCACAACAATGCAGCGAAGAGGATAAAGAGGAGGGCGTCGCGCCAGCGCGCGGTATCGAGCCAGCGGACCAGGAACCAGAGACTTGCGGCGGCGGCGCAAGTTCCCAGCGCGTAGGGGCGGGCATCGTCGGCTTGGTAGTCGAAACCCTTCAGGGCCAAACAGGCGAACACCGCGAACCAGGCCGCTTGCGGGTGAATCAGGCGCGCGGCCAGTTTGGCGATCAGCCATAGTGCAATTCCCAGAACGATGAGCGAGGGAACGCGGTAGGCCACCTCAGAGAATCCGAACAAGCGTTCCGCGGCGCGAGGCAGCCAGTAGTAGACCGTCTCGGCGACCTGCGGCGCCACGGCAAGGGAAGGATGCGACGGGCCAAAATGGATGACGAAGGCGCTGACCATTTCGTCGACCCAGAAGCTGGAAGGCAGCGGCATCAGCCATAGCCTGGCGATGCACAGCGCCAGCACCACAACGAGCACAGGAGTGGATCCGAGCTTTTCGCGCACCTTGTACGAGACTACACCAGGCCGGATCACAGCCCCTTGGCTAGCCGTTTAGCAGTCGCGGGAATATCTCGATTTGTTATACACTGCTGCTCATATGCGCCGTTTCTTGCAGATGTGTACAGGTGTCTTCGCGCTGCTGGCTTCCGGGGCGCTGGCGATGGCTCAGAATGAACCGGCGGGCGACGACAACTCGACCGCTGGATTTCAGAAGGGCTTTCTCGGGTCGCTGGCGTACGGGGCGAGCGCATTTCCGCATATTTTGAATCCGTACAAGCAGCAGCCGATGGCGCTGCCGGTGCTGGTCAATTCTCCCCGGCTGCACAGTCTCATTCACGACGGGAAGCTGGAGTTATCGTTGTCGGACGCGGTCGCGCTGACCCTCGAAAATAACCTGGATATCGTGATCCAGCGGTATGTGATTCCGTTCGCCCAGACCGATATCCTGCGCTCCAAGTCGGGCCAGGCGGCGCGCGGATTCACGGGCGCGCTGTATCCCAGCGAGCTGAACTCCGGCGCCATCGGAGCGGGCGTGACCAGCGCGGGCGCCACCGGAGGCACCGGCAACGCGGGAGGCATCACGGGCGGAGGCGGCGCGGTCTCCATCGGCGCGGCGGGAGCTTTCGATCCGGCCGTCAACTTTTCCACCAGCTATGACCGGGTGACCAGCCCGTTGAATTCAGAGAAGGTCTCTGGAATCCCCACGACGACCAGCAGCGCCATCGCGTATTCCGCCTCCTATGCGCAACTGTTCACCACCGGCCTGAGCTATTCGGTGTCGCTGAGCACTCTGCGGCAAAGCACCACCCAGGAAAACATCCTGTACAATCCCGACGTGACGTCGCGGCTCTCCATCGGCGTTAACCAGCCGCTGCTGGCCGGATTCGGCCGCATGGCCAATGAGCGCTTCATGACCGTGGCCAAGAACGACGTGGGCACCGCGGACGAAGTGTTCCGCCAGCAGGTCATCACCAGCGTGGCGCAGTTGGAGGACGCTTACTACAACCTGAGGGCGTTTCAAGAGAACGTGCAGGTGGCGCAAGAATCGCTGGCGGCGGTGCAGAAGCTGCTCGACGACACCAAGAAGCAGGAAGCCGCGGGCATCCTGTCGCGTCTGGACGTGGTGACCGCGGAGTCCGAAGTGGCCTCCAGCCAGCGGGACCTGCTGGTGGCGCAAACCAGTCTCGAGCAGCAGGAAACCAGCCTGAAGCAGCTGCTGAGCAAGCGCGACGACCCGGACCTGGACGCGGCGGTCATCGTGGTCACCGATCCCTTGCCGCAGCCGCGCGAGTCCGATCTGCCGGTGCTGGACAAGGCCCTCGCCTCGGCGCTGGCCAATCGCCCGGAACTCAAGGAAGCGGCGAACAATTTGCAGAATCAAGGCATTGCGATTCAATACGCCAAGAACAATATGCAGCCCAGCCTGGCGGTCTTCGGATTGTACGCCGCCTCGGGGTTACAGGGCAACAAATGCAGCGCAGCCTCTGCCGCGTGTGTCGCGACCGGGCAGAACAGCGGCGCGGCGAGCGCGTTGGGCCAGAGTTTCAGCGCGACGTATCCGGAGACCGCGGTCGGGTTGAGCTTCGGCGCCTCCATTCGCAACCGCTCCGCGCAAGCCGACGGAATCCGTTCGCAGCTGGAGCGGAACCAGGCGGAAATCAGCCTCCAAAACACGCGCAATCAGATTCGCCTGCAAGTGCAACAGTCGCGAATCGGCCTGATTCAGGGCAAGGCGCAGGTGGAGGCGGCACGCGAGGCGGTGCGGCTGGCGCTGCAATCTCGCGACGCGGAGCAGGAGAAATTGCGCGAGGGCCTCTCCGTCGCCTACAACGTGATTCTGAAGGAGCGCGACCTGGTGACCGCGCAATATGCCGAAGTGCAAGTCGAGGCGGCGTACGCGAATTCCCTGGTGGGGCTGGATCAGGCCACGGGAACGACGCTGGAGCAGAACGGCATCCGGCTGGAGGACGCGGTCAGCGGAATTATCTCGGCCCGGCCAACGCCGCCGTATCAGCGGGAGAATCGATGAGGCCGTCGGTTCCGTTAATAGCCACGATCGCGGCGGTGGTGTTCAGCGCGGGGGGCTTCGCCCAGGACGCGGCGATCGGGCCGGACTACAGCGTGCCGGCCAAGGTGTTCCCGAATCTGCTGAAGCCGTACCAGATCCGGCGCGTTCCGGTAGCGGCCATATCCAACGCGGCCAGCGCTCCGCTGGAAGTGCGGGACGGGGCACTGCGGCTGTCGCTGGCGCAATTGGTCACGGCCGTCGTGGAGAATAATTTGACCGTGGCCGGCGCGCGATACTTTCCGGCCGCGGCGCAGACCGATCTGATGCGGGCCCGCTCCGGCCAATCGCCGCGCGGCGTGGATCAAAGCTCGATTCCCAGCGGAGTGTTTGCCGGAGCGACGGGAAGCAGCATCCTGGGATCGGCGGGCGGAGGCGGGGGCGGCGCTTCCAACGCGGGCGGCATTACCGGGGGAGCCTCGGCGGTCAACGTGGGGCCGTCGGGCGTGTTCGATCCCACCCTCAGTGTGAGCTTCAGTCTGGACCGCACTCCCAGTCCTCTCAACACGCTGGTGGTCGCAGGAGTGCCGCAGGTGACCACGCACACCGCCGCGTTGAACGTGCGCTACGGGCAGGCTTTTCCGTCCGGCACCAGCTTCTCGTTCTCCTACGGATTCCAGAGACAGTCTTCCACGCAACAGCACCTGCTGTTCAATCCGGATTTTACGCCCGGCTTCACCGCCAGCGTCGCCCAGCAGTTGCTCAACGGATTCGGCTACAAGGTCAACCGGGCCTTGATCAAGGTTGCTGAAAATGAGAAGGGAATCGAGAGAGAAGCCTTCCGCGAGCAAGTCATTAACACGCTGGCCACCGCGGAAAACGCCTACTGGGACCTGATCAGCGCGAAGGAGTCCGTGCGCACGGCGGAGCAGGCCCTGGAGGTGTCCCAGCAGTTGTACCAGAACAACGCGCGGGCCTTCGACGCCGGCGTGATGGCCAGGCTGGACGTGGTCAACGCGCAGGCGCAGGTCGCCGCCAGCCAGCGGGATTTGACCATCGCCCGGACCAATGTCGATTACGCCGAGCTCACATTGAAGAGCATGATCAGCGCGAACGTGGAGGAGCCGCTGGCCTCGGCCGTGATCGAAACCACGGATTCCTTTCCGGAGCCCGACGACGACAAGCTTCCGAGCCTTCAGGAGGCGGTCGCCATCGCGCAGAAGAACCGGCCCGAAGTTTCCATCGCCAACGGCAACATCAAGAGCCAGGAGGACGTGATGCCGTTCCTCGACAACGCGCTGTTGCCCAACGTGAACGTGTTCGCCCTGGTCAACACGGCCGGGCTGTACAACACCTTCGGGACCTCCTTTTCGTACGATTGGCAGTTCAAATATCCGCAGTTCGCCTTCGGCCTCAACATCAGCTTCCCGGTGCGCAACCGGCAGGCGCAGGCCGACGACATCCGCTCCAAGATGGAGTTGAAGCAATCGCAGGACACCTTGGTGCGGACCAAAAGCCAGATCGAAGTGGACGTGCAGAACGCGCTGATCGGAGTGACGCTGGGCCGGGCGCAGGTGCGGGCCGCCCGCGGCGCCGTCAGCACGAATCAACAGAAGACCGACGCGGAAAGGAAGCGCCTTACCGCGGGTCTCTCGACCTCCTACAACGTGATTCTGGTGGAACGGGACTTGTTCACGGCGCAACTCGCCGAGGTGCAGGCTCGGGACGTCTACGCCAAGGCGAAGGTGGCTCTGGATCAGGCCATGGGCGTTATGCTCGACACCCATCACGTCAATCTGGACGAGGCGCTCAAGGGGACGATGAGGGCGGCTGTGCAGTAGTTTACGTAATCTCGGATTTATCGGCGGTAATGCGACAGCTGCGCGGCGCGTTCGGGCGAACGCTCGGATAGGATGCGTTTTGGCGAGAGACGTGTCGAGAACGCCCCTTATGTGCTTGGCTCGATCGTTTCCATGGTGGCGTGGATGGCAATTTCATGAAGACCCCGGACAGTATGAAGCTCGAGCTTGCGGCGTGGAATAACGGCACCGGAATAGACCTTAGGTCCTGGATCGGGTGCCAAGGCAATTTTTCTTTAGCCGTTGGCTATGCATCCGTCTTCTGGCCCGAATTCGTCCTGTTCGAAGGATACGTACTGCGGGAGGGCTTTTTGGAAAGCTCCCTCAGGAGCTTTGAGAAACAGAAGGATACTAATCGCAAATCGGTGGAAGGGGTCATGAACCACTTGCACATTGCCGACATTCAATACTTTGGCTGCGGGGATGCATCCAGCGACAAGCTGGTTCTGCTTGGCAACGTGCTCAAGGAAATATATCAGGCGAAGCTTTTCTGGCAATTCCCGGACCGTCCGTGCAATGTGGAGTTCTACATACCTGACGACGAGGAGGACCTATTGGAATACCAGCTCTCATTTTGGCAAAAATGTCACGAATAACGACCTGGGTACCGCTCCGAGGATGAGGCATCTGGATATTAGACAATAATCGTCTACTACTCCGAGGGAAGCGCCCCGGTAGCCTAACCTAGAGGAGACGACGTTCTCCTCGTCGTCTAGCACGATTCCGAGGCAGTCCCACAATCGCTGTCGATCCGGCGATGGGCGTCATGCTCGACACCCATCGCGTCAATCTGGGCGCCAGCCTCGCTTTGCCTACCTACTATGTAGTATATTACATAGGAGGCTGATGGTGAGCTTGCGGATCATTTGTATCGCCTTGCCGGTGTTCGGCATCCTGACCGGCTGCGTCTCCGAGTCGTCGGGTCCCGATGCAGTCTGCCAATGGCGTGGTGACGCCGCCGCAGCGCTGGACCTCACCGATCCGCGCCAGGCCGCGCATCTCAGCAAGGACGCCGAGGAAGCGGAGGACCTTTCGATCCGCTATGGCGACGGGCACTCGCGGCCCACCAGCGCCGGCAGCCCTACGATCGCCGAATATCATCAGGTGCGGGAGCAGTGCCTGGCGCTTCTCTTTCAGGCGGTCGCCGACCGGCATCATGTCACTCCGCAGCAGGTCCGCGAATCGATCAATAAGCATCGCCACACGAGTCTCGACGCGGTGGTGATGCTCTCTTTTGGTTTGCTCTACGGGCTTTTTGTGAATGGCTTCGTGCGGCGGATTTGGCTCCGCTTTCCGCCGCAGCGGGACCGGATGCTGGGGATCGTGGCGACCGCCGTGATCTCGCCGGTGGTCAGCGTGGTGGGAGTCGCCGTGGGCGAAATGTGGGCGCACCAAGCGGAGACGCTGCGGATCGGCTACGGGCATTTGGTCGAACGCGTAGAACGCATCCCCTGGGGTCATTATCGTCCCGAAATCTTTGTGGCCGGACTGGTTATTTTCTGGATCCTGTCGTGGCTTCGGTATCGCGATGCGGCCCGAATGGAGACCTCCGATCACGAGTATTCCCTGCACGTTGTTTGAGATGAGAACCCGGCGATCGGTGCTATCATTCCTTCGGCGGCCGGAACTTCAAGCTTGGTGGGATCGGGCTTCAACGCTCGGTTCGGCCTCTCCGGGGTTACTCCGGGGGAGAGTGTTAAGTCGCCATTTCGTCGCGTGAGCCACGCTGCGGTGGCGCGCAGACCTGCTCACGCAAAGTCAGACTCGTTGGGGTTCCTGGCCGCCGCTACTTATGCCCGCCTCGGCAGTGATCAGCGTCCTTGCCCGAAGCCTTCTGGCAGGGGAGCAGACCGTCGACGGCGTCCATGCACGAGCCGTACGAACGCTCGGCCGATCCTGGGCATGGTTGCGCCCACTGGCGCGCCGCTATGTCGAAGCCTTCGCCGTCGGCACGCGCCCGCGCCATCGGGACGTGGTTCGATTCCTTCTTGATGATCGGGGTTTCTATCGCGCCCGCTCAAAGTATCGCGGCGAAATCTTCATCGCCGAATGGCTCGCCGAACCTCAGCGCATGCAGCCCACGGCAAAAGCTCGGCATTGGGGCCTGCCGGTCCTCGAATCCGTGGGCGACCTCGCCGCGTGGCTGTCTCTCAGCACTGCCGAGCTGGAATGGTTCGCCGAATTGAAAGGACTCGGCAACAAGCTTCGCAGACCGAAGCTGCAACACTACCACTACCGCATCTTGATCAAGCGCTCCGGCGGCGTTCGCCTGATTGAGAGTCCCAAGTCGCGACTGAAAGAATTGCAGCGCCGCGTTCTATCCGGGATCCTCGATCGCATTCCCGCACACGCGGCTGGCCACGGCTTTGTGAAGCCGCGTTCCATCGTGACTTTTGCCGCGCCGCACGTCGGCAAACACGTGCTGCTGCGGCTGGATTTGCAGGATTTCTTCCCCGCATTTCCTGGGGCACGCGTGCAGGCCCTTTTTCGAACGCTCGGCTATCCCGAGCAGGTTGCCGACTTGCTGGGCGGGATCTGCACCAACTCAATTCCGCGCGATGTTTGGAGCGCACGTCCGGCTGAGATGGACACGATGCAATGGCAGGAAGCGCGGATCTTGTACGCGCGCCCGCATCTGCCGCAAGGCGCGCCGACCTCGCCGTCGATCGCCAACCTCACCGCGTATCGTCTGGATTGCCGCCTGCTCGGGCTGGCCAAGTCCGCTGGCGCAGATTACACGCGCTACGCCGATGATCTGGCATTTTCGGGCGGCGAGGACTTCAATCGCGCGATCGAACGATTCTCGGCGCACGCCGCGGCGATTGCGCTCGAAGAAGGCTTCCGCGTCAATCACCGCAAGACCCGCATCATGCGCCAAGGCGTCCGCCAGCATCTCGCCGGGATCGTTGTGAACCGGCGGGAAAGCCTCCCCAGGCGCGAGCTCAAACTACTGGAGGCGATTCTTACGAACTGCGTCCGAGTGGGTCCCGAATCGCAGAACCGGGCCGCGCACGCTGATTTTCGCGCGCATCTCGAAGGTCGCGTGGGCTTCGTTGAAATGGTCAACGGGGTGAAAGGCCGGCGGCTCAGGCAAGTGTTTGAAGCGATCCAGTGGGAAGGATGACAGCTCGGAGAGAAGGCCTTCGTTCTGCCTCGAAAGTATCAAAACGCACGGAGTCCTTAGTCGCCGTATTCCGAGAAGACCGCTCCTTGCATGGCTCGGTACCTTCGCGTTGAGAACTCAGCGGTTCCCCCGATTTTCTCTGTTCTGAGAATAGTACTTAATAAGCTGGACGCCCAGAACCGGCGCAGAAAGAGTACTGCCATGACACTGTCTCGCTTTACGAGTTTCCGAATTTCCCCCGTAGTCCTCGCCCTGGCTGGTTTGGTTGCGACGCACGGGATCGGTAGTGCACAGCCGCCAACGACAATTTATACGGGCGAGGCCGCCGTAGTCACCGCGAGAGTGTTGGGGCTGGCGAAAATCTCTCTTGAAGATACGGGTCCGCTCCCAAGCTCCGGAGGATCACAATCGGTCGAATTGCTCCACGCGAGCATTCCGAGCCTGCTTGATCTTAACCTCCTCAGTGCGAGCACCAGCGGCGCCAACCATAACACCAATTCGGCGGCATCGGTTGCCAACGTTACCCTGAGTGTGGCCGGCATTTACGTCACCGCCTCTGTTCTCACTTCCAACGCGACAGCGTTTTGCCAGGACGGCACCGCGTCGGCGAGCGGTTCTTCCAACATCCTGGCGTTGACCGTGAACGGCCTGTCCATCAACGTGACTGGACGGCCGAATCAAACCATCCCTTTGATTATTGGGTCTCTCGTGATCAACGAGCAGATCAGCTCGATCACCACGTCTCCGACTGCTTCGACCGCCGACATCGTGGTCAATGCCTTGCACCTGAAAGTGGACCCGATTGCCGATGTGGCGATCTCCACCTCTCATGCGGGAATGAGCTGCGTGGGAGTTGCAGCGACGTTCGATGTGGTGAGCGAAGCCGGGGTGGAGCTTATCTGGACGGCTGCGGCTGCGGGGCCGGCCGGCAACAACCTCACGCTCGCCTACCTCGCTCCGGTCAGCCCGAGCAGTCCGCTTTCCATCGAAGTCGTTGACGGCGTCAATATCGTGGTCCATCTGGCGGAGACCACTCTAGCAGGGCAGATCGCTGCGCTCGCAAATAGCACGCCGGCAGTCACGGCGCTCGCGACCGTTACGGTAGTGCAGGGAGGGCTCGAGGAGTACAGTTTCCCCCAGCAGAACTTCTCAGGTGGTCAATAGCGGGGGGAATGCGGCACCGAAGTCCTTGCTGTCTCACGGAACCCGCTTACGCTTTTCGTCAAGCCGGAGGCAGGATGTCGGCGACGCAGACGCTTTCGGAACGGCCGGGGAACGAGACAGCTTCGTCGGGCGCATGTAAAAACATCTGGCGATACTGAGTGCCGTCCGTTTCGCGATGAACCACCAGCATGCGGCCGTTCAGATCCAGCACCCAGTATTCCGGGACGCCGGCGCGCGCGTAAAGCGTGGCCTTGCGGGACCGGTCGAATGCCGCGGTGCTGTCGGAGACTTCGATCACCAGCAGCATCTCATCGCCGCGGGGATGGCGGCTCCGGTGCTCGATCTTGTGTTCACGGAGCACGGCGACGTCAGGCTCGGGCAGACTTCGTTCGCGATCTCCCGGCGCGGCCTCCATGGGATGCTGCACTCTGATCAGCCCCACTTTAAAAATACCCGCCAGGCATTCCAAGAGAAGCTGAATGGCGAACGCGTGAGGAGGATTCTGTCCCATTTTGTCGACCAGGTCTCCATCGATCAGTTCGTACCGTTGTCCAGCGAAAACTCCGGTCTCGGCGAGGCGATCGACCTCTTCCCGGGTAAAGCGTTTGCGCGCGGGAGCGGCGTCGACGATCTCCGGAATCGGCATGGGCGCGGCGGGCATGATTGACTCCTTCCTTCTTTATCGCAGATTTCCAGCTTGAAAGACACTTACACTAGTGAAGATCATGCGATTCGCAGGGAAGACCGCTATCGTCACCGGAGCGAGCCGGGGGATCGGACACGCCATCGCATTGCGGCTGGCCCGGGAAGGCGCACAGGTGGTGCTGAGCGCGCGCGACGGCGAGTTGCTGAAGCGCGTGGCCGGGGAGATTGAACGGGCAGGCGGGTCCGCCGCCGCCATCGCACTGGACCTGCGCCTGCCCGGGAGCCCGGCTCTGCTCGCCGAATTCGCGGTGAGTCGTTTCGGAGGGATCGATATCGTCGTCAACAACGCGGGAGCAACCAGGCGCGGGGAGTTCGAGGCGCTGACGGAAGAAGACTGGGCCGACGGATTCGCCTTGAAGTTTTTCGGCTCGGTGCGGCTCACGCGCGCGGCATGGCCCGAACTGAAGAAGGCCGCAGGTTCGCTTATCTTCATCTCCGGAGTCGGCGGCCGGACGCCGGGCCGGCAATTCACCATCGGCGGCTCAGTCAACGCCGCGTTGCTCTCGTTCACAAAGGCGATGGCGGAAGCGGGGCTGCGCGACGGCGTGCAGGTGAACGCGATCAATCCGGGGGCGATCCGCACGGAGCGCTTCGAGAAAAGGCTCGCCGCGTTTGCGGAGGAACGAAAAATCGCTGTATCCGTGGCCGAGCAACAATACGTCCAAGAAGAAAATATAATTCGAGTTGGCGAGCCCGACGACATCGCGGCGCTGGTTGCCTTTGTGGCCGGCCCGGATGGGCGTTTCTTGCACGGATCGCTGATCGACATGGACGGGGGCGCGACAAAAACCATCTGATGCTGCTTGAACCATTCCCCAGCGCCAGCTTATCCTTAAAGATTGGGTCTGCTGAAACCGGCCCATCCCTATACATGAGGAAATCGTGAGACCGATCGCCGTGAAGCAGATCGGCGCGGCCAGTTTGATGTGTGCGCTTACGCTGATCCCGGCGCAGCGGCTCTTCGGTCAACAGCAACCCCCACCGCCGCCGCCGGAGGCTCCCGCGCAACAACAACAGAATCCAGCCGCCACCACGGCGCCGCCGGAGATCAGCCGCGACGACCCGGACTTCGGCGAGCCGGTGGGGGCCTACTATTGGCTCACTCGCGGCAGCCCGAACATGCACCCCGGTACCATCGCCGCGGATCCGTTGGGTCAGAACCTGGGTTTGCCGAATTCGCGGCCGCGTTCGCCGGGCGCCTTTATTTCGTTGCCGGCGGGTAAATTCAACCATCTGGAGATTTCGTATTTCCAGGTTGACGGGAGTGGGACGGGATACGCGAAAGTGCCTCTGAGCATATTTGGCAGTAATTTCGCGCAGGGCGACTTCCTATCCAGCACATACCGCCTACGCAACGCCCAGCTCACTTGGAACTACCTGACTTGGCCGGCCCCTCCCGAAGATTCCAAGTGGCGCTTTCGAACCCTTTGGGGTTTCAACTACACCAGCGCCAGCCCCGTGATTGACGCGCCGTTTGAGGCCAACATCAACTTCACCGCGGCGCATGCCACGAAGAATATTTTCGACCCCGCGTTTGGGGCCGTTCTCGAATACATTCCCAGCAAGAACATCTACTTCGAGGCGCGCACCTGGGGTTTCGGGTTCCCGCATAAGGCCGACATCGGGGATGCGGAGATCAACGCGGTGGTGCGCTTCAAGCATCTGGAGATTTTCGGAGGATACAAGCTGTTCCATTTCAAGACGTCGCCCAACAGCGACGAATACGTCGTGGGCACGGTGAAGGGACCATTAGCCGGGGTGCGCTGGGTGTTCGAATAATTGCGATCCGGCTCGCGCGAGCGTTCCAGTTGTGGCACACTATGTAAGTCCCCTTGGTGGTCCCTATGGTCGGCCGAACCATTCTTCATTACCAGTTTCTTGAAAAACTCGGGGCCGGTGGCATGGGCGAAATCTACAAGGCCCAGGACACCCGGCTGAATCGCTTCGTGGCGATCAAGGTATTGACCGCCGCGGCCACGGGCGATCCGGACCGGCGGCGGCGATTTATCCAGGAGGCTCAGGCCGCCTCCGCGCTGAACCACCCCAACATCATCACCATTCACGACATCGTCAGCGAAGGCGGGACGGATTTCATGGTGATGGAGTTCGTGTCCGGCAAAACGCTGGTGGATCTGATTCCCAAAGGCGGCTTGCGAGTGTCGCAGGTGCTGAAGTACAGCGTGCAGATGGCCGACGCCCTGCAAGCCGCGCACAACGCCGGTATCGTGCATCGGGACCTGAAGCCGGGCAACGTGATGGTGACGGATTCCGGTCTGGTGAAGGTCCTGGATTTCGGGCTGGCAAAGCTGACCGACCGCGGGCCGCTGACCACGCTCAGCGGGCCCAATGACGCGACCCAAACCATCGCGGAAGCCCCCCTGACGGTGGAAGGCTCCATTATCGGGACCGTCAGCTACATGTCCCCGGAGCAGGCGCAAGGCAAGAAAGTGGACACCCGCAGCGACATTTTTTCGTATGGCGTAGTGCTGTATGAGATGGTGACGGGGTCGCGCGCGTTTGAGGGGGATTCGACTCTGACAACGCTGTCGGCGATTCTGCGCGACGAGGTCCGGCCGGTGGCCGAGTTTGCACCCGAAGCCCCGCCGCAACTCGAGCTGGTGATCCAGCGCTGCCTCCGCAAGAGTCCGGACGACCGTTGGCAGACCATGAAGGACGTGGAGATGGCGCTGGCGGCGCTGAAGCACGAATCCGACTCGGGAATGCTGCACCGGGCACGATTGATGGAGCCGCCCCCGCATCCGTCCAGCGTCCACGCCAAGGGATCGTCAAGGAAGGGCATTCCAGGGCCGGTCCTGGCAGGCGCGCTGGTCGGCTTCGTAGCTCTGGTCGGGATCGGCGGCAGCGCGTGGTGGAAGCATCACAAAGCGCCGCCGCCCGAGCAAGCAGCAGTTGAGCCTGCACCCGAAGCCGATGCTGCTCCCGCGCCAGCCGCGCCTGAGCCTGCGCCGGGTGATGCCGCGGCCGCGACTCCGGTTGTGCCGCCGGCCGACGAGGCCATGACCAACGACCACGTCGTCCAGATGGTCGAGGCGAAGGTGTCAACGAATCAGATCATCGCGCAGATCCGCGCGTCCAAGACGACGCACTTCGTCATGACTCCCTCTGAAGTGATCCGGCTTTCCAAGGCCGGAGTCCAGGATAGCGTCATTGAGACCATGCGCGATCCCAAGCGCGTGCCCAGTTCGCCCCTGACGGCCAGCACGCCTCCGCCAGCGGCCCCGAAGTCAACGCCGAAGCAGGAGCCAGCGCCCCAGCCACCGGTGGTGGTTGCACAACCCCAGCCGGTTCCGCCTCCGGCGCCTGTATCGCCGCCGCCGGTCGCGGCCGCGAAGGCTCCAGCCCCGCCTCCTCAGCCCACTTCGTCCCAACCCGGCACTTCCAAGACGGCCGTCACGGCGAAGATTCCGGACGGAACCGGAATCAAGATCACGCTGGCGGATGACATTCCGGACAACGTCGACAAAGATCAGCCTTTGCGCTTCACCGTGAGCGAGGATGTACTCGTCGACGGGAGCGTGGTGATCGCCAAGGGCGCGAACGTCACCGGCGCCATCGCCGATCCGGGGAAGAAGAAATTTCTCGGCGTCGTCGGCGGCAAAATGACTCTCAAGGTGACTACGGTGGACGCCGCCGATGGCCATAAGCTCAACATTCGCGCCCTCCCGGCCCGGCGGGCCGAAGGATCCTTTCGCGATGTGGATACGGGGAAGCCGAAGCCCAAGGGTTTGGCCTCCACGGTCGGCACCGAATACTACGCCTACATCGACGGCGATCAGACCGCATCCGCCCGCAAGTAGGAAGCCAGGGTTGACAAAGCCCTAAATCCCTTCAATAATTGAAATATTGCAAAAGCGAACTACTGTCGCTGCCGGCGCGGCAAATGTCGATCAGCAGTCCGCTCAACTTCTGGGCTACCTTGACACTCTCTTTCGACGTCTGATGCTGCCTCGCAGAACCGGCGATGAAGCGGCTCTCGAAATTTCGCGAGAGGAAATTCGCGCGCTGGTAATTCTGGATTCAGGGGAACGCGTGATGATGAGCAATCTGGCGGAGTCCCTGGCGGTTCCGCTGTCCACCGCGACTCACACTGTGGACCGGCTGGTGGCCAAGGGTCTGGTGCTGCGCAACCGCTCCGAGGAAGATCGCCGCGTCGTTCAGGTGGAGATGAGCGACTATGGACGTAAGCTCCAGGAAGAGTTTCGCGATAAGCGCAAGCTGATGGCGCGCAGTTGGCTGGAGCCTTTGAGTAGCGGCGAGCGCGAGATCTTTCTGGAACTGATGTCCAAAATCACGCGCCTGGCCAAGCCCGTTCCCGAAGCGTGAGCGAGGCTGATTCGTTTTGGCGATCCACTAACCAAAGGCTCGCTGGCGAATGGGAAACTCTTGCCTAACCTCCAATTCCTTTCGTTTCAGTTTCATTAGATTTTTCTATTGACACGATGAAGCCACAGTAGTAGCATCACCCAGGCGTTGGGGTTGGTCTTTAATAGCATATTTATCAATATATTTGAATCAGCATATCTATATCTTAAAAAAAACGGCCTAGTAGCTTAATTTCCCAAAGGGGCCAAGTTCATGCGCCAGAGAGTACTGTGTTTGACGTTGTGTTTGTTGTTTGCCGGACTGTTCGCGTTCGGCCAAGTCGGTAATGGCATCATTACTGGCGTAGTTACGGATCAGGCGGGGGCGGTTGTCGCCGGAGCCGCGGTGGAAGTCAAGAACGTGGACACCGGTGTAGTATTTTCGGGAGGATCCAGTACCGCCGGGAACTATACGATCGCGGATTTGCCGGTGGGCAGGTACACCCTCACGGTGACGGTGAAGGGGTTCAAGACCTACACGCACTCGAACCTCGAGGTCGCGGCCGCGCAAACCCTGAAGGAAGACGTCCCTCTTCAAGTCGGCAACACCACTGAGTCGGTGACCGTTACCGCGGAGTCGACTTTGCTCAAGACCGAGACGGCGGATTTGGCCACTAACGTCACGCTCACCCAAATCGATGAGCTGCCCATCATGGGTACCGGCAACACCAACTCCGGAACTTCCGGGTTCCGCAATTGGTACAACATCATGGATACGATTCCCGGTGTCAGCTCATACAACCCGGCCAACAGCTTTGGACTGACCGTAAACGGGCTGGGCCAACAGGCGATGCTGGTGGAAGGCCAGGAGGCGGGAGACCGCATTCTGGGCGCCGGCTTGCAATTCTTTCAGATGGGCCAGATGGGCGTGGACGCGATTCAGGAAATGGCGGTCCAGTCCAGCAACTACGCCCCTGAATTCGGGACCGCGAGTTCCGTGGTGATCAACACGACCATGAAGTCCGGCACGAACACCTATCACGGCTCCGGCTTTGACTACTTCGTCAACGAGGATTTGTACGCCGGCGATCCTTTCACCACTACCGGATGCATTTACGGAATCACGGCCGCCACCGCGGCCAATAGGGCTTGCGACGCGAGCGGCGGGAGCGGAGGAAAGTTCCGGCCGAGACAACGCAGCAATGATTTCGGAGGCACCCTGGGCGGTCCGGTGTATATTCCCAAGATCTATAACGGCCGTAACAAGACGTTTTGGTTCTTCAGCTATGAGCAGTTCCTGCAGGCCACATTTTATGCATTCTCTCCAACGGCGCCCGTGCCCGCATTTCTCAACGGCGATTTCTCCGCGATCTCCCCGAACGGCGGCCCCGGAGGGTGCAGCCTTTGTTCCCAGTACGGGATTCAGCAGACGGCGTTAGGCACTCCCAAGGTGCAACTCGACCCCCAGGGCAACCAAATGTTCGCGAATGAGATCTACGATCCCCTCACGCGCGGCGTGAATCCCACCAGCAATCTGGGGTACGCCCAGCCGTTTATGAACAACATGATTCCCCTTGCCCGCTTCGATCCTCTGTATGTGAAAGTCCAAGGCCTGATCACTAAACTGGGAGTCACAGCTCAGAACGCCAATCTCACCGGCAATTACAACGGGAACATCTCCGGCAACCGGTACTCGGCGATTCCGTCGATCAAGATGGACCACAATATCGATGCCAAGGACAAGTTGTCCTTCCTGTATACGGAGAACAATACCCAGAGCTTTGTTTCCTCTCCCCTCGGCGCCGCGGACGGCCTCCCACTCGAGATCGGCACGTATATCCGAACACAACTTCCCAGCTATACGGAACGGCTGAACTATGATCGCACCCTGTCGCCGACCCTCCTGCTGCACTTGGGCGCGGGTTATATCCACACGGTTTTAAACAATCTCCCTGTCTATCAGAGTTTCAACTCGTCGCAGTTAGGGCTCACCGGGTTCTTGACCACAGGATCAGGCCCATTCCCCTCCTTCAGCGGGATGAATTGCGCAGGCCCGCTCGTTTTTGGGACGTGCCCATCCTACGGAGGGATGTCTGGCATCGGGACGGCGGGCGGAACCAACGAGCCCGAGGAAAAGCCCACCTATTCCGCGAACTTGACCTGGATCAAAGGCAAGCACACCTATAAATTCGGCGGGACCCTGGTGGAGTTGGCTACCGTTCCCCAAGTCCCGCCCACAGTCGCGTTCGTGACCGGCGTCAACCCGACCTCTGAACCCTTCACGCCGACGCAGGGTTTCAACGGCTTCAGCACCGGAAACGGCTACGCCAGTTGGATGTTGGGCGACTATACCTCCAGTACACAGACACCTTACACCGATCCCCGTAATTCGAGTTCAGATTGGGCCCTGTTCATTCAAGATTCCTGGAAGGTGACTCGCAAGCTCACCTTGGATTACGGGCTCCGCTGGGATTTGTTCGGGGTGCAGAAGGAGCAATACGGGCGCGTGGGCCAGTTCTCCGAAACTGTACCGAACCTCAATGCCGGCGGCCATCCTGGGGGGACTATCTACGCCAGCAACTGCAATTGCCCGTTCTACCAGCCGGCCTATCCTTTCGCGGTCGGCCCGCGGCTCGGTGTCGCCTATCAAATCGACTCCAAGACGGTATTTCGAGGGGGATGGGGAGTGACATACGCGCTCACGCAGAATGGGGCCGGCCAGACTGTAAGCACCAATGGCTCCTATGTTCTGCCGCCTGTCATCAACGCATTCGTAAACGAAACGACACCGGGGTTCATCCAGCAACCGGCTTGGCCCGTTACCAACCCGAGCCAGTACCCTGCGACTCCAGGCGTCACAGGGACCGCGCCAACTTGGCCCGACCAGCAGGAAAACAGGCCGCCGCGCGTCAGCCAATGGAGCGCCGGTTTCCAGCGGGAGATCACCCGAAGCTTTGTGATGGAGGCGGAGTATGTGGGCAACACCGCCGCTTGGCTCGGTGGCTTCCTGGGTGGCGGCACGATCAACCACATTCCCCCGTCGGCATACGCCGCGTTTGGCTTGTATCCTTACCCGGGAACGGGCCCGGCGGGCTACAGCTTCGCGCCGACAGGTTTGAGCTGCGTGCCGGGCAACGACTGCGCGCGAGCTATCCTAAGCCAATCCCTCAGCAGCACCGCGGTACAACAAACGCTGGCTGCGGCGGGCATCACCAACTATATTCCCTACAGCGGCTACCCCCTCAGCAGCTCGCTGTCGAGCATCATTGATGCGCCATTTCCGCAGTTTGGCCGGCCCGGCCCCGGTCCATCTCCGACCGGCAATTCCAAGTACGACTCTTTGCAGGTGAAAGCGACCAAGCGAATCTCACACGGTCTCCAGGCCAGCGGCTTCTTCACCTGGGCGCAGGGCTTCACTCGCGCGGTCCGGCAGGATTACTTCAATCCCGCCAGCACCCAGAATTCAATTATGGCCATCCCACCGCGCACGCTGAACTTCAGCTTTATTTATACGACGCCCAAGGCTCAATACTTCGCGGAGCATGCCAAATTCGTTAACACCATCATTAAGGATTGGCAGCTCAGCTTCTTCGGGAATTACCAAAGCGCCGGCTTCCTGTCCGTTCCGGGCACACCCAACACGGAGTTTCTGGGTACCCAGGATATCTACAACAAAGGCGTGCCCTTGTACCTGGACCCGAAGACCGGCCAACCAACCAATAACAGTCCGCTAAACGGCAACTTCAATCCCTGGACCGATGTCTTGCTGAATCCGAAAGCCTGGACGGCATGCCCGGTCAACACCAATTGTGGGAACAACAGCGATTACCTTAAGAATTTCCGCGGCCGGCGTCATCCGTCGGAGAATGCAAACATTGGCCGCAACTTCCGGATCAAGGAGAGAATGAACCTCCAGGTTCGTGGCGAATTCGTCAACATCTT
>Ga0070733_10000898_pt1 | contig 22926 bp, 24 predicted proteins | sample Coa_R1_9_FD_66450 | JGI IMG/M metagenome (GOLD analysis project Ga0070733, IMG submission 66450) | Surface soil microbial communities from Centralia Pennsylvania, which are recovering from an underground coalmine fire - Coalmine... | ecosystem: Environmental > Terrestrial > Soil > Unclassified ...
CAAGGTTCCCGACGCGGAAATGGACCTCATCAACCTCCGACGCGATGAGTTTCACGGCGAATGGAACTATGAGATCCTGCCGCGCAGATGAAATGGTTATTTCTTAACAGTTCCTTAGCGGCAGCGATTGCCGCCCGCTGGGTCGGAAAAGTTCTCGCAGAGGTGCCTGCTTTCTTGACTGTCCAGACTCCGTCGGTACGATAAACGTGGATCGTTTTCTGTGTCACTTCACTACACATTATACGGTTCCCGCAGGGGAACCCGCTCGAATCCGCAGCGGCCATTTGGGTTGGGGTAAACGGTCCGGAGAATCAAACGGCGTTTAATGGGAATAATCCTTTGCGAGAGTCCCGTCCGGACTGACAAACGCCGAGGGCGCTAGAATCGATTCATGGGGAACCATCCTGCGGAAGTGCTTCGCGAGGCCCTCGCCTTGCCAGTGGAGGCGCGTTCCGCGCTGATCGATTCCCTTATTGATAGCCTGGACGCGACTGTCGACCAAGGCGCCACGGAAGCGTGGAAGAGGGAGATCGAGCTTCGACTGAAGCAGATTGACGATGGAACCGTGGAACTGATCTCCTGGAGCGCCGCACGAAGGCGTCTTCGCGACCAGTTGGAGCGGTGAGCGGCGAGTCCCTCCGAATCCACCCTGCTGCGGTCGAAGAGGCCGAGGCGGCGGTTGATTGGTACGCGCAACGAAGCAGGCGGGCTGCCGGGATGTTTCTTGATGAGCTTGATCGTGCAGTAGATCTGATCAGCCAAAATCCGGAGCACTATCCCCGACATGACTTTGACACGCGCCGCATCGTCCTGCGTCGGTTTCCTTTTGTGATCATCTTTCGGAAGGCGGTCGCCGGTGTGGAGATCATCGCGATTGCTCACGGTCGCCGCCGTCCGGGTTACTGGCGGGAGCGCCCCGGATAAGCCAGGCGCGTTTCACGGGAGTAATCGAGGCGCGGCTCGGCCGTCATTGCAAACGTCGCGCCAGATCGTGCGAGTCCCGCCTGCGGAGCCTCATTTTGACTTGCTGCTTCCAGGCGCTCGAGGATATCTCTTCGCGTTCTTCGTCCGGCGCGGTTTGGGTTGCGATTCGGCGCCCTCGATACTCGCGTCCAGTACCAAAGCTCGTATGGCCGAGCCGATATCAGCATTCATATCCCTGGCCTGATCTTCAAGAAACAGACGAAGTTCGTCTGCAGTCACTGCCGGCGTCCGGTGCTTTCGGTAGTCTTCACCGTTCCAGCGATCGCACTTGAACCAGACAACGATATAGATGCCTTGTCGGGACGAGGTATCTCGCAAGTAGCGCATGGCGAGTTGCGTTTCGAGCGCCGTCATGACGTCCTCGCGCCAACAGCCCTTCACTTCGATGATGAGCGACGACTTTCTCGCGTCCTTCCCCGGAAGCACGCACGTTATGTAAATGTCGACGACTTGCCCCTCGCGGACTTTCGTCTCGCAGGTCACGCTCACTCCGCGCGAAAGCAGCATCTGCTGCAACTCGTGACTTATCTCGCGCGAAATCGCCTCCTCGTTCTTTGGCGTGGCCCCCGGTTCGTTCCACAGCCTCAGAAGGCGGCTGCCTTCGCCGCGGATCGAAGCCTGGTAATCGACCAGTGCGTCCCACACGGCGTCGGCCAGTTCCTCCTCATCCCGCACGATCATTTGCCGGCGATCAGCCACGACCTTCTTGATCAAATCCGTGCCGAATGGCGCCCACTGAGAATCCAGCAACTCTCGGCGCGCTTCCCAGGCAACTTTCTGTAGATACCATTCGTCCCGAAGCTGGCGCGCAAGAGACTCCAACGCGCTTACGCTCTCCGCGCTTGTCCTCTTATGCAACACGGAAAGAATGACGTTTTGCATGACCCATTCGGGCCGACCACTGAGGCCTGCGCCGTCGGGGCTCACACCAAACTGCGCTCGCAGCCAGACGTAAAAAGCGGCCAGATCATCGTCCGAAAGCGATTCCGCCAATGCCCCCCGCATTTCGCTCTCGCCACCCAAGGCCTCCAGCAAAGGAAGGACGAAGACTGGGCGCGTCTGGATAATGTTCCACACATCAGGCCAAGCGGCAGCTCCGCGATGACGTAGACGTAACGCGGCGTCCCAGCCGAGACGCGGCAATTCTGTATCGGGAGCGTCCGCTACTCGCCGGATGCTTTCCTCGATGACCCCTAACGCCTCCTGATTTCCACGCGCGAGCAACAACTGCATGCCCTCGCAGTAGATGTCCTTTTCGACTTGCCGTGACCGAAGGCCCGCGATGAGTCCGGTTTCAAACCCCCGCGATGGAATCGCTCGGTCCATCGTTTTCATAACCGAAGTCACCCGATGCCCTCCTCGGCGACGAAGAACCACGGCCAGTGTTCTGATCGCGCGTGACTCCGACTTGCGAATCCCAAGCGTTAGCAACCCATCGCGCCAAGCCGGATCACTTTCACCTCCTCCGTAGCATTGCGAAATTATAACGCCTCGAATCCAGCGATGCCACAGCCCTTGCGGCAGCTCATCGAGGTAGGCGCGTTCCGTTCCGAAGAGCTCGAGCAGCAGGCAATGCCCATAAACCGCATAGTTGGTCAATTGGCCGTGACGCAGCCCTCGCCAGACGTGCGGACGAGATCGCTCCAGAAAGAGTTTGCCCGCTTGGATGAGCTGCATTCGTTCTTCGAGATCCAGAACCTCCCATCCAGGTAGTCGGCTGATCGCATCATGGGGGCCGTGCCCAAGTTCAGAGTCCACCGGAAAAGACATGATGGACAGCAACTGTGCAAAAGCGGCCGGGTCGGCTTGAGACGCGCTGAGGCATTCCCTGATCTGGTTTATGCGTGTCTCCCGTATCCGGGACTTCTCGTCGCTGCGGTCCGTGTTTTCGTCGTGCGCTTCCTGCTCCCGGTTCCTGAGTCTCGTTTGCCAATCCAGAAGGTAGCTGTGCAAACCGGACAACGCGCTCGTTCTTGACAGGGCGGCTTCGGCTTCCCGCGGATCGTCCCATCGCACCAGATACGCTGCTATCGTTTGCCATAGAAGAGCCTCGTCGTTGCCACCGCTTTTCCAGCTCTCGACAACGAAATCAAAATCTGCTGCGATCAGGAGGGGCTTTTCGGTGTTGACCAGCCGCGAGGCGGCATAAATGTTGTTGCCGAGCCTCGGCACCAGACCGGCAGCAACGGCCCGCCGCGAAGCCTCTGGCCACGGCTCGTGTTCGGTCTTCGTGTTTCCCGGAATCGACAAACATGTCTTCAAAATCTAAAAGCCGCGCGAGCGCAACGTCCACAACGGCGCGGTGCGCAGTCGCCTCGTCGCTTCGGCCAGCTTTGTCCACGAGTCGGTCGCCGAATTTAGACCAGGCAGAAAGCCGGCTCACGGGATGTCCCGCGTCTGCCAACCACACCAACGCGGGAGCCCACTCCTCCGCCTTCATGCGTTCCAGCAAATCAAATCCGACGAAACGCCCGAGCCCCGTTGTCAGCGAGTAGTCCGATCCCCCCAACGCGTTCTTGGCGTCCTCCCACGAACAGAACTTCGGCCACACCGCCTTGAGGGCTCGCACTTTGAGCCGCTCTTCGTCACCTGTAACCGGCATGACGGCCAACGGCAACAGCCGCGCTCGTGTTACGTCATCACCGTGATCGCCAACACTCGATGCGGCTGCGATACGCAAGTGGAGCGGCTCGCGTTCATCGAGTGCAAGCGTCGCAAGGCGGGGCTGCAGTGCCTCTACCCCACAGGCATCAGCCACTTCAATCGCGCACTGCCTTGCGAGCATCGAGGTCGAACTCTCTATCACAGATGCGAGTTGTGCGCCCAACTCGGGATGCTTGAGGCTGCGATATTTCTGGGAGATTCCGAATTCGTAGAGTAGGGGGCTGCTAGCCTCGCCCTCCCGGATCAACCAGCTCACAACCTCCGCTTTCTGGCTGTCCGTCGCCAGCGAAAGGTCGCTCTGCAAGAGCGCCTCCGGGTCCGTCCTCAGGATCTCCGAACGGACGGCGGCATCCAGAGCCGTCAGCCATCCGGCAACACCCCTCAGCGGAGCCGGCACCCGGCCTGCGGCCGTTACGAGCGCGACTTTGTTCCGAGTCTTCATGCCGGAAACACAGATATGGCGGGCAGTCATGAATTCATAGCTTTTATGAACCCAGCGGAAGCGTTTTCCAGTGGCGGTGAACAGACCGGTCTTCAAGACTTCGAGTACGTCGTCATAACCGACACCGAACGCGTTACCCTTCGCCATTTCCTGGTCACCGGCAATCGCCCGCGCCGTCACGGTGCCGACATCCGAACCCTCCCTTGGATCGGCATCGATGACCATCTGTGCTCCGAGGACTGTCACGCACGCGACCCTGCCTGCAACGGCCATTCGTTGATCGATATCGAGCCGATGAGACTGCGTCGATCGACTGGAGCCAGGATACTCGCTGAGCAGTTCCCGACATCCGCGTTCGTAAAGGGCTCTGACATCCGTCAGGAGTGCCTCGCCGGAGCGAGCCGCACGCAACAGGAGATCGAGCGTGATCGGCCGCGCCGCAAGTGGCTGAAGATTGCCACGCCAGACCGCCTCCATGAACGCGTCGGCGTCGATACCGTTCTGTACCGCCGCCTTACGGATATCGCTGCGGCTCAAGGGCAACAATTGCCATCGACTGACGTTATCCTGCCCGAAGAATGAATCCAAGTCGCCGTCCAGAACCGGCGGAAACTCCCCCGTGCGACAGGCGATTGTCAGACGCAGCCCCTCGCGGCGCAATTGTCGGAAGACGAAAGCCAGCCCTTTCGCTATCGCACTGTAGGCGGGGATCGCCTCGTCCAGTGAGTCGAGATGAATGTTTATCGTCCCGGTGTCGGTTGCGTTCCACTCGCGGATGACCGGGTCATTCAAAATCAGGGCCTGAAGGTCAGTCAGACTAGTCGTACCGCCAATATCGACGAGCACGATCTGATTGCCAGATCCCGCCGGGTTCTCCTGAACGTCCGACGCATCCGCATTAACCGCGGAACTCTTTCCCATGCCCGACTCGCCCGAAAGGATCTTGCACGGCTTCTCCCGCAGGGCGGCGAGATCTGAGATGCCGGGGTTCAGGGAGGCGAGATACCTCTCCGCGGGATCGGGAAGATATGCGTCGTCATCCAGATAGAGGATCGAGTCGGACGGAAGCCAGTAACGGCGCCATGGGTACTTTCTGGTCAACTTCAAACATTCCAGGCCGCCACACCACGCTTTTGCTCGGCAAGCTTATTTTGAAGCGCCGCGCCCGGAAACAAGGGACACGGCCGATCACGATAGTCTGGCTCGGAGGATCACTCCCGACAAGTCGGCCTGTGACCCGAAATCGGTGAAAGTCGGGCGCGCCCTGTTGCGTCCAGCGTCTTCGCCGCCCTCTATAATCAGGGGTTGCCGAATCCGCAGATTACCGATGAGCCCCTCGCGTTCATCAGAGCATGTATTTCCGCTGAGCGTGTTCGCTGGATCTACCACGTAACGATGCGGCTTCAGGAACGGCGACTGACCGGAGACACGCTCCGTGAGGCGGCCGCCACGCTGGAGATCATTGAGGAATATCCCCACGACAAGTATCTCCCCAGCTACCTGTTGCGGGGCGAAGTTCCGGCATTCGTATTTCACGCGCTCGTGGCGACGGACATCGAGGGCGATAATATTCGTGTGGTGACCATGTACCTCCCGGACTCCGGGCAGTGGGACGAGGACGGGCGCCTCAGGAGGGCCGTAAAGTGAAGTGTCGAATCTGCGGGGGCGCGATGGAAGAAAGGGTGACGGACCTGCCCTTCAAGATCGGCGATACGTCGATTGTGATCGTCAGGTCGCTGCCGGTCCTTCAATGCCGTCAGTGCGGGGAGGCCGAGTTGGAAAACGTCGCGATGTCGCGGGTCGATCGCCTCCTCGCCGCGGTGGACCGCTCCGCGGAGTTGGAAGTGGTCCGTTACGCTGCCTGATCTGACGCCGGATTCATCCCGCTAAGCCGGCTTGCCGCCGCTAATCCTGATGTCGACGGGTCGTTGGCGAGGTCAACGCCGATTATTGACGACGTAGTTGAAGGTCGTCTCGGAGTCGCCCGGTCAGCGGCGAGCGCCGACGAACTGGATCGCCAAGAAGTGCGTTCATTCCCCGTGTCTCGCTCAAGCGGTTCACCCCAGTCATTCGTGTTTATTTGTGTTCATTCGTGGCCCTCATTCTTCTTCAGGTTCGAGGACGCCGGGAGCGACCCCGGCGCCGGGGGGATGGCCAACCCACGATGAATAAAGGTGGGAAAATTGCTGGGGATGCAGTTCCATCGCGTATCACCGGCATCTGCGCTCGCGATTTGCGTTTTCGCGGGGTGCGCCCTGGCCCAGTCCTCCAGTCAACCGGGTTTGGATGCGGCGTTGAGCCGGAAGGTGGAATATCAGTCGGCGCGCGATCGCGGGCACGCGGCGCTTGAGAAGAAAGATTACGTCACGGCCGAGCGGGAGTTGCGTTTGGCGCTGGAATTGGACCCGAACCCTGGGCAGGTTTCGTACTGGTTGGGAAGCGCTATCGCCGGTCAGAGAAAAGTCGAGTTGATTCCCGAAGCGTTGTTTTATTTTGCCCGAGCCGTTGTCGCGGAAGGCGCCGACGCTCTTCCCGATTCGGAAAGAATCCCGGCAGAAACCTATCTGTGGAAGGCTTATTTCGGCTTTCATGGGTCGGACGAGGGGCTGGACCACCTGAAAGAGATCGCGCGCCGCAACGTAACACCACCGCCGGACTTCAAAATCTCCACACTGGACGGTGACCCTGCTCCGGGGGCAGACGATCCATTCGACAAAGCCAATCCGGATATTGCGCTTTGGCGCAGGGTTCGCGGAGCGGTGCTGGTGAACGACGGTGGTGCGTCGTACTTTGCAATGGTCCGGGGCGAACTGTTTCCTCCGGGCAATCCTGGCTCTTTCGCGATGTTTCGCGGAACGGTGGTGGCGCGGCCCTCGGCGCGAGAATTACTCGTCAACGTGGACAGTCCTGAAGGCGACGCCCTGCTGCAGTTCGATCCCCCTATCCAAACGAAAATGAGCCCAGGGGACAAAGTGGAGTTCCGGGGAGTGATTGAGTCCTATTCGAAGTCACCATATGTGCTCACGCTGCGGGCGAAGGCTTCTGATCTGGTAATCAGCCAGGCGACTCGCGCAGGCCGCGCCATTTAGCGGTCCGTGCAGGCGTTGGTGACGCTCCGAACGTTGAGATATTTCGCTACCAGCCCAGGGAAGCGGATGAGGACCGGGCGATTCATCGCGGGCAATGAGGCGACGCTGGGGCGGGAACAAGCGTCGACATGAGTGTCGACGCGGCCCGCAAGAGTGCGCGCGCCACATGAACCAGTTGCATGGCAGCCCGGTTCATCAGCTCAGAATGAGTTTATTCGTGTTTATTTGTGTTCATTCGTGGCCCTTTGCAGTTCGAGGACGCCGGGAGGACGCTGAGGCCCCCAATAAAGGTCAGATCCCGGCGGCGGGGAAGATTCCCCACCCTACAGGGCGCGAGCTGTAGCCAAATCGCCGGCGCTACGGGTGGGATTACGTCGGTAAGTTGCCGGCGAGCCAGTAATCGACGCTGAACTTTCCCGGGCCAGAACAGATCAGCCAGATAAAGAAGAGCACGTACAGGACTTCCGGAAGGTAGAGGAAATCGGCGAGCCAGTTCAGCGGCGAAAGTCCTTTTGGCATGGCCGAGAGACTGGTGGTCACGATGGCGACAAGCATATCGACCAATAAAGCCATGCAGGCCAGGCTCGAAAGAAACCCCACGATCAGCAAGGATCCGCCAACGAGCTCGACACCCGAGACAAAATAGGTCATCAGGCGAGGAAACGGGACCGCGGCCTTGACCAGCGTGTCGTACATCGTTTGCCTGCCGCCGGCGACGAACAATTTGTTTGCCCCGGAAATGGCGAAGAACAGCCCGAGCGCAACGCGTACCACCAGGATGGCATATTGTTCCCAACCACTACTACCGCGCAGCGCAAACTGGACCAACTGACGATACTCCATATGAGATTATGCGTCCATCCGTTCGACCCATTTCGCGCGCCATGCGGGGGCCACGAATGGATCGGCAAAGTACTGTGTTTCCCGCGCAACCTTGCCGTCCCTGAACTCCATGACGCTCACGGTGTACGACGGCTTGCCGTCATATGTCAGGATGAATTCGGTGATCCAAAGGTCACCGCCGCCAATGATTCGGCGGACAGCAAACCGCTTTTTGTCCGGCTGACCTGCGCGTTGGTTCTGTATGTTGCGCCGACCGCGGGTTCGCTCGCCCGACTGCGGGTATTCCAGCACCGCGTCCTCGTGATAGATGCGGTGCTCCGCTTCAAAATCGTTGGCATCGGACGCTGCCCAATGCCGATCCAGCGCCGCACGGATCTCCAGGTCCCGCAGTCCGGAATACTGCTCGTTCTTTGGTCGATCGTTCATCTCGTTCTTTTCTCGATGGTTCATCTCGGGCCTTCAATTTGGTGAACACGCTTGGGGCGCCAGCTGTCCGAAGCATACAACCGCCACGGGACTCGGGTAAAAGCGATAGAAACGGGGCCTTCCGCGAGATCCCACATGTGGCCTCGGTTATTCGTGTTCATTTGTGTTTATTCGTGGCTCTCTGTTTTCTTTGGGCTGAAGAACGCCGGGCGAAATCCCGGCGGCGGGGAAGATTCCCCACCCTACATTTGCATCGAGCGGATTTTCGTTCACGCTTCAATGAAATATCGCTAAGTGGGTTTGACTTCAATGGGGTGGGGCGGAAAGTGCCCGTCCGGTTGGGGCTGTTTTTGGTTGGCTCGTGGTATTCAGGGTCATGTTCGAGACATTTGACGACTGCGAACCCCGCGTAGACGGGGAGAAGCGTACGGAGACACGGGATGCGATGGATGCCGTGGAGTTTGCGCGGAAGCGCCTGAAGTTCGAGCCGGACGAGCGGCAGATCGAAGTCCTTCGATCCAGTGCCAAACGGGGAATTCTGAATTGCACGCGGCAGTGGGGGAAGTCGACCGTTGCGGCGGCGAAGGCGGTGCATCGGGCTTTTACGCAGGACAAGAGCCTGGTGCTGGTGGCGAGTCCGACGGACCGGCAGAGCGCGGAGCTGGTTCGAAAAGCCGCGGAGATGGTCGCGACGCTGGGGATCACGCCGCGGGGGGATGGGGATAACCAGACTTCGCTGCTGTTTCCGAACGGTTCGCGGATTGTGGGATTGCCGGGGATGGAAGCGACAGTGCGGGGATTTTCGGCGGTGAGCCTGCTGCTGATCGATGAGGCGTCGCGCGTAGACGATGCGATGTATAAGGCGCTGCGTCCGATGCTGGCGGTGGGGGATGGGGATCTGTGGCTGATGAGCACGCCGAACGGCAAGCGCGGATTTTTCTATGAGTGCTGGGCGCATGACGCGGCGGACGATTGGTTCCGGGTGAGCGTGCCGGCAACGGAGTGCGCGCGGATTTCGCCGGAGTTTCTGGAGTCGGAGCGGCGGGCAGCGGGTCCGGTGTGGTTTGCGCAGGAGTTTATGGGGGAGTTCGTGGATAACGGAACGGAGTCGTTTGAGCGGGGTCTGGTGGAGGCGGCGGTGGATGACAGTTTCGAACCTCTCGATTTGTGAAAAGTCAAAACCTTTGGCCACGGATGAACACGGATGAAAGCGGATAAGAGAAAAAGAAAATGTTCTATTTGGGGCTGGATTTGGGGCAGCGGCGCGATCCTTCGGCTATCGCGGTGGTCGAGAAGACTCGTGTGATGCGGGTTCGGCATCTGGAGCGGTTCCGGTTGGGAACGTCGTATCCCCATGTGGTGGAGCGGGTGCGGGAGATTACGCAGCACCGGGAGCTGGCGGGGAGATGCGCGTTGGCGGTCGACGGCACGGGAGTGGGCGCGCCGGTGGTGGATATGCTGCGCGCGGCTCGGCTGGGGTGCGATCTCGCGGCGGTGACGATTACGGGCGGGGAGCGGCAGCGCCAGACGGGGTCGGTGTGGAGCGTGCCGAAGCGGGACCTGATCGCGGTGGTGCAGGTGCTGCTGGAACGGGATGAGCTGAAGCTGGCGCGGGGGTTGAGGGAGTTAGGCGCGCTGATGCGGGAGTTGATGGATGTACGGTCGTCGGCGGGGATCGGCGGGCGGGTGCGGTTGGGAGCGGATGGGTTCGGGGAGCATGACGATCTGGTGATTGCGCTGGCGCTGGCTTGCTGGAGGGCGAAGCGGGGGTACATCGGGTTTGGGGCCGGCCGGTTGCCGGGGATTTGAGCCGCCTGAAAAGGCGGCTGCGGCCAAAAATGGCCACCCTACAAGAAAGAATAGGAGGAGTTATGAGTATTGCCGGATATTTAAGTGCAGGGAAGCCTGGTAACGCGTTGAGGGTGCTGTTAGAAAAGTCTGTGCCTGCTGTTGCGGTTCGGCCCGACGATGAGTATTACGCGCGCGTCGAGGACTATGATCCGGTGCCGCGGGCGCACTGCGATAAACTCCCCAAGAGACCTAAATGAAGCCAATTCGCCGTGTCGCCGTTCTTGGGGCGGGAACCATGGGTGCCCGCATCGCGGGGCATCTCGCTAACGCGCAGATTCCGTCGCTGTTGCTCGACGTGTCGGGTGACGCCGCGCGCAAGGGCCTCGAGGCTGCTCTCAAGGACCGACCGGCCGCGTTCTTCGTTCCCGAATCCGCCGGCCTCGTGACCACCGGCAGCTTCGACGACGATCTCGCCAAGATCGCGGATTGCGATTGGATCGTCGAAGCCGTCACCGAGAATCTGGGTATCAAACGGGCGCTCTACGATCGGGTCATCCCGCATCGTGCGCCGGGCGCGATCGTCTCCACCAATACCAGCGGGATTCCGCTGGCGCAGATCGCGGAAGGTTACGCGGAGGATTTTCGGCAGCACTTCCTCGGCACGCACTTTTTCAATCCGCCGCGCTATCTGCATCTGGTCGAAATCATCCCGGGACCGGAGACCCGGGCGGAGATCCTCGCGTTCATCGCCGATTTCTGCAACCTCCATCTCGGCAAAGGCGTGGTTCCGTGTAAGGACACGCCGAACTTCATCGGCAACCGAATCGGCGCTTTCTTCGGCGCTACCGTGCAGCGCCTGACCGTCGAACACGATCTCACCATCGAGGAAGTGGATGCGCTGACCGGTCCGCTGATAGGGCTTCCCAAGAGCGCCAGCTACCGGCTGCTCGACATCGTCGGGCTTGACGTCTGGGAGCACGTCACGAAGAATCTTTATGAAGCCGTTCCGGGCGATCCGTTCCGCGAGCGGTTCCAATTGGCTCCGTTCGTCGCGGAGACGATTCAGCGGGGATGGCTGGGCGATAAACGCGGCCAGGGGTTTTACAAGCGCGTCGGCAAGGATCGGGAGATTTATGCGCTCGACCGTAAAACGTTTGAATATCATCCGGCGGAAAAGCCGCGCTTCGCTTCGCTTGAAAACGTGCGCCGGATCGAGCCGCTGGGCGATCGGTTGAAGGCTCTCATCGCGCTCAGCATTCACGATGAAAAAGACAAGGTTGGCCGGTTTCTGTGGCAACTGCTCAGCGAGCATATCCGGTACGCCGCGCAGATGGTGCCGGAGATTTCAGACCGGATCGTCGAGATCGACCGGGCCATGCGGTGGGGTTACGCGAATGCGCTGGGGCCTTTCGAGCTGTGGGATGCCCTTGGGTTCGAATCGACGGCCCGCCGGATCGCTCTCGAAGGCCGCGAACTGCCGGAACACGTGCTGCGTATGCTGGGGACGCCGGAATCGGGCGCGAAGTCGTTTTATCGGCCCGCCGATTCGGGCGGCTGGCCGCGTACCGAGTACTACGATTTGGCCGGGAGTAGTTATAAGGAGTTGGAGCCTCGGCCGGGCGTCATTGTGTTGGCGGATTGGAAGCGCGCGCGCGGCGTGGTGAAGACGAATCCGGGCGCTTCGCTGATCGACCTCGGGGATGGGGTGCTCTGCTGCGAGTTTCACAGCAAGGCCAACGCGATCGGGGACGATATCGTGCACATGGTGCGGGCCGGGCTGGCCGAACTCGAGAGTAATTTCGACGCGATGATCGTCGCCAATCAGGGCGAAAATTTTTGCGTCGGCGCGAATTTGATGTTGGTTTTGCTGGCGGCGCAGGAACAGGAGTGGGACGATTTGGGCGCGGCAATCCAAGCCTTCCAGCAGATGAACATGTCTTTGAAGTACGCGCCCAAACCGGTGGTGGCCGCGCCGTTCGGAATGGCGTTGGGCGGCGGGTGCGAACTTCCGCTGCACTGCCGGAGAGTCCAAGCGTCGGCGGAGCTGTACATGGGGCTGGTGGAGGTGGGCGTGGGACTGATCCCCGCGGGCGGCGGTTGCAAGGAGATGCTGCTGCGCTCGCACGATCTTCGGAAGATTTTCGAGCAGATCGGATTTGCGAAAGTGTCGACGAGCGCGGTGGAGGCGCGGCAGTTCCGCTATCTGCGCGACGGCGACGGCATTTCGATGAATCCGGACCGGCTGATCGACGACGCGAAGCAATTGGCGCTTTCGCTGGTGCCGGGGTATGCTCCCGGCGCTCCGCGGAACGACATCACGGTGTCGGGCGATGAGGGTTTTGCGCTGATGAAGATGGGGGTCTGGATGGCTCGGAAGGGGGATTACATTTCGGATTACGATGCTGTAGTTGGGGAGAAGCTGGCTTATGTTCTTAGCGGAGGACGGTTAACGGGGACGCCCTCGGTTTCGGAGCAATATCTGTTGGATTTGGAACGGGAGGCTTTCCTTAGTCTTTGCGGAAATGCGCAGACGCAGCTTCGCATGCAGCATATGCTGAAGACCGGGAAGGCGCTTCGGAATTGAAGCCGACGAGGGCGTCGGCTGCGGACCGGGGGTCCGCCCCACAGCTTAATGGGTGAAGAGGACCTTTTGCAGTTCGGCTTTGTCGATGAGCCGCTTCCAGAGGGTTTCGGGGTGCTCGTCGAAAACGAGGCTTTCGTCGTAGTTGAAGATGTACCACCCGCCCTGACGAACCTCGCGAGCCAGCTGGCCGGGTCCCCAACCTACATAGCCCATGTAGATGCGCAATGCCGATTCCTTCCGTCCGGCGGACAATGCGGTCTCGATATTCTGCTTCGAGGACATGAAGTAGAGATGGCCGGCGACATGGCTTCCGCCCTCGGGCGGTGTATCGGAGCGGAGCAGGGCCAGCACCCCGGCTAATTCAACCGGGCCGCCGACGAATAGCTCATCGTTGCGTTTTTCCGCGCCTTTGATTCCGGCGAGCACGCGCTGGATGGTGAGATTGCTGCGGTAATGGATCATGAGGCCCAGTGCGCCGTCCTTATCGTAATTCGCCAACACGATGACGCTGTGCGCGAATATCGGATCGGGCGTGTCGCGCTGCATGATCAGGATGCTGCCCTGGGCGAGATCTTCGGGGCGTATGGATTGGGCCGGGGAAAGCGGTGCGAACAGAAATCCGGCAGTCAGCGCGGTCAACGTGACTCGCCGGACTTTCATATTTCTATTTTGCCTTACTTGCCGTCTATAGAAAAAGCCAGCAGCGCATTGCCGGGCATGCCATTTCCCGGGTAACCCGAGGTGATGTAGAGCATCCCGCCGGCGATGGCGGGGCCCATGCTGTTGATCGAACCGCCATGCGTTTTCACGCCGTTGACGGCGTCGAAATCCTGCAGGGTGTCGAAGTCCCAAATGATTTTGCCGGCCGCGGTTTCGTAGGCCCGGATGTGTCCGTCCCACGATCCGAGAAACGCTACGCCGGGGATCACGGTAACGGGCGCCGGTTGGGCGGCGCTGCATCCTTTCAGAGCCAGACAGGCTGGTTTGGGCGCCGGCGTCATCCAGAGTTTTTCACCAGTGGCCATTTGCAGGGCTACGAGACCTCCGCCCACTTCGGGCTTGCCGAGGGTGAAGTCGGAGATGCCGATGTAGGCGATTCCGCGATCGTCAGCGGCGCCTCCCCACATGGTTCCACCGTTGACTCCGCCGGCGGCGATTTTCAGTTTCCAGAGAAGCATGCCTTCGCGATCGGGATCGATGCCGTAAACCATGCCCCCCTTATCGCTGGTGACGAGGATGCGTTTCCCGCTTCCGAGCGAACGCAGCATTCCGGAGTTGCCGAGGTCGGAGTCGATAATTGGGTCTCTCGGACAGTTAGTCTTGTCTGCCGCTCCGCAGGCGAAGTTATAGGAATCGTCGGCGTGGAACTGACGCGACCATAAGAGATGGCCCGAAGCCATGTCGAAAGCCATGATCGCATCGCTGCTGTCGGTAGCCGGTTTGGAGTAGTTGACGCCTGTTCCGATGTAGATGGCTTTCTTCTGTAAGTCGATTATCGGCGAGGACCAGGGGACGGCGCCGGATGGTCCCCAGGTTTTTGTGCCTTTGGCGTTCTGTCCTGTTACCTTTGGTTCGTCGCGGATAGTGTAAGCCTGCCAGATCTTCTTGCCTGTCGCGGCATCCAGGGCTACGACACTGCCCCGGAACGTGCAGCATTCGAACTTGGGATCGGTTGCCGCCATTGCCTCATCTCTTCCCGATACGGGGACGTATAACCGGCCGGCCGCGAGTTTGGGAGAGCCGGTGATTACGGCCTTCGGATGATCGTCGGCGCGCGTCTTCCAGAGCTGGTGTCCGCTCGCGAGGTCGAGCGCGTATACGTTGCCCTTGAGATCGCCGAAGTAAACCGCCGTGTCGACGGCCGGCGAATTTCTCACGCTGCCCGCGGCTGTGAAGGTCCAGTAAGTGCATCCGGTGTGCGCGTCGAGAGAATAGACGACTCCGTTGGCGTCGCCCACGAAGACTCGACCCATGACAACCGTCGGGGTTCCCTCCGCGTTCGTCACGCCGGGAAATCCGAAGGCCCATTTGAGTTTGAGCCTGGGGGTGGTCTGGCTGGTGAGTCCGGCGGCTTTGGCGTTCTGGAAGCGCGTGTTCGCGGCGTCGGCCCAGCCGTTCCATGACGGGCCGTTTGAACTCGGCGGCGGGCCGGGGCATGTGGCGGCTTGCGCGGCTACCGTCGTAAGCCCGACTGCTATCAGTAAGAACAGCCGCATTACTTGCCGATCGTGACCAGCGCTACCATGTTGAGCGCGCTTTCGGCCATCACGATGTTGCCGTCTCTGGTGGTCATCATGTTGCGCACTACGCCTCCGCCGGCCGGGATGGCCCACGTTTGGAATTTCTCCGTCTTCGGATCGAAGCGGACCAGGGTGTTCGGTTTCACAGCCGATTCGCTGTACCAGATGACTCCGTTCAGGAAGGTGATTCCATAGGGCTGCGATCTCGGCCCGCCGGGCGAAGGCCATTCTTTGATCGCGCCGGTTTTGGTGTCGAGTCTTCCGAGATAGCCGCGCGAATAGTCGGCGTAATAGATGACGTCGTCCGAGGTAATCGCAATACGGCGGGGCCGCGACTCGGGGTGCGGCAGCGTCCATTCGTGGATTGCCATGGTGTCGGGGTTGATGGCGGCAATCTTGGGTGCGCCGAACTCGCAGTAATAAGGAGTGCCCCTGGAATCGACGACCATGCCGTACGGGTTCGAGGGCTTGGTGGGGGAATCGACGATTTTGATATCGCCGGTGGCGGGATTGAGCCGTCCCACCTTATTGGAATTCTGCACGGTGAACCAGAGGATGCCTTTGTGGTCGAACAGCGGGGTGTGCGGATCGCGCGCGTCGGCGGCGAGTTTGTACTCGAAGAATTCGCCGTTCTTCGGGTCGAGCTTGCCGATGTAGCCCTTGGAATTCGCCGTGAACCAGATCTTCCCGTCTTTATCCTCGACGAGCCCGTGGGGGCCCGAACCTTTGGTGGGTGGGTGGAATTCCTTGATCTCTCCGGTTCTGGGATCGATGCGGCCGAGTACGTTCGCGTACTGGCCGGTGTACCAGATGTAGCCGTCGTGCGTGGCGAGCGGATCGTGCGGACGCGAGCCTACTGTAGGGACGGTCCACTCTTTGAAGCTGACGGTTGCGGGGCCGGGAATGATGACGGCTTTCGGCACGTCGCCCTCCGGAAAGTTTTTGGAGAGGTATGCTTCCACGACGGGGATCTGATCTTTGGAGACCTCGGCTCCGGCCGAGACCATGCGCTCGACGAGAAGCTTCCAGTCCGCGGGGGTGTGGCCGCCGTCGGTGATAAGCGTGATCGCGTGGCAGGCAGTGCAGGCCGTCGCGACGATATCCTTCCCGTTGCCTGCCGGCAGGGGCTTCTGGGCCTGTGCAGAAACCGCCAGGCAGAAGATGGTGACGAGTCCGAAGAGAGTGGTCTTTGCCATATCAGTCAGTATTCTATCGCTGGGACGGAAGAAACGCGGTGGTCGCCGCGTGTCCCTATCTTCCGGGAGGTGGCATGGTAGGCGCGAGGGCCGGTTGCGGCCCGACGACGGCTGTCAGTGCTGTGTACGCGCACTCCTCGTCTTTGCTTCCACCGCCGACCCCGATCGTCCCGATCATCTGGCCGTCCACGATTATTGGCAGGCCGCCTGACGTCGGAAATACTCCGAGCGGCTCCCAGCGCATCTGGAGCGCTAAGTTGTTGGCCACTTGATTCGCGCGCTGGTGAGTCGAATCCCGCGTGTAGAGCACACTTTGGGCCTTGAGGTGCGCGGTCTCGATGTTGATGGGCACTTGGCCGTCCATGCGGTAGGAGTACACGATTTGGCCGGTGGGGGAGAGAATGAAAACCGTCACTGCCTGGTTGTTCTTTTTGGCGAACTCTACGCAGGCATGGGCGACCTTCTCGGCAGTGTCCACCGAAATTTCGTTCTTGTTCAGGGTCTTCTTCGCAGCTTCATCGGAGATGACAAATTTGCCGAGGTTTTGGGCGTTGGCGCCGGTGGTCCCCAACGCCAGTAGTGCGGCGGTTAATGCAATGTTGTGTTTCATGGTTTTTCCTCGCTCCTCTTACGCGGCTATTTTTTCACATTCGGCGAGGTTGAAGTGGACTTTTTCGGTGATTCCGGCGTCGAGGAGGCGAGGGCGGCGGCGTTCCTCACGCCCGGACGATGAGCAACCGGACAAGCCAGCAGGATTTTCCCCAAGAAATCAATGCTTGTGACAGAGGGTCGAGGTCGAGAGGCGAACGACTGCTGCATGAATCGGAACAGTGGATCGAATCGCCTTGGGCTACGCGTGCAGGCAACTCCCGCTTTTTCTCGGGCCGGGCCGATGAGAGAAGCGCTATGCGCGTTTGGGTAATCCCTTACCTTTTCCAGCCTGACCAGCGTCCTCTCCGCGCGGGAACCAGTACATGCAAAACACGGGATGGTCGTCGCCCGCGAAACACATGCCACGGATGCCGGAGAAGCCGTCCTCGAATCCGGCGAAAACGCAATTGACGCCGTGGTCGCAGTCGCATTCACCGTTGCCGTCACTCACCCTTCGGCGGGCAATCTGGACGGCGGCGGGTTCATACTCATTCGTTCTGCCGGCGGTAACAGTACCTTCATCGATTTCCGCGAACGCGCACCCGGCTCCGCCTCCCGCGACATGTACATCGACCCCGCCACCGGAAAAGCTACCGAGGACTCTTTCATCGGCTATGTGGCATCAGGCATCCCGGGCATCGTTCGTGGTTTCGAGTACGCTCACGACAAATGCGGGAGAGAGCCCTGGAAGGAACTCGGTGACCCCGCAGTGCGGCTCGCCCGGGACGGCTTCCCCGTTTCCTCGGGTCTCTCCCAGAGCCTCCACTCCGCCAACACCTGCGAGAGACTCAGCCGCTTCCCTGATTCCAAACGCATCTTTCTCGGCAACCCGCTCAACAACGGCGCGCCCTGTGAGCCCGCATTTATCGCGTAACCGGAGGAAGGCAGGCCACGGAGGATCGATGGCCTGCCCCACGCCTGGCAAGGAAAATCGGGACCCTGTGGCCGGCGGTCCTGGGAACTGTCGGAGAAGCTCTCAAGGCTTCGATGGATCTCGATTGACCGCCCGGTGCGCTGGCACGCTGCGCGGAATCCCCGGCGTAGCCTTCGGCATCAAGACGTTGTAGGGGTATGTGCAAAACGCGGCTGAAGCCGCGTGTACCGGCGCGGGTGCGGCAGCTTCGCGCGCATTCCCCGGTTTGCGATCTGGTAGGCTCAGAAATTAAATCCCCATGCATAAAGTTGTCATCATCGGTTCCGGCTGCGCAGGCAATACGGCCGCCATTTACACGGCCAGAGCGGGTCTCGATCCCCTTGTTGTGAAAGGCCACGAGGTCGGCGGCCAGCTTTCGCTCACCACCGAGGTCGAGAATTTCCCAGGATTTCCCGAAGGCATCAACGGCCCCGATCTCATCGAGAACATGAAAAGACAGGCAGAGCGCTTCGGCGCCATCTATCGCGAAGGAGAAGTAGTTGAGGCCGATCTTTCGAAGCGCCCGTTTCGCGTGAATCTTGCTGGCGAGTGGATCGAAACCCGCACCCTTATCGTGGCGTCGGGCGCCAAAGCCCGATGGCTGGATCTGCCTTCCGAGCAGAAGCTGATCGGCCACGGCGTCAGCTCGTGCGCTACTTGCGATGGCTTTTTCTACCGCGAAAAGAAAATCATGGTGGTGGGCGGCGGCGATTCCGCGATGGAGGAAGCCAACTTCCTGACACGCTTCGGCCGCGAGGTCGCGCTGGTGCATCGCCGCGATACTTTCCGCGCCTCGAAGATCATGCTGGAACGCGCGCGCGCCAATCCCAAGATCGAATTCGTGATGAACACGGCTGTCGAGGACGTGTTCGACGTCAAGCAGAATATCGTAACCGCCGTTCGGCTGCGCAATCTCGTTACCGGTGAGACTTGGGAGCGGGATGTCGACGGGCTGTTCGTCGCCATCGGCCATATTCCGAACACTAAAGTGTTCAAAGGCCAGCTGGATCTCGATCCGGATGGATACCTGCTCTCGCAGGGCGGCGCGCGCACAAACATTCCCGGCGTGTTCCATGCAGGCGACGTGCAGGATCGCGTCTACCGCCAGGCCATCACGGCCGCGGGCGCGGGCTGCATGGCCGCCATCGAAGCCGAGCGCATGCTGGAAGCCGAGGGACACTGATTTGACCAAGAGAGACGTGATCGAAAGATTATCGCCTCCGGGAGTTCCCGCACCGCGCGGTCCCTACTCACCGGCCGTACGCGCGGGGGATTTTATTTTTCTCGCCGGACAAGTTCCGGTCGATCCCGCGACGGACAAGATTTCTGCCGGCGATATCCGGCACGAAACCCGTCTGGTGCTGAACAATGTGAAACGCCTTTTGGAAGGCGTCGGGGCGTCGCTGGCAGACGTCGTGAAGGTGGGAGTTTACCTTGCGGACGGCGCCGAGTTCGCGCAGATGAACGAGGTTTACGCGGAGTTCTTCGGCGAATCGAAGCCCGCCCGAACTACCATCGTCTGCCGGTTCATGGCCGAAATCAGAATCGAAATCGACTGCGTAGCCTATCGCCCGAGGTAGGGCGTCGTGGCTACAGACGCCTTTCCGGGCGACTCCTCCCGGTGACTAATCCTGCTGGGCAGCCAAGTGAACGTCTGCCGCAGTTCGCTCGTGGGCCTCTTAGCGCGTCAGCCGGTACTCCGCATCGATGTCCACATACGAGCAGCGTCGCGGGAATCAACTTTTCTTAATCGATACCCCGCCGCGATCCGTCCCCACCGTCACCAGGGGTCCGTTGCCGACACGCCCCTTGATACTCGCCGCGCGACCATTGGATTGGGTCTGCAGCCCGCCGCCGAACTCATTGTCTACGTCTCCCTGCGACGTCGACCCGTCCAGCTGAAACTCGGCTTTCTCGGGCAGCGCCAGCGTCAGGTCGCCGTTGTGCGTATGAACGTCGATCCTGGGCACGGGGGCCTTGCCGACACTCACCTGAATGTCGCCGCGCTCGACCATCAGGTCCAGCGCGCCGGTCACATCGGTCGCCTGAATATCGCGCGTACCGGTCCGGAATCGAACGGGGCCCGAGACGTTTTCCAGTTTCAGATCCGCCAAATCCATAGTGATCGAGCCGGGCACGGCTTCGGCGCGAAACTCCGTCCGCGAGGAGTTGAAACGCATCGGCTTCGCCAGCGCGCGGAATTCGAGCGTACCCGCGTATTCGCCGTTGATCGTCACCGGCCCTTCGATGTTTTCCAGCTGAACATCGCTGCCGCGGCCCTCCAGATCGAGACTGCCTTTCAGGTCGGTCACGTGGATGTCGCCGCTTCGCGAGTTCTCGATTTTAACGTCCTTCCCGATATGGTCCAGCCGGACGTCGCCGCGCCCGGCGCTGATATTGACCGGCCCGTCGACGTCATCGATGGTCAGATCTCCGGTGCGGCCGCGGGACTCCACGCTGATTCCCCTGGGAACCGTGATATCCAGATCGGTGGAGATGTGAATGAGGCGCGTCCCGTTGAAATCGTCCGTGCGAATCGTCAGGACGTCCCCCTGCCGTTCGATGTGCACCTGCGTCTGCTGGTTGGCGCGGTCGGCATCCCTTTGATTGAACGCGCGGACCGTCTTGCGCCCAGTCACTTTGACGTCGCCGCTGTCTTCGCCCTTCAGCGAGAGATTGCCGCGCAGGTTATCGAGCACTACGCGAGTGATACCCCGCGGGGATTCGGTTTGGTTGATGTCATAGTCGAAGTCCGAGCCGAAGAAGCTGACGCCGGACGAATCGAGCCCGCCGATGCGGACGTTGTGGTTCCGATTTGCCGCTGCAATCACGACGCCGACCACGAGTATCCAGAAAATGGCCGCCCCGGCTATGGGCCGCGGGGGCACAGCCGAGCCCCGGCTGGCATGGAACAGCACTTCAATCAATCCAATCACGCCCGCGCCGATCAGCAGGAACGGCCAGTAGTCGCCGATCCGCGAGAGCGAGATCAGATCCGGCCGGATGTTGTTGAGCAGGAAAAAGACGCCGATCGCCAGCAGGATCAGCGGGCCGGTTATGGAGCGGGGTCTCACGGACGTACCCCCGATGGCGGGTCATTCGGCGGTGGCGGGGGTGGCGGCGGGTTGTACTGAGCTGAATTGTACTGAGGTGGGTAACCTCCGTAAAACCGGCGCCGGCTCCCTCCGGCAAGCTGCAGCAGGCCGATCACGATCAGGAGCACCGGCCAGGTCTGCGAGAAACGGAAATCCGTAAAACGGTCGAAGGCAAACAGCACGCCGATCGTAATCAGAATAATCGGGCCTTTAACTGCCCGCACAAGGGCCGCACTTTGATCATTCATTTGGGCGCCTCCGCATTTCGATCCGGCTTACCGAGGCTCAGCCGGGCGTAAAGCAGGTAGAGACCGAACAGTATCAGTCCAACCGGCCAGTAACGCTCCAGCTGGTCCATGCTGATGATGTCGGTGGTGTCGAGGAGCAGAAGGAAGCCCAGGCCGATCAGCAGAATGGCGCCGGCGGGAAATCGGCCGTGGGTGGGCCGGACGTCGAACAGGCTGGAAAACTCTTCCACCGCTACGCCGTAGCGACGTTTGCGGGCGGTGTGGTAGGCCTCGAACGCCATATAGAAGACCCATGCGCCGATCAGCAGCCCGAACAAGGGCTCGAGCGGGCCATGCATGCTGCTGACGATGCTGACGAGCAGGCCGAAGACGACGGCATGGATCAATCCCTTGGCGTATTGGCCGTTGTAAATGGCGCCGACGCCGGGTATAAAGCCCAAAATCAGGGCCAGTCCGGGGTGCGCATGCGACTCATACGGGGGTGGCGCTGTGTAGGGAGGTGGAGCTGTGTAGGGAGACGACGCCGCCGGCGCGGTATAGGGAGACGACGCACTGTATGAAGACGACCCACTGTAGGGAGATCCGGCGTACGCTCCCGGCTCGGGCGCGGCCCGCGGCGGCGCAGGAGGCGGGGGCGGGGCGGCCGCGACCGGCAAATGCTCCCCGCAGTAAATCGATCCCAGGGCCGGCCGTTGACACTCCTGGCACATGGGCTTCCCGCATTCGCGGCAGAAAGCCGAGGCGGGTACTTCGGGGTGATTGGCGCAATTCATGGCTGTTTCCTTTTCCGATCATTCTTCTCGTTCTGGTCGTTCTTGTCGTTATTCGGTGGTTGCACTGGTTGCTGCAGCTGCCGTTTGTTGGCCTTGGCATCGGCCGCGGCTTCCTCTTCCAGACGCTGCTGCTCGGTCCAGTCGTTGATCTGGTTTTTAACTTCGTAGACCAGACGCATACTCTCGTAGCTCTTTACCGCCCGGTCGTAGATGCGATGCGTCCGGTCGTCGAGCGACGTCCACAGCCGCACCGGATCGAGGTCCGCCACGGTCAGCGTCCGGTTCGGCGCGCAGCGCGTCAGCATCGTGGCCGACAGCAGGGTCAGCACCGCCCCCATCACCATGCGGGGCCGGAGGACGGGCGCGAACATCCGGTTGATCCAGCCGCTCACGCCCCGGCCACGCAGCTTGAATTCCCAACCGGAATTGGTGGCGTGCAGGATCTTCGAAACCAGGGCGGGCGGCATTTCCACGTCCGATGCCCGCTCCATGAACGCCACCGCCGACTGAGCATCTTCCGCCAGCGCCGCGCATGCCGCGCAGGATTCGAGATGGCGCACGAAAGCGTCCCGCTCGGCTTGCCGGGCAGGCGCGGCGAGAGTCTCGTCGATCCAGTCGGCGAGCAGCATCTCGAATTCGGCGCAACTCAAAACCTTTTCCATCACGCTCTCTGCATTAAACCCAAACCATCAGACCGCTTCCCGGTATTTCTTCAGCAGCCGGGCCAATTCCGCGCGCCCCCGGTTCAGGCGCGACTTTACAGTGCCTTCCGGGATGGCGAGGACGTCCGCGATTTCCCGGTACTCCATTTCCTGCAGATCCCGCAGAATAATCGTCTCGCGCAGTTCGGGCGAAAGCTTTCCCAGCGCCGCCTGCAGCAATTCACTGGCCTCGCGGCCAGCCACCGCGCTGTCCGGGCGTCTGGGGGTCGAGCCGCCGCCAGCTGAGCGAACTTCGATGCCTGGAAGTTGTTCTTCGATCGAGTCC
>Ga0070733_10000899_pt1 | contig 22910 bp, 11 predicted proteins | sample Coa_R1_9_FD_66450 | JGI IMG/M metagenome (GOLD analysis project Ga0070733, IMG submission 66450) | Surface soil microbial communities from Centralia Pennsylvania, which are recovering from an underground coalmine fire - Coalmine... | ecosystem: Environmental > Terrestrial > Soil > Unclassified ...
CAACCCACACCCGCCGCCAGGCTGGACGGGCAGTTGGTGGATTCCGGAAAGCTGCCTGGGTTCGCGCCGGTCAACATGATGCTGGAGAATGTCACTGCAGTAGCACCGGTATTCGTTACGCTGACCGCGACGTTTCCGCTGCTCGTGTTGACGGACTGGGTGCCGAAGTTGATCGCAGTGGTCGAAAGGCTAAGGGTCGGAGAACTAGTCGCGGTACCGATCAAGTTCACGGTCTGCGGGCTGTTTCCGGCATTGTCGTTCACGTTCAAAGTAGCCGAAAGAGGGCCTGAAATAACTGGGGCGAATGTAACGTTGATGGCGCAGGTTCCTCCCGCCGGCACGCTGGAGCCGCAGTCATCGGTCTCGTCAAAGCTAAACGGATTATTCCCGCCGAACGTGATGTTAGTGATGCTCAGCGGAACGTTCTGACTGTTGGTTAGGATCACCTTCTGGCTGGGGCTGGTCGTTCCAACCGATTGCAGGCCAAAGGTCAAGCTGGTCGGCGACACCGTTACGACGCCGCATCCCGGAAGGCTGAATGTGGAAATCCGTGTCTGCCAGATGGTGGACGATCCGGTCTGATTCGCCGAGAAATACTCGTTGACATACCAGAAAGCGCAACCGCCCACCGGGTCGACCGTCATGCTGGAGTAAGTGCCCCATTCGGTGGAATTCTCTTCGTCGCCGGTGCCACTAAAAAGCGAAATTTCCGTGGGAGCGGTCTGGCCGGTCAAGCTCCACCACGAAGCGCTGATGCCAGGGTGCGTGGATGCGCTGGAAACGCTGTAGCCCACGGCGGCGTTACCGTTCTGGTCCTGAGCGATACTGGGCAAGAAACGATAGAGCGACTCATCCGGGCTGATCGTGCCTGACTGATACAACGTCGGGATCCCGCTGCCGCGGAGCTCGTACCACCGGATTCCGGTTTGCGTGCGAATACCCGGCCCGGCCTGCACCGTATGACTCAGCAAGTAGGATTGATATTCCCCGAAGTTGCGGTAGGCCAGGCGAAACATCATGCGGTCACCGACGGAATCAATGTGGTTCCCGGTCGTCGCCGTCGAAGCTTCTGGAACGCATTGTGTATTGCCGGGACTCGAGGTCGAGTAGCATCCGGGGGTGTAGGCCGCAACTGAAATCGAGGATTGCGTGAAGGTGGAGTTCGATGGGTTAGTCCAATCCACGTGGAATTGCCAAATATTGAAGGTATCGGACGTACTGGTAGAACCGTCAACCACAGGATTCTGGATGGCCACGTAGATTTCAGGGCTACCTGCGGGCGGCGGGGTTGTGCCCTCAACGTCAGCCGGCTCCAGACTGTGCGCCAGGTAATTAGAGCCGCCAACCACAGGGATGGGATCGCTGAAGCATTGCGGCGTATTCGGCGTCCCGCCAATCAGCATGTTGGTACGGTCGAGCGCACACGCTATGGTCCCCACATCGATGTAGCCTGCGCTCACATCGCCCAAGTCGATGCCGACATAGTAGGCATCCGGCCAGGTGGCGATTTTGCCCCAATCGGGGTAATACGTGACGCCCTCGGAATTGGTCCCGAGGAAGCTGTTGAAAGGAAATCCGTAGGTGTACCAAGTGAGGCTTTTGGAACTCAAATCGTCGGTGCTGGAAACTGCCACGCAGTAGTAATAGTTGGGACCGGGTGTGTGAGCCGCCAACACCCAGCGCGAGGCCAGCCGGTCAAAAAGGACGATTACGTCTCCGCCGTTGAAGTTGTTGCAACTGGTCACACCGTTGGCGAGGAACAGCGACGTTCCCGCCTGCGGCGTCGACCAGACCGGGGCAAATGTCACCTTGTCGTAGGCCTGAAAGTCGACGTTGGTCCACTCCATGAACTGCTTGGTTCCAACTGCGCCGTTGGCATCGATCAGATACTCAGGAAACTTCATCTGGGAGGCGTCGATGCCTTCGAATGTCGTGACCGTCTGAGCATTCGCTCCGCCGGACCACAGGAACAGAACAACCATCGATAAGAAGCAAAGCACAACCTTACGCATCGACAAGACCCCCTCCCTAGTTCTTCGTTGATGAATTGTGATGGGGGATTCGACTGTGTGACCGGGCATGCGCAAAAAGGCCTCCGAATTACGACCGCTGGTAAGAACCCACTAATGAAACTGTCCAAGAAAAGAATCGCCACTACCGCCCGCGAGAGCAGCGGTAGTGGGCGCAACAGTGTCTATTGACCGGTCCCAGTCAGTGTAACGATCTGGGGACCGGTTGGATCGAGATCGCCGATGTACAACCCGGAAGTCCGAGTTCCGGTCGCTTGCGGCGTGAAGGTAACGTTGACCGTGCACGATGACCCGGCAGGGATGCTCCCGTTACAGTTGTTGGTTTGGGCGAAGTCTTTAGGATCGCCGCCCTGGAGGGTTACGCTTACGGCAAGGGCCGCTGTGCCCGCATTCTTCACGGTCACGACTTTCGCCGCGCTCGTGGTCCCCACAGTTTGGGCTGCAAATGTCAGAGTGGTCGGCTTTACCGAGACCCCAGTGGCCAGTCCGCTAAGCAGAATTGCCTGTTGTCCGTTTCCAGGCGAGAAGTGCCCGAAGATGGTCAACGCGGCAGTCCGCCCACCGACGGTGGTCGGCGTAAACGTAACGTGGATAGTGCAACTGGCCAAGGGGGCCAGGGTAGTTGCCGCGCAAGTATCGTCGCTCAGCACGTAGTCCTCGGTGTCCAGTCCGGTGAGTCCGAGACTCGTGTAGTTGACCGTTAGATTGGCCAAGTTCTTCACGGTCGCTACAAACGGAGCACTCGATGTTCCGAGCAGCGTCGTCGGGAACTTATGCGGGTTAGGCTCGATCTCGATCCGGATCACTGCCACCCCGCTCAGGCTAATCCCCACGGAACTGCCGTTGGTTTCGGTGATGATGATCTGGGCCGTCCTGGTGCCAAGGTCCATGGGGGTAAAGACAATGGAGTAGGTGCAGGTTTTGCCCACGGCGAGGCTGCTGCCGCAGGTGTTGGTCTGAGAGTACTCGCTGGCATTCGCGCCTGTGATGGCAACATTGGAGAAGCCAATCGCAGCCGTGCTTGTATTTCTAAGCGTCACCGTCATCGGTGCGCTGGCGAATCCTCCCTCTTGTGTCGGGAAGTTAAGCACCGTGGGCGACACCAGGAGAAGCGTCTGGTCGAGAATGCTTAGTTCGCCGGCCGATGTGGCCACCGCGATGTCGATCCTGCCGTCGTTGTTGAAGTCGCCCAGAGCCAGCCAGCCCGGGTTGGTGTTGGTCGGGAAAACGGCCTCTGCTTTGAAGGTTCCGTCGCCCAGGCCCAGCAGCAGGGAAACCGAGTTGTCGCTGAAATTGACGTCGGCCAGATCCAGCTTGCCGTCGCCGTTAAAGTCGGCCGCTACCACCATTTGTGGATTCGGGTTGACCTTGTAGTCGGTGTGCGTCCCGAAAGTGCCGTCACCGTTGCCTTTGAGAATTGAAATGAGGCCGGCCGCGGCGGAAAGCGCCAAATCGAGTTTGCCGTCGCCATTAAAGTCGGCCGCTACCACCCATGTCGGTAGCCCGGCTGTCGGGTAGTCGACGTGAGTGGGGAATGTTCCGCTTCCCGCCCCGATAAGAATGGAGACAGTACCGTCGCTGTTGTTGGCCACGGCCAGGTCGGGCAAGCCATCGCCGTTGAAGTCGCCTACCGCGACCCCGTCCGGCTTCACGCCCGTGGCGTAGTCTACTTTCGGCTGGAAGGTGCCGTCGCCGTTACCGAGGAGAACGGAAACTGTATTGTCCTGGAAGTTCGTTACTAGCAAATCCTGCTTGCCGTCCAGGTTGACGTCGGCGACAGCAAGTGCCGAGGGATTATTGCCCGTGGCGAACTGCTGGCCCACGGTGAACGTTCCGTCACCGTTGCCGGTCAGGATGATTACGTTCTTGGTGTGGTTGAGCAGAACGGCGAGGTCCAGTTTGCCGTCGCCGTTAACGTCGGCCGCCACGATCGCAATCGGAAATCCGGAAACGAGAGGGTAGTTCACCGCCGTCTGAAACGTGCCGTCGCCGTTACCCAGAAGAACGTCGATGCTGTTGGACGAATTTGCCACGGCTAGGTCTTGCTTGCCGACCCTGCGGAAATCACCGACTGCGACTGCCATGGCCGAGGCGTTCGCCGGGATATCGTTCCTGGCCACAAATGCTCCCGTGGTTGACTTGGTCACCTCGAACGGCGTGGGGATGGAAGTTCCTCCGCCAGGAGCTGGATTGGTCACGGTGACCGAGGCGGTCTGAGCCGTCGCAATATCCGTGGACAGAATCGCAGCGGTCACCTGTGAGGCGCTGACGAACGTTGTGGCGCGCGGGCTTCCGTTCCAGTTCACTACCGCGCCGGAAGCAAATCCTGTTCCGTTCACGGTCAGGGTGAATGCCGCGCCGCCAGGCGCGACGGCAGTGGGTAGGAGCGGCTGGTTCACCAGAGGGATGGAATTTTGAGCCATCAGCTGCGCTGGCACCACGGAAGCGAGGACAACCAGGATGAGCGCAGCCTGAACCGCTCTGCGCGAAACCGTCGCGAGACGGAAAGACGCTGCACTTACTTTCTTTACTGTCTTGACCTGCATAAAGTTTAGTCTCCGATTCATCCGATTGCGCCGGTTAGGCCAGCACAGCCTGGGATAGTTGAGTTCGGCCACCCGCGTGGTCCGGTCTCGTTGAAAGTTGGGGGGAAGATTGCCAAGAGAAACGAACAACACCTACCACATTCTTTCTTCAAACGAATTTCTTTAGAATATAAGACGAAGACCCTGCGCGCCGTCGCGTTCTGGGCAGGCCTTTCAGTCAAAGGCTCTGAGCCCGAGCAATTCCAGCGACACATTCCAGACGAATACCGCACCGGACAAAATATAACGGCGCCACAACCTCTTGGGCTCCGCCAGCAAGCGAAACAGCCACTCCAACCCGTTTTCCCGCATCCATGCCGGCGCCTGCCTGAGCCGGCCGGTGTTGAGGTCAAACGCCGCCCCGATGCCGAACATCGCCGGAACGCTGAGCTTGTCGCGATGTTCATACATCCAGGTTTCCTGCTTCGGAGTGCTTAACCCGACCCACACGACGTCTGCATCCGCCGCATCGATGAGCTTTACCAGATCTTTGTCCTCCGCCTCGGTCAGCGGCCGAAACGGCGGACAATAAGTTCCCGCGACGCGAATGCCGTGGCGTTGTTGCAAACTCTGGGCCAGTGCGTCTGCAACTCCCGGCGCACCGCCATAGAAAAAATGGCGGTATTTGTCTCCTGTAACAGCGCAGAAGGTTTCGGTCAGCTCGGGGCCGTAGACTCGCCGCTTCATCGGGAACCCGTGCCAGCGCCCGAGCCAAACCAACGGCATACCATCGGCGACCACCAAATCCGCCGATTTCAAAACTTTGCGGAAGCTGGAATCCCGCCGCGACTCGCTGATCCCGTGCATTCCGGTGACCGCGACCCAGCGACTGGGCCCGCGTTCCGCAATCCAAGCTTCAACCCGAGCAATCGCGTCCGGAATCTGCACTGCATCCACGCGAACTCCGAGCACCTTAAAAGACGGGATTCCCGCGGACTCCACGGGAAGCTCTTCGTTCGCGTACGAACTGCTTGGCAAATCGAGTTCTGTCGACATAGAGGCGTACTTGTAGACCGTCGGGCTGCTCTCGAGAATTATTTGGGGGAGGGACGATGCGGGCGACTAACGGGCCGGAGTCAGAACTTCTGCCCTCTGACTTGCGTACTTCGGCGACTTGCGAACTTCGGACTCGATCCACTTGTAGGTGATGGCGAGGCCTTGTTCCAGCTTGATCGAAGGCTGCCATCCCAGCACGTCCTGCAGGCGCGAGTTGTCGCTGTTGCGGCCGCGCACGCCCTGCGGTCCGGTGAGATTGTGCCGTTTGCTGACGCGCTTGCCGGCGGCATTGGCGACCAGGTCGACCAGCCCATTGATGGTCACCAGTTCGTCGGTGCCCAGGTTCAAGGCGTCGCGATAGTCCGAAGCCATAATGCGGGTCAGACCTTCAACGCAGTCGTCGATATACATAAACGAGCGCGTCTGCTCGCCGTCGCCCCAGACTTCGATTTCGCCATGATCTCCGCACAGAGCAACCTTGCGGCTGATGGCCGCGGGCGCTTTTTCCTTCCCGCCATCGTAAGTTCCGAGCGGTCCATAGACGTTGTGGAAGCGAACGATGCGGGTCTCGAAACCGTAGTCTTTGTAGTAGTAGCGGCAGAGTTCCTCGGCGAACAGCTTCTCCCAGCCATAACCCGGCTCGGGATCGGCCGGCATGGCGTCTTCTTCACGGAGAGGCGTGACTTCAGGATTCAACTGCTTGCCCTGCGCATACACGCAAGCGGATGAAGAGAACAGAAAACGCTTTACGCCGTTCTGCTTGGCCGCTTCCAGCATGTGCGCGTTGATGAGAATGTTGTTGCGGCTGATGTCGGCGTGATTCGCGGTGATGTAGCCAATGCCGCCCATGTCGGCCGCCAGGTTGTAAACCTGCTCGATTCCGCCGCGCGTGGCCAGCAGGCACTGATCGTACTTACGCAGATCCTGGATTTCGAACTCGTCGGCTGCGCTCGCCTCGTATTCCGGATACTTGATGTCGACTCCGCGCACCCAGTAGCCGTCTTTCTTAAGACGACGAACTAAATGATGGCCAATAAATCCACCTGCACCGGTTACCAACACTCGTTTTTGCGTACTCATGTTCAGGATTCCTCTCCTAGGCAATTTGTGGGATCAAGTTCAGAAAGCTCGCAGGGGAAATGCTGCCAGCAGTGTTCTTTTGTTCGTACAACTCAATTTTTACTTCCTACGTAATCCATACCGCTTTCAAAAATCCACGCGTTCGACAATCAGTCCGCGCCCGTTTTCGTCTGCTCCTGCCTCCGCAATGTGCTGCCCATGCTCGACATCTTGGGATGGCCCTTGATGTCACGATAGCGCCGGAGCAGTCCCAGAGGGATGAAGCAATAAATCAACATCACCATGTCGTCCAGAATTCTGAACCAGCGATACTGAAGCGAATCCGAGAATCGCTCCAGCCATCCTGGATTGCTCGCGTCGACGTCATCTGGCTCGCCATACGCCGGCCACGCACCGTCGTACTTTTCGCGCCAGAGGTTCGTGTAGCGGGCGATCTTTTTCCTGAACGCAGGAGGCAGGACTTCCTCTTCCGCGGCCGACTTGCGCGCGCGAATCTTCTTGGCCTTCAGATTGCCGTGATGGTCGGCTTCATAAATCGGCGACCGCTCCACGTTCTCCAGCGAAACCATTCCGGGATCGAACGGAATCTCAAGAAACTCGCAAATCCTCCGCAATACCGTTTCCGGCTCGCTCACCAGTTCCTCGTATTGCAGAACGTGCACGCGCATTCCCGCCGCCGCAAGATTGTCGGCGGCCTTTTTCATTTCCGAGTAGCCGAGCAGAGCGCGCAGGGTCATGCCGGAACGGGCGAACCACGATTCCTTCAGCCCCGCCCGGATAATGCTGCGGCAGATGTCAGCGGGATTCCGGTAGATGACGATGAATCGGGCGGTCGGAAAGTCGCGCCCAAGTTGCTCCATCGCGTCATAGTAGTTCGGCGACTTGCATCCCCAGATGGCGTCTCCGGAGCGCTCGCGATACGCCATCTCCGTGGCTTCGTGCAGGCTGGCGACGTGTGTAGGAAACTTCTCCCGACGCAGCTCGTGACGCGTCGGCGCCCCGTTCCAGAATTCCCATCGTTCCATCCAGTCCGACTTCGAAGCCCCTCCCAGAAACAGAGGCCACAACAACGGCAAGTCGCCTTCATACATGAGCGAAATGCGCGGATGCTGGTTGAGCATGGTGTACAACAGCGACGTCCCCGAACGCCACATCCCCACCACGAACAAAGGTCCGCTGTTGGCAGCGTCGCGTGAGACCGCATTCTTTTCGATTTCCAGTAGTTCAGTTTTCATATCGACGATTCGATTTGCCGTCGGGGAGGAAACTGTGAGTTTCGTTTCCAGCTGCGGGCAGTACACAGTGGAACGATTAGACGAAGTTCGGACTCTTGACCGGGGCTGGCACCGGACGCAGTTTCTTCCGGCGCAGGAACTCGGCGTAAGCGATCACCGCCAGAAACAGGAAGGGCGCGTGCCAGCTCAACTCCACGTTGAAGAAGGAACGAACCGTGAGCGCTCCCCAAACTCCCGCGATTTCCGGCAGCCAGCTTCTCTCATCGCTGCTAAGGGATTTGTCGTTGTAGCTACGGCCGATGATCCACCAGCAACCGACCACCGCGATCAGGAATGGGATCAGCCCCCAGAAAGTAGTGCCGGTGAGGATCTCCATCCAGTCGCTATGAATCTGCGAAGCCACGATGCCCAGCTTGCCCATCACGGCGAACTTACCGCCCGCGAACGCCCCAAAGCCCGTAAGCGGACGCTGTATCAACTGCTGCCAGGCAAACGCCCACCAGTCCACGCGGGCGCTCATGTGGGAGATTTGCGCTTCGGTCTGATCGCGGGCCAGGAATTGAACGACGCGCGGACCCAGCATTACCGCCGGAATCTCGGACAAGCTGGGCACTCCCTGGAGCGTAAACAGCAGGTACATCACGCGGGTAGCCAGCGCAGCGAATGCAGCGGCGAAACCAATCCAGGCCTTCCGTTCGAAGATGATCACAAGGAATGCGCCGACCACAAAGCCGGCCATCGAGTTGCGCGTCTGTGACGCGGCCAGGGTAAAGAGCCCGAAAGCTAACAGCAGGCCGTACCAGGCGCGATCGTTCTTCCCCTGCTTGGGACCGATCAGCCGCGCCAGCGCCACCAGGCTCACCAGCGCGCTCGATGACCCGAGACTGTTCGAAGAAATCTCGGGCCAAACGCACGACAACCGGCCCAATTCGTCGAGACATTCCGACGGCCAGATCGCAGCTCCGATCCAGGCCCAGACCAGATCCATGCCGTACAGAACCCAGATCCAGTTGCACATCTGGCGAATTTCTGTCGCCGACGACACCGTCGCCAGAATCGCCGCCACCGTGGAAATATCGACGAGAAGTTCGAGCGATTTGTAGAGCGTCCACGCCGGAAAAACCGACCAGACTGATGAGATCACGCAGACGAGGCCGAAAACCGCGAACACGCCCACCAGACCCTGGAACAGGCTGTGCCTCCAGGTCGTCGCGCGGTTTCGCAGGCGCAGCCACAAAATCACCACAACGATGGCTTCGGGACCAAGCCGCAACAACGCCCAGGCGTCCACCGGATTCGAAGCCGCCTGCTGGTTATCGCGAACCCGGAATACCAGCGTGCTGAAGACCAGAAGCAGGAACAGCCAATGCCACCACGCCCACGCGGCCTTCAGGTCGGAAAGATACGCCCATCCCTGTCGCAACCCGGTCACCACCATGATCGCGACGGGAACGACTAGAACGATCGCGGCGATCGTGGACCCCACACCCACGCGCTCGAATCCACCCGACAGCGCGTAAGTGCCCAGCGTCATCACCACGCCGAGCGCGGCAAAGCCCAGCAACAGAGCAAGGTTTCGCTTGCTGGTCAGGCCCGGTTGTGTGGTCTCGAAGTTCATTTCTCGAAGTTCAGTTCCCGAAGTTCACTTAAAGAGGATCATTTCCGTAAGCGGCGCGGCCGTTTCTAGCGGCCTTCCTTCAACGCCTGCAAGACGCCGTAGTACGCAGGTTTCTTCTTGTAGTTCGCGTCGAACAGGAGCGGGTTGGCGTCGGTCAATCCCTTTGCCTCGTGCAGCCAGGAGGAATCATCCGTCAAACCCCACACGCTAAACGTGGTGCAGATGGGGTCCTTCAAACAGGCGTGCACGACGTTGTAGAAAATCGTCTTCTGGTTCTCGTACGGGTCGGGGAACGCGCCTTCCGGCCCCTGGTATACGTCCATTTCGGTGACTTGCACCGTCAGGTTGTTCTTGCGCGCCTGATCCATAAAATATTGGAATTCCTCGACATAGTTGGGGTGCAGCCGGTGTGCTTCCACGTGCATCTCGGTTCCGACCGCGTCGATGTGTCCGCCCAGGTCGCGCACGCGCCGGATCAACTTGAAAAAATCGTCGGTCTTGGTTCGGTCAACGCCCTCCTGGCCAAAAGCGTCGTTTAACAGAACGGGGATGTTGGGATTGGCTTCGTAGGCGTATCGGGTGGCCTTGGCGATCATTTTGTCCTGCCCGCCCATTAGATAGGACCAGCAGCCATTCTTTCCCGGAGTGACCGGTTCGTTCACCACTTCCCAGGCGTAGTACATATCGCCGCCGTGGTGAATGATGGTCTGAACCTGATCCTTGATAATTGCGTCGATGTCGCGCTCCGACCAGCCTCCGCAGCCCCGCTGCTCAAAATGCAGCCAGTCCGGAGAAGCTGTGGTGCGATAGATCAGGCCCGCGCCGAACAGCTTCATGTTGTGCTGCTTGGCGAACCGCATTTCTTCGTCCATCAACTCAAAATCGAAGTGACCCCGGGAAGTCTGAATCTTCACCGGAAAGGTGATCGCACGGTTGAACTCCCGCCCCATGATCTGCTGGTACTGGGGATCTTTTTTCCAATACCGTGGCTGGATAAATAGGCCGATCCCGAAATCCAGTTTGTCGGCGTACTGCCGCAGGGTTTCGTTGTCGTTATTCGCTGGGCTGGCCGCGCCTTTCGCCGCGCCCAGCAGAGCCATGGCTAAAATAAACAGCGCTCCCACCGCCAGGGTTCCAACGCACTTTCTCATCATCGTCATCATGGCAGGCATCGTCCTCACCTTCGTTAAGTTGTGGCCAGAGGACATTTCGGATGCTGACATTCTAGACGCTGACGCTGTAAATCCGGACGAAGAGATGTGCATTTTCAAGTTCGATTTCGCTACGACGCTTCCGCCGCTGCCAGAGTATTCGTGCCCAACGCCACTTTCCGGCGGAGAAGAACCGCCGCGAACAGCAGGGCCGTCGCGTTCGCGAGCACGATGCCCAGCACGCAGCCCCATAATCCATAGATCATCGTTAGTGGCACGCCCGCGGCCAGCGACAACACACTGGCGGCGCATCGCGCGTAGAAGACCGAGGATGGAGATTCCATGCCGCGCAACACTATCGTAGGACCGAAAGCGGCACTCCACAGGATCGTTTCCGCCGCGACGTAGGGCAGCAAGTACGAGACTTCCATATACTTGCCGCGGTACAGAAGATGAAGAACCGGCCCCTTTAACGGAATCACAGCCAGCCAGTACAGGACAGCCCCTCCGACATAAAGCAACGTGATGCGGCGCGTCAAAGTGCGCGCGCCCGCCGCGCCTTCCTCGCCGTGCAGCCGTGCGGCGTAAGGAAGAAACAGGCAGGCCAGCGCGGTAAAGCTCTGTTCCAGCGGAAGAGCGAGATTCATCAGCGCCCGCAACTGCCCGGCCTGGGTCAGATCCTTGAACGCGCTGAGCAGCGGATAGTACATGTAATACGGAATCCAGGTTGCCGCCGAAGTCGCCAGCGCCCATCGACCGTAATCCCAGTGGCGGTTCCAGGTCTGCCGCAAGTGCGGACCGGGAACCTCGTCGACGAGCGTCGTCCGCACATGAAACAGCAGGTATGCGGAGGTGAACAACGCTCCCACGGCCATCAGAGCAAACGCAGTGAAGGGCGACAGCCATCCCCGGTTATTCACAGCGGCCAATCCGCCGATTACCACCACGCAGTAGATGAACGCTCCCACGGCCGCCCGCGCTGGCTCCAGCCTCATGTAATACGACCGCCGTGCCAACGCGAACAACAGAATGCACGGCGAGGCCAGGGTGACGCCCAACATCGCCCCGGGAAGGCCGCTCGTGCCGCCCCTTTTGAAAAACACGACCGTCGCGATACCCAGCACGACGAATCCAAATCCCGTGAGCCACACATGGATCCAGAGGAGCGCGCCGAGATACCCGCGCAACGATTTTCGATACGCACCGCCGCTGAACACCGCCATGGGTTCGAGCAACAGCGATTGGTAGAGGAACGTCAGTAGGAGCGAAATCGAAAATGCCAGGGCGTAGGCGCCGTACTGTTCGGGCATGAGGCTGCGCCCCAGCCAAATGCTCACTGCGAAGTTCGACCCTGAGATAAGCGCCTGATCCAGAATCGCGAGCCCGCCCTTCGTAGCCCAGCGCGTCGCGGTACGGAACGCCGGAGCTGGCGCGCTCACCACTACGGGCTCGGCCGCCTCGGCGACTGCCACGTTCGAGTCGTTCACGTTCGTTTCTTGGTAATTCCGGCTCATGAAAGGTTTCGCGATTACCTTGTACAAAGTTGCGCTTCAAGCTGCGGGGCGTTCGCCGCTTCGACACAAGCCTTCAACCGCTCCGCCAGCACTGCAACCTGAGGTTCGCTGAGCATGCTGACGTGGCCGCCCGGAATTTCGACGACTTCGAGCTTGCCTTCCGCCAGCTCTCTCCAGCCCGCGTAAGCGTCGTGCACGCCGCGCAGCGATTTCTCGCTGGCGCGAAACAACGTGATGTCGCCCGAATAAGGACGAGGAGCATATTGCGTTCCCGCCTGATGAATCCCGCGGCGCACATTTTTCAGCGCCTGCGGCAGAAACATGCGGTCAATGCGCCGCTTCCAGTTGCGTGCGTACTGTCCCGTCTTGCGCGAGATATAGTCGAGTTGATCGCGCGCTGGCATCTTGCCCAGCTTGATCAAAAGCGATGCGGCCGGCTCGTACTTTCCCGGGAAAGTATCGAGCAGCGCCAGCAAGTCCACCTGCTGTCCCTTCGACTGGAGTTGGCGGGCCATCTCGAAAGCGACCGTTCCGCCGAACGACAACCCCCCAAGCAGGTACGGCCCCTCCGGCTGAATCGTGCGGATCGCAGCCAGGTAATGCGACGCCATTTCTTCGACGGTAGTGAGGCACGACTGTTTTCCGTCCAGCCCCTGCGCCTGCAGCCCGTAGAGCGGCTGATCGGCGCCCAGGTGCCGCGCCAGATCGCGATAGATGATGACGGTGCCGCCGGCGCCATGCACGAAAAATATCGGACGCTTCGAACCCAGCGGCTGAATCGGCACCAGCGACGACCACGACGGCGCCCAGCCTTTCGTCCGCAGCAATTCCGCCATGTGCTCGATGGTCGGCGCCTGAAACAGGATCGTGATCGGCATTCTCTTTCCGAACGCCTGTTCCAGCCGGTGCATCAGCCGCACGGCGAGTAAAGAGTGCCCGCCCAGATCGAAGAAACTCTGCCGCACACCGATCGGATGTTTGCCCAGAATCGATTCCCAGATCCTGACCAGCTGCGACTCCAGTGCGTCTTTCGGCGCGGTCTGGCTTTCGGTCTCCGCCGAATCCGCCGCGCTGGGCACGGGCAGACTGCGGCGATCGACTTTGCCGTTCGGCGTGAGCGGCATGGTTTCCAGTTTCACGAACGACGACGGCAGCATGTAATCCGGCAGCCGCTCCTTCAGAAAGTCGCGCAACTCGGTCCCGGTGGGCGCCGGCTCTTTCGCCGGAACGAAATAAGCGACCAGCGCCTTCTCGCCCCGCGCGTCTTCTCTTGGAACCACCACCGCCATGTCGATTCCGTGGAACTGGCTCAGCAGCGCCTCAATCTCGCCCAGCTCGACGCGGAAACCCCGGACCTTTACCTGATCGTCGGTGCGGCCTAGGAATTCGATGTTTCCGTCGGCCAGATAGCGCGCCACGTCTCCGGTCTTATAGAGACGCGCACCCGGCTCACTCGAAAACGGATCGGCAATAAACTTCGCCGCCGTCAACTCCGGCCGGTTGAGATATCCGCGCGCCACGCCGCTTCCGCCAATGTGCAGTTCGCCGCGAATCCCCACCGGCTGCGGCTGCAGGTGAGCATTGAGAATGTGAATCTGCGTGTTCGCGATTGGCCGCCCAATCGGCAGCAGCGCTGGAATCTCGCCCTCGGGTTCGTAAGCCGTGGCAATCACGCTGGCCTCGGTGGGGCCATAAGTATTGACCCAGCGCACGCGTTCCCCGGCAAGTTTCGCCCACGCCGCCAGCGTTACCGGCGATGCTTTCTCTCCGCCGACAATGACCAGTCGCAACCTCTCCGGCAACGATTCATCGGATTCTGAAAGCTGATGCACCAGTTCGTGCCAGTAGGCGGTGGGAAGATCGAGAACCGTAATACGCCGCTGCCGGATCCAGCGCACGAAATCCCCGGCGGCCAGCGGCATGTCTTCCGTCTTGAGCACCAGCCGCGCGCCGGTCATCCAGGCGGGAAATATTTCCTCCACTGCGATATCGAAGCTGATCGAGGAAAACTGCAGAACGAAGTCCGCCGCCTGCAGCTCGTAAAGCCGCATGGCGGCCGTATTGTGATTCACCAGCCCGCGGTGCGTGAGCTGCACTCCGCGCGGCTTTCCGGTCGAGCCGGAGGTATAGATCACGTACGCCAGATTCTCCGCGTGCAAGTCAATGTCGAGATTGTCGGAATTTTCTGCCCCGATTTCCTTCCAATCCTGCGGCAGACTGATGACCTCGGCTTCCGGAAACCGCTGGCCACTGCGCGCATCGGCAATCAGCACTTTCGCCCGCGAGTCTTCCACCATGTACGCCAGGCGTTCCTGCGGATATTTCGGATCAAGCGGAAGGCACGCCGCTCCGGCCTTGAGCACTGCGAGCAGCGCCACCATCATCTCGGGAGAACTGTGCAGACAAATTCCCACCGGAGTATCCGGCCCCACGCCGCGCTTGCGCAGATAATGCGCCAGCTGGTTGGCCCGCGAATTCAGTTCGCGATAGCTGAGAGACCGCTTCTCCTGCTGCACCGCGATCGCCTCAGGCGAGCGCTCCACTTGCTCTTCCACCAGCTGATGCACGCATTTTCCGCGGGGAAATTCCGCCTCCGTCCGGTTCCACCCGGCCAGTTGCTTCTTTTCGGAATCCGTGAGCAGCGGCAGCGTCGATATCGGTTGATCGGGATTCTCAACCAGACTCTGCAGCAGCGTCTCCCAGTGGCCGACCGTGCGCGCGATGGTCGCCGCATCGAAGAGATCGGTGTTGTAGACGAAGCGCCCGCGAATTCCGTCGGGCCGGTCTTCCAGTTCCAGGTCGAGATCGAACTTGGCCGCGCCCACATCGACCGCCATCTGCCTAAGATCCCAGTCGGGTGAAATGTCAGGCATCGACGGCGCCAGCGAAATCAGCACCTGCAGGATAGGGCTGCGAGTCAGGTCGCGCTCCGGCTGCAATTCCTGAACCAGCGTTCCAAACGGCACATCATCGTGCGACAACGCGCCCAGCGTGACTTTTCTTGCGCGCGCCAACAACTCGCGAAACGTTGGGTTGCCGGAAACGTCGATACGTAGCGCCAGAGGATTCTGAAAACATCCCAGAAGCCCTTGCAGTTCGGACTGCTTGCGGCCGGCGCTAACCGTGCCCACAATAATGTCGTCCTGCCCGGTATAGCGCTGCAGCAGGCCGACAAACGCGGCCAGCAGCATCATGAAGACGGTTGCGCCTTCACTCCGCCCCGCGCGCCGCAACTCCTCACTCAAATTTTGCGGCAGGCGGAACGACTGCATCGCGCCGCGAAACGTCTGCACTGCGGGCCGTGCGCGGTCGGTATGCAGCTGCAGGACCGGAAGCGCTCCGCTCAGTTCCCTGCGCCAGTAATCCATTTGCCGCGCCAGCGGACCTTCCAGCTCCCGGCCCCGCTGCCACGCTGCAAAATCCGAATATTGAATGGGAAGCTCGGCGAGAGCAAGACTGGCCGCCGAGGTCGCCTCGCCCGAATGCGCACGATACAACGTCAGCAATTCCGGCAGAAACACGTGGTAGATCGAGAGCCCGTCGAAAATCATGTGGTGCAGCGTCAGGACGACCTGATATTCCTCGTCTCCCAGGCGCACCAGGCTGGCGCGAACCAGCAAGTCCTGCTTCAGATCGAACGGCTTGCGGCTCTGCTGCTCGGCGTGCTGACGCGCCTGTGTCGAACGTTCGGCCTCGGGCAGGTGACGCAGGTCAATGACCGGCAGCTTGATCTTTTCCGGCTCGCGCACCACCTGCACCGGCTGATCATTCACCAACTCAAAATTCGTCCGCCAGGCTTCGTGGCGGCGCATGATCTCGGAAAGACTGCGCTCCATGGCGTCGACATTCAGCGCGCCCTTGCGGTGAATGATGACCGCCTCGTTGTACATCGGTACATCGGGCGCCATCTGAATATGCAGCCAGATTTGTTCCTGCGCGCACGACAGCCGCACCGGCTCTTTACCCGCGCGCCGCTGAATGCCGCCCTGCGCGAAATTTCCCTTCAGGTAGTCTTCGATTGCGTTGCGCTTCGCGGAGTCGATGCGCGCCGTGGGCGCGGACTTACGCGTCTCCACGACAACCGGCGCGGTGCTCTTTTGTTCTCCTGCGCCCGGCTCCGGATCTCCCTGTTGTCCGCGATTTCCCAGATTCACCTTCAGCGAGTTCAATCCACGCAAACCGGAATTCGTCCGCCACTCCAGTTGCTGCGGCTCGAGCTTGAGATTGGGAAAGCGTCGCAGCAGCGTCTCGAACGCGATCTGGCCTTCGGCGCGAGCCAGCGGCGCGCCAAAACAAAAGTGCGCAGCGTAGCCGAATGCGAGGTGACGATTGTCCTGGCGCGTAATGTCGAAGCGGTCGGGATCGGGGAATCGTTCCGGATCGCGGTTCGCCGCCGCCATCACGGCGATCACCGCCTGCCGCTTCTGAATCCGCTTGCCGCCGAGTTCACGATCTTCGGGTGCGAGCCGCGCCGTATGTTGGCTCGGACTTTCGTACCTCAACAGTTCTTCGACGGCCGTCGGTATCAGCGACAAATCGTTGCGCAGCCGCTGCATTTCCGCAGGATTGTTCAGCAAGGTCAGCACGCCGTTGCCGATCAGGTTGGTCGTGGTTTCCTGCCCGCCCACCATGGTCACGATGGTGTTGGCGACAACTTCCTCTTCGTTCAGCCGGTCACCATCAACTTCCGCCGTCAGCAACGAATGAATCAGGCCTTCCCGCGGATGCCGCTTGATCTCCTGAATCGCGTCGCGGAAATACTTGCCCATTTCGTCGACGGTGCGCAGCATCAGCTGCGCGTGATCGGGATTGTGCTGGAAGTTTCCCAGCATCTCGGCGAAATTCGCCGACCACTGTTTCAGCTGATGACGATCGCTGACTGGCACGCCTAGTAATTCCGCGGTCACGATCGCGGGCAAAGGTTCGGCCAGATCGGCGATCACTTCCATCCGGCCTTTCTCTTCGACCTGATCGAGCAGACGGTTGACAATGTCTTGAATATGCGAGCGCAACAGTTCGACGCGCGCTGGCATAAACGCCTTCGACGCCAGGGCGCGCAGGCGCGTATGCGCGGGCGCGTCCATGAACAGCATCTGCTTCACCATCACTTGCGCCACCGGGCCCAGGCGCGCCAGTCCCATCGTTTCCAGCTGTTCGGGATTGGGCGTGCGGTCGGCGGAAAAGGTGTGCAGCACTTCGAGAACGTCGGCGTAACACGTCACCACCCAGGCATGCAGAAACGGATCCCAGTGCACCGGATCCTGCTCGCGCAGCCGCTGAAACAACGGATAGGGATTGGCCACCACCTCGGGATCGAGCAGGTGGTAAAGGCTCAGGGCCGCGTCCGAATTCTCCGGACGGGTAACGGATTGGGTGCGCGAGGCCACTAGGCGACGTCTTCCCTGCGCATCTGGGCGGGCGTGAGGTCTTGCCGCGCCTGCGCCTCTGCCTCTTCGATTTTGGCGGCTTGGTTCTTGCCGGCTTCGATTTTCTCGGTTTCGATCTTGGAGAAGATCAGATGCTCGATCTCTTCCGACATTTCCGCCAGCGTGGGATGCTCGAACAAATTCAGCAGGCTCAACTCCACTCCGAACGTTTCGCTGATCTTGGTAATCAGCTGCGTTCCCAGCAACGAGTGGCCGCCGCGGAAGAAGAAATTGTCGTGCACTCCCACCCGTTCCACATGCAACAGAGGGGCGATGATCCCGGCCAGTTTTTCTTCCACAATGTTGCGCGGCGCAACGTAGCTGTCGTCCGCCAGAACGTTGCCATTGAGCGGCAGCGGCAATGCGGACCAGTCCACTTTTCCATTGTTCGTGACCGGCAAAGAATCGATGCGCACAAACGTCGCCGGAATCATGTAGTCGGGAAGTTGCCGACGCAGCAACTCCTGCAGCCCACCTGCGGTGGTCTCCGCGCCGTCAGCCAGCACCACATAGGCCACCAACTGTTTCTCTCCCGCGCCATTCTCGCGCGCCATCACCGCGCTCGCGTCGATATCGGCGCTTGCATCCAGTGCGCTGACAATCTCGCTGGGCTCAATGCGATAGCCGCGAATCTTAATCTGTTCGTCGATCCGCCCAAGAAACTCGATTTCCCCGCCCGGCAGTTCGCGAACCAGATCTCCAGTGCGATACAGCCTGCCGCTCGAATTGGGACGCATCGGATCGGCTACAAACCTTTCCGCAGTCAGTTCCGGACGATTCCGGTAACCGCGGGCGACGCTCGCGCCGCCAATGTAGAGCTCTCCGGCATTTCCCGGCGTAACTGGCTCCATCTGATCGTCGAGAATAAAGATTTCAGTGTTCTCGATGGCACGTCCAATCGACGGCGGCCGCGTGTTCGATTCCGCGGAAGCTACTACGCCGGAAGTCGCCACTACCGTACATTCCGTGGGACCGTAATTATTCACCAGGACAAACGGCAATCGCGCCGACGGCCGGCGATGCAGCGTGTCGGCGCCGGTGAGCAGAATGCGCAAGTCAACTTCGCGCGGCCAGTCCAGCAGCAGCATGCTCTCGGCCAGCGGCGTCGCCAGAAACGTAATCGTAATCCTCTGCGCCACGATCCAATCGCGCAGCGCCGCCGGATTATTCCGCACTCCGTCTTCCGGAAAATGAACGCTCGCGCCCGCCGCCAGGTAAGGCCACACTTCCCACACCGCCGCATCGAATCCCAGGGCAGCCTGATGGCTCGCCCGGTCCTCGGCCGTAACTTCGAAGGCCTGCAGATGCCAGCGCAGCAGATTGCTAAGATTGCCCTGTGTGACCTCGACTCCCTTGGGCTGGCCGGTGGAACCCGACGTGTAAATCACGTACGCCAGATTTTCAGGGGTCAGAGATACCACCGGCGCGTGCTCCGGACGACGCGCGATTTCCGCCGCATCGTCTTCCAGATTCACGACCTGAAACGAAGCGGAAGCCAGCAGACCGTTCAAGCTGGTTTTCGCCAATCCAGATTTAGTCACGAGCGCGCACACATCCGCATCCCGCAGCATCATCTCCGTGCGCTCCGCCGGCGCGGCCGGATCGAGCGGCACATAGGCGCCTCCAGCCTTGAAAACGGCCAGCGCCGCGACCACCATTTCGGGCGAGCGTTCCAGGCAGAGCGCGACCAGCTTCTCCGGTCCAACCCCCAGCGTTTGCAGGTGGTGAGCCAGTTGATTGGCGCGGCGGTTCAGTTCCGCGTAGGTCAGGGTTGAGGAACCGGACGCCAGCGCGATCGCATCCGGCCTGGTCTCGACCTGTTCTTCTATTGGTTGCGGAACCAGACCGGTTCCGAGGGCTCGAAGTGGCATATTCAAATCAGACATTTTCTGGGTCTTCTTTGCCGAGCGATTTTTGCGCCCCGGACTCGTACCCTTAAAGCTATAGAGCGATTATGACAGCTTACATCAGCCAGATTCTCTGAGAGGTCCCTATCCCTACGCCGCGCCCGACCCGCGCAACACCGCCGGAATGGTGCGCGCCAGAATTTTCAGATCGAGCCACAGCGACCATTTATCGATATATTGCAGATCCAGCTCCATCCATTGTTCGAACGGAATCTCGCTTCTTCCTTTCACCTGCCACAGACAGGTGATTCCCGGCTTCACGCTGAAACGCCGCCGCTGCCAGTCTTCGTTGAAGCCTTCGTAGTCGCGCACCGGCAAGGGTCGCGGTCCCACCAGGCTCATATCTCCCAGGAAAACATTGAGCAGTTGCGGAAGTTCGTCGATGCTGGTCCTGCGCAAAAATTTCCCCACCGGCGTAATGCGCGGATCGTTCTTGATCTTGAATACCGGTCCGCTCACTTCGTTCAGGTGCTGGATCTGGGTCATTTTCTTTTCCGCATCCACCACCATGGTGCGGAACTTGAACACTTCGAAGCGCCGCTTGTTCCAGCCCAGCCGCTTCTGCACAAAGAACACGGAGCCCGGAGAAGTCAACTTGATCAGCAGGATCACCACCAGGAACAGCGGGGAGAGAAACATCAGCAGCACGCCCGAAACCGCGATGTCGAGCATGCGCTTGACCAGCTGGTGCGAGCCTTCGATCGATCCGGTACGGTGGGTAATGAGCGGATCGCCCTCCCATTCCTCGGCGGAAGAGCGCGCCAGCTTCAAATCGAAAATATTGCTTAACTGGCGAACCACAATTCCCTGCTCTTCACAAAACGCGGCGATCTGCGAGGCCTGAAAATGCAAAGATCGCATGGGCAGCGCCATGACCACTTCGTCCACCACGCTGTTGCGCAGGAATTGCGGGACCCCGTCAAAATCGCACGCCATCACAAATCCGCTGTTGCGGACGACTTCGGTCCCGCCCCACTCCTGATCGACGAACCCGATCACCCGGTAGCCGAGTTCGGGATGGGCCAGGATTTTCTTCACGAAGGCCAGAGCCCGCCCGTTGGTTCCAACCACGAGAATGTCGCGCAGATTGCGGCCGTTCTTTCGAACCGACGCCAGCACGACCCTCAGTACGAGGCGGCTACTGATGGCCAAAGTCGTCGTCACCGCCCAGAAAACCAGGAAGAACCTGGGTTTTGCCAGGGTGACACCAAACACTAGCGATCCCGCCAACACGATCGCCGTGCCCAGCGTAGTCGCCTTCAGTACATCGATGGCCTCCTTGCGCCGCTCACCCAGACGGCGTGAGGCATAGAGCCCGAACATGCTGAAGGCAAGGTGCCAGGCGAACAGGAAAAGCGAGAAGATCAGGAAATTCTGGATCTTCACCCGCATGGCGAAAAATTCGGACAGCGTAACCGCGTGGCTCTGGCCCAGTACAGCCACTGCAGCCACAAGGAACGCCAGCAACATCAGTCCAATGTCCCACAGCTTGAAGGCGTTCAGCAGGATTTGGCGGCGGAGATTACTCATCGCTAGGGTCACCCAGGAATCTGGTAGGAATTGGTTTCAGGGGAGTCGGTTGATAGAACGGATCCGCAGAACTGGTTGAAGTCTCGGACTGCGTCTGCAGCTGACAAAAAGGTTTACAGCCGGTTGTAGAGTCGCTGGGGGATCGGAAACGTTCGCTGATTGAGCACTGCGCCCAGTACGCGCACCTTGGCGCTTTCCAGTTCCTGCACCGCTTTGCGCGCGGTCTCGCGGCGCGAGGAGTTGGCCTTAATCACCACCACCACGCCCTCCGCGCTGCGGCCCAGCACAATGCCGTCGTTGGCAGCGTTGATGGCGGGAGCGTCAATCAGAACGTAGTGGAATTCCTGCCGCAGTTCGGCCAGTCGCATGCGCATGCGGTCCGAACTGATCAGTGCCGGCCACTGCGCGCTGTCCGCGCCGGAACTGAGCAGCCAGAGATTTTCCCGGCCGATCGGCCGGGCAAACTTGCGAATTGAATCCGGATCGCGCAGCGCATCCGACAGGCCCAGCAGATTTTCCGTCTGATACTCCCGGTGCAAGCCGGGCGCACTGAAGTTCGCATCCACCACGCACACCGACGCCGAAACCTGCGACGCCAGCATTTCCGCCATACGGGCGCATACCCAGCTGCAGCCGCTGCCCGACTCCGTCCCCGAAACTACGACCACACGCGGAGCGTCCATCCCCGGCACCAGAAACAATCGCTGCACCAGTTTGGCCATCTCATCCCGTTGGGACTCTTCCATGGACAGCGTCAGCGGCGTCACGCTCAACTCCGCGATCGGCGCGGGCGGAAGAGGAGCCACGGTCGTTTCCAGGATCTCCGCTTGGAAGATGTCCTGTTCTTTCCCGAGGTTCTGCAGTAGTTCGAAGTTTCGGCTCATTTAGATTCCCAGGGTCTTTCCAGCAAATCGGTCCAGCAATTCGGTGCTTCGCAAAGTATTTGTGGGCATAAAACTTGTCTTCATGGCAGTTTGTCGGGGTGCGCAGGTTCCGGGTCTCGCGGACCCGATTCGCCCTGCTGGCTGCGCAGCATTCGCGTGAGATATTGAATGTAGGCGCGGGCTTCTTCTGGACTTAGATCTGTTCTGGAGTCAGCTTTGGAAAAAGATTCGCCATTCCTCCCCGCAGTATGGCGCAGGTCGCGCGCCCGCGGACGGCGCTCCGGCCGCATGGAAGCTTCTCCGTCCCACTCTTTCCGGTAATCCATGTCCAGCCCGTAACGCAGATCCGGACTGCGCAGCGGCGAGTCGAACTCCTGATCTTCGAGCAAACGCCCCACATCCAGATCGTCGGAGACTTCCTGCACCACCGACGCATCCACGGTCCGCTTGTTCATGGCGAACGCCAGCGAGAGCGAGTGAAAACAAAGATTGTTGATGTTGCGCGGAATGCCTCCGCTGAGTTCGGAAATCATCGAGACGGCCTGCGGCGCAAACAGAGAGTCGCCCTGATATCCCGCGACCCGCAAACGGTGCCCGATGAAGCGCGCCGTTTCCTGCTCCGCCAGCGGCTTCAGCCCGTTGAAGCTGGCAATGCGCTGGCGCAGCTGATTCAGCCCGGGATGGGTCAGCTTGGCCGCCAGTTCCGGCTGGCCCGACAGAATGATCTGCAACAGTTTGGCCTGCGGAGTCTCGAAATCCGAAAGCAGCCGCACCGTCTCCAGCACGGAGGGATCGAGGTTCTGCGCTTCGTCGATCACGATAATGAAGCGCCGGCCCGCCCGCGCCTCCTGCACCAGGCAGCGGTTGAACTCTTCGTGCATCTGCACAAAATCTTTCCCCTGGCTCTCGATACCGACTTCGGCCAGCAGGAAGCGCATGAATTCGCGCGAACTG